>PPYF01603838.1_pt1 | contig 11047 bp, 7 predicted proteins | sample 1559871 | NCBI WGS metagenome assembly PPYF01 (sample SAMN08240021, study PRJNA423297) | Human gut metagenome, whole genome shotgun sequencing project.
GTTGCCCCAAATCCTATTAAATAAGTTATATACCATCTTTTACATTTTTTAAAAAGTAATGGTATCATAAATCCAAGTGGAACAAACATTAATATATTAAGAATTATATTTCTCCACTCTCTTATAGAAAAGCTATTGTATGCATTTTTATAAGAGCTAAACAAGTGTAGATTTATATTACCATACTCTGAAGTTCTATGTCCAATTGTTGCTCCAAGTACTACAACTATATAAATTACAAATATACTCAACAATCCAAATTTAAATTTATTTAATTTATCAGTACCTTTCATTAGTTTTTTATAAAGTAAGAAGTATCCTGTTAGAAGTAAAATTACAACAATAACTCCTAATAGCATATACTGTCTTGCAAGTTGTATTAAATCATAAATTCTCACTATTCTAATCTCCCTTATCTTTTAAATCGATTAATTTAATTTACAAAATATACCATAAAAAATAATTATAATGCAAATTTTTATGACATAGTTATTTTTATCTATGTTCTATAATTGTTGAATTAATAAAAATAAATTAAAAGCCCCTAAAGCTATAATAGCCTTAGGGACTTTATTTTGTTATTTTACTTTTAAGGTATCGTTATTTAAATTAATTATTCATCTTTTTTACCTTTTGCAAATAATACTCCAGCTATTGCTGCTATACCAACACCTATATAAGCTATTATATTATTTCCATTCTTTGATTCTTCAGCTTCAACTTGTGAATCAGTAGTTGTTGTTTCTTCTAAATTATCTTTACTTTCTTCAGTAGTTTCATTAGTAATCTCATCTAAAGTAGCAATTTCATCAAGTTGGTCATTTATAGTTTCATTTTCAACTTCATTAGTAGTTGTGCTTTCATTTGAAGTGTTTCCACTGTTGTTAGTTGATCCATTCTTTGTATTTAGAAGCATTTGCTAAGCTATTATCTATCTTAAGTTCTACATAGTATTCAGTATTTCTTGCAAATAATCTATACTTAGTTAATTTTATTTTGTATACTGTAAACTCTTTAGTTTCTATAGTATCAACTATTTTAGAGTTCCCTTTCTTTAAATCTTTGACAAAGTTTGTAAAATCTTCTGATCTAACGTCTTTAACTTCTAATTCTACAGGTGAATTTAAATCTCCTTGTCCAGATACTGGTGTTACTATGTTAGTGTCTATAATATTAGCTATAACATCTGGAATTACATCATCCTTTTTAAAGTCTTGTACAGTTACTTCAAAGCTATCACTTAGATTACTTCCATCAGTTGTAGTAGCTGTAATAACTACCTTACCTTCACCTTTTGCAGTTACTTTAGCAGTATTTCCTTTTGCTTCAAGATTTAATATATTAGTATCACTTACAGACCACTTTATATCTTTTATATCTGCTTCTTTGTTAACAGCTGCATTTATTTCTTTAGAAGCTCCTAAGTATAAATTATTAAACTTATTGCTTATCTTTATTTCACTAGCAAGTGTAACGCCTTTAACTACTGTTACTGTTATTGTCTTAGTTGCTGTTGCTCCATTTTTATCTTTTACTCTATAAGTTACAGTGTAGTTACCTTCTTTTTTAGTATCTACATTATTAGCTATCTCCTACTTTTAATGTATGGTTTTTAACTCCTGAGATTACAGGCGCTTTATTAGCTATTACATTTAAATTAACTTGTATTTTAGCTTCATTTCCATAAGTATCTACTGCAGTATATGTTAATACATAAGTAGTGTCATTCTCTGGATCTAATTCAAGAGCCTTATCTGTAGATACTTTTACTTCTAATTCTCTTCCCTTTGCATCTACTGCTTTAACATTTTCTAATGGTTTAAATATATCTCCACCGCTTATTGTTATATTTGTTTGTAGTGCTTGCCCGTCTCTAGTTATAGTAGGAAGATCTTTTACATTTGCATAATCTACATATACTTGTATTTCTATAGGTTCAGATTTTTCATTATAGCTATCTATAGCTCTACATTCTAAGCTATATAATCCTGGTGTTTGTTTACTAAATGTTGTTATTACAGGCTTATTACTTTGAGATAAATCTTTAACTCTTGGTTATATGTGTAATCAGCTAGTATATCATTACTGCTATCTTGATATTCATTACTTGCTAATCTAGCTTGAACTTGTGGTTTTATTAAGTCTTTTATACTCGACTCACCATTAGCAAGTTTTACATTTCCATCTAGTTTTACACTAAATTGTATTGACTTTGGTATATCTTGTACGTTATCTATAGATACTTTTACAGTATCTCTATCTATTTTTTCTACATCTAATTTTAACTTGTTCCCAATATCAGTTGATTTAACATCATTTGCCTTCATATTCGGGACTGCATAAATAATTGCAGCTGTAGAAGTTAAAGCTAATGTAGATACAACAGCAGTTTTAACTGACGATTTTAATTTCCTCATATGTCTCTCCTTCTTAAAAATGTCTATCTATTCTCAAATGCCTTTTTTACAGTATTTTGATCTATTTCCATTACTTTAGCAGCTGATGATCTCGCCTTTGAAGTAGCTAAATCTATTGTTGGTAACTTACTTAAATCACTTGGTAATTCATATAAGAAGGTATCACTTACTAATCTTTGTCCAACAGGAGCTCCTGTAGAGTCTAGCTTTTGTATACTTACCGTTGTTGTAGCTTCCTATTTCTATATTATCTCCAGGTTGTCCTAATAACTCAAGTTCACCTATAGATATAGTTTTTGCACCTTTTGCTACTAACTTCACATATTGAGCATTAGTTGACCATAATTGTTTATTTGAATCATTTCCGCTTTCATTAAAGTAAATTGTGTTTTCTTTTGTAGTATCAAATTTTCCTGAGTGAACTTTAGTCCATTTTTTATTATCACTACTTACTAATACTTCATAATCACTTATTGAGTCATATGTTACTTCTTTATTTTTAGTAAATAACCTTTTAAATGAGAATTTCTTAGCAGTAGTATTTCCTGGAGTATATTTTAATCCTACTACTTGTTTGCTAGTTCCCATATTTATAGTTACATATGGATCTCCACTTAAAGTTTGTCCAGTGTTATCAGTTCCAATAGCACCGTTATAAACTGTTGATGCATCGTTATCTTTAATATTATTTATTGAACCATCTTCATTGTGTCCATGTCCTGTATTTTCGTGAACTGTATCATCTGGGCTTATTGTATTAGTATCAAATGTCCAATCCTTCTTAGCTAGGCTTCCATCATGAGTAACTTTTACAGTACCTAATTCAAATTCACTACTTTTATTTAAGCTATAGTCGTAAGCTTTTATTGTCATCCGTTCCGAAGCTAGCACTTACCGCTACATCATCAGCCATAGTAATTGAGCTCATATCATTTTTACTAATAGCATCTAATTTCTTTCTTCTAACTTCATCATTTATATATTGTATATCTCTAGTTTCAACTGGATAATCCATTTTATTTAAGTATTCATCAGTTTTTGGACTAGCTACTAATCCCCAAGCCTTAAAGAATGGTCTTAAATCTTTTTTAACCGCATCTGAAGCTCTCATTATATATGTTTGAGCAGTTTGGTCATATCCTGTTTCACTAGGAGCTATACCTTTTTCCCTAGTTATTCTATATAATTTAGAGTAGAATGTATCGTTATCTAAATCACCATCACTATTTGTTTTTATCATATTATAAGTATAACTATCATCATATGCTAAGTGTAATTGCCAGAACATTGCAAGTCCTGTTCTACCCTTTGGTACACCTACACTTTGTGAAGTTACTCTATCATATACATCTTCATATCCATTTCCATCTTCTATTCTAGATGAGTTTTCATCGTTATATGTTTGAGTCATAAGTGCTAAAATATTATTTGTAACCTCTGCATATGTTAAACCTGGTCTATCATGAACATGCCCTATTTCATGACCTATTCCCCATCCGAATAATTGTCCATCTTCAGAATTTATTAGCTTTCCATTTTCATCTAATTTAAATGGCACACCAGTCATCATACCTGCACTAGAACCATAACCTATACCAACATGGTGACTTGAAGCATACATAAATGCTCCTGTAAACATTCTTTGATATTTGATGTTTATACGGTTTCTAGGAGCTCTATTGGCATTAAAGTATTCATTTTCACTCTTTCCACCAAGTTTTTCTAATTTATTATTAGTTATTTTTCCATCGCCATCAAAGTCAACTGGGTTTTCTAATAATCCTTGTTGTGCATAAGATATTTTCATTATTTGTTCCCAAGCAAGTAATGTATCATATACTCTTTGAACTTGTTCTTCTTCACTAGATAAACCACCTTGTATTCCTTTTAATACTTGGTCTGCTGGTAATGATAAAGTTATTCTTTCTCCTTCAATATCTGTAGTATTTAATATTGAAGTTTCAGCATCATATCTATAAATATTGTTTATCTTATCTTCAGCAGATACTTGTGATGGATATCTACTTGGTAACGTAGCTACATAAGATTTTAAGTTTTTAATATATTCTCTTATTAATTCTTTTACTTTTTGTTCATTTGCAGCCTCATCTATAAGATTATTTACATTTAAGTGTGGTATTTCTGTTCCACCACTAACTCTTACTTGTACATTTTGTACTTCATCATAATTAGAGTCAAAGCTTAAATATAAGTTTCCACCTTTTTCATAATCCATATTAAACTTAGATTCTGGTATTACTATTTCATTTTTACCTACACTTAATTTTTGGTTATAAACTTGGTAACCTGTACTACTTTCTCCATTATGTTGTGTTATAGCTAAGTTAAATTTAGTATCTTTTCTACTTGAACCTATATAGATATTTACTTTATCACCAGGTTTTACAGCTACACCTAACGCTTGATAATTATTAGATTGTCCTATTGTTTGTCCTTGATTTCTTATTCCTGAATCTAATATTTTTATATTATCACTTAAGTTAATATCATTTAATAAATCTTGTGCTCTTTGTAAGTCTTTAAGTAGTTGATCTTGATCTGGATGATATTCCATAGATTCTGGATCTATAGTTTTTGCTCTATTTATAAGTTCATCTATTTTTTCTTGTGTAACACCTTCACTTAACTCTAACATTAAATCATCTTTAAATAAGCTTGCTACATCAGACTTTAAGCTATCATAATGGTATAATTTTATTTCAGATATCGTAGGCGAATCTCCAGGCCACGTACTTGGTGCAATTATTATTTCACTTGTAGTCACAGGCTCATTTAATACTAATGTATAGTATTTATTTTTATTTTTATCTAATTCTGCTTTAACTGATGGATAAATATATCTATATCCATTTTTTATTGTTCCACCTGTTTCACCATCTTTTACCGGAATACCTATTTTTATATCTGAGAATCCTTGATTTTCATAACCTGAATCTCTTCTAGTTGTAAATCTAATCGTATCTATTGTATATTCTTTATCTAATGTAATGTGTGGTGTTATTCCTAGGGCTCCCCAGTTATATCCACCATCCCATGAATCGTTCATCCAGTAAGTTGAGTAATCATTATCAACAGTCATCATACCTATTTCTTCTGGTGTTGTTCCTTCTGGATACTCTTCTTTTCTATAATGCTTTACTTTAGCACTTACTATATGGTTAGTTTTATCATTAGGTGTATTTATAAGTTTATAATTAGGAACAATTGGATTTATAAGCTTAGTTGTAGTTCCTAAATAAGTCTTAGATAATCCACCTGTACCATGATGATTTGTAGCTGTCATTTTTATTTCATATGTTGCGCCCTCTTCAAGGTTATTTATATTATAACTAGTGCCTCTTATTAACTCATCTTTATCAGTTTTTTGTTCTGGAGTTAATTCTGTTACATTATCTGGTATATCATTTGTAGGATTACTATCTTCGTATTTAGGCTCATTCGGGTCATTAGCTTTAGTCCATGCACCTGTTCCTACTTTTCTATAATATAGGTCATAATCTTTAGCCTTTTTATGAGATTTCCAACTTACAGCTAATCCCTTATAAACACCTTTTACAGTTATACCTTCTGGTCCTTCTGGTCTTGTTTCTGGTATAACTTGTAATTCAACTATAGAATCAGCTCCGTAAATTTTATTATCCTTAACTAATACACCACTAGCTGAATTCCATCCTTGTGTGTTATAGTCTGCATCTACATTGTCTGGTATTCCATCCTTATCATTTGAGTTATTTAATAAGTTTGTATCTCCAGATGCTGTTTTGTCATACCCTTCTTGTTCATCTTTATATCCACTCTTCCAGTCATCTCCACTTAAAGATTGAATACTCATTCTATATATTTGGTATCCATTTACTCCTTCTACCCTTAATGTATTTTCACTGGTTCTATAAGTATCTATTCTCGATACTGTTCCATTATCATTTAATTCTTCTATTTTTATTTCATATCCAGTTACATTTGGTTCATGGTCCCATCCTATAACAAAGTGTTCATTTCCAACTGCAGTTCCACTTGTAAAATTATTAATAACGGGTATATTCATCTTTGGTTTAGGAATTTCTTTGTAAACATTGTTTACAAACTCAACCTTAGATATTTCTACTAGATTTTTACTATTTCTACTTCCAGTTATGTTTATAGTTACTTGACTTACTGCTACTTGCTTTCCTAAGTCTATTACTATTTCATCTACACCATTTCTAGTAGATTTACTTGCTTTGTTGAAATCTACTATTAAATCTTCTCCATTCTCTCCAGCATTTGGTATTTTTATATTACCAGCTGATGGTGCATTTGCTGATGGTGCTTTTATTACTATTTGCTCAGTTTTATTAACACTTCTAGTTGTATTATCTAAACTTATTGGTATAGATACAGGATTAGTTTCTGATATTTCAACTTCTGTACCATCATCTGCTATCTTAGTTTGTAATACTACTGAACTATTTTCACTTTTTAATATGTTTTTAATATCACCTTGAACTTCTACTTTGTTACTATCTATATCTATAGAAGCATTTTCAGGATTTATTATTACATCAGTATCAACTATAACAGCTTGTGATTGAGTTTTATTCATATTTTGATGTATATATGTTAAATCAGTTATATCAGTCTTTCCATCTCTATTTAAGTCAATTTTACGTTCCTTAGTATTGTTTTTTATTTGTTCTTTTAAAGCATTATAATCTGACATACTTACTATGTTATCAGAGTCAACATTACCAGCTAAGAATACTGCTGGATAAACTTCTTCCTTACCATCAACTATTACTTTATTTTCACTAGTTCCTGCTAATACACGCTTAGAAGACTTTGTAACATCTATATTTTCTATTAATGCAGTTTCATATCCATCACCTACTTGGTAAAGAAAAGTTTAAGTCTAGTTCTAATTTTCCTTTAGCTTCATATACTTCAGGTTTAGTGCTTTCTTTTTCTAATGCTTTTTCTTTTGAATCAGCGTTTTCATCAACTGTTACATCTTTATTTTCTAAATCTTCAAACTTTTCATCTTTAGATGCTATTTCTTCTACCTTTGTTTCATCTGAATTTTTGTCTTCAGATTTTACTATATTTTCATTTACAATATTAACTTCTTTTTTTGGCAATTCTTTTAAATTTTCATTGCCCTCTGCAAATGATAAAGATTGCATATTACTAGCAATTAACGTTACTGCTAGTGTACTAGAAATCTTTCGTTTCATATATATCCTCCTGTTTATTGCTATATAAATTACAATTCATTACCCAATATAATACCTTTATATATAAAAGAAGGTGTTTTTAATCGACCTATATTTTGGGAGTTTACAAAAGAGGCTTTACTATTTTGTAAACTGGTTGTGATTATGGTTAATCTTAATCCCTTTAAACTTAATAATTAAGTTTTTTAATCTGTAATTTATCTTTGATTTAATTATGTAGAATTATATCACATATTTCGACAAATTTAAACATTTTTAGTTGAAAATTGTCGAAATACTTTTATATTTATTAAATATACAATCAAAATCATACTTAAATGTCTAAATATATTTTCTATAATCATCAAACATTAACTGATACCATTGACATAAATATATATAATAGTTATTATAGTTTTGTACAAAACATATTTTTAGGAGGTATTCCTATGATATCTGAAAATAAACTTAAGCTAGGACTTGATATTAATAGAATACATCATATAATTTCAAGGAAAATGGATGCTACTGTAATTAGTTCTATCGATGATAATTTAACTGTTTCTCAAGCCTATGTAATTGATTTTATTTATATGGAAGGTAAAGAAAAAGATATCTTCCAAAAGGATTTAGAAAAAGAATTTGATTTAAAACGTTCATCTGTTAGTCTTCTGTTAAATAATATGGAAAAAAGCGACTTAATTCAAAGAGTTCCTGTTGCAGAAGATGCACGTTTAAAAAAAATTATTTTAACAGAAAAAGCTATGATACTTAATGAAAATATATCCATGGCTATTAACTCAGTTGAAAATAAACTGTCTGAGAATATAACCTTAGAAGAAATAAATGTCTTTTACAGAGTACTTGATAAAATAAGAAATAATCTAGAATAACCATTTTTAAATTTAATGGTTATTTTAAATATATAGTTTTGTACAAAACTTAATATTTTAAAGGAGGTTTATTTATGACAAAAGTGTCTAATTTTACAGAAGGTAAAATATTCTCACCTTTAGTAAAATTTACAATACCAATACTAATGGCATTATTTTTACAAACAATGTATGGAGCTGTGGATTTACTTATAGTTGGACAGTTTGGTAGTGCAGCTGATGTCTCTGCTGTTTCAACAGGAAGTCAAATAATGTCTTCTATAACGGCAATGATTAATGGACTTACTATGGGAATTACTATATTAATAGGTCAAAAACTTGGTGAGGGAAATAAAAAAGATGCAGGAAATGTTGTAGGAAGTGGTATTTCTATATTCACTATTATAGCTATAATTACAACTATAGTTGTGGTTATTTTTTCATCTTATATTACAGCTTTAATGCAAGCACCAGAAGAAGCCTTTAATAGTACTGTTTCATATTTAAAAATATGTGGTATGGGTTCTATTTTTATAGTTGCTTATAATGTTATAGGCGGAGTATTTAGAGGACTTGGGGATTCTAAAACACCACTTATTACAGTTTTTATAGCATGTGTTGTAAATATAATCGGTGATTTAATATTTGTAGGTGTATTTAAAATGGCTGCAACAGGTGCTGCTTATGCTACTGTATTAGCTCAAGCAATTAGTGTTATTTTATCTTTAATATTAATAAAAAGAAATGGTGTTCCTTTTGAGTTTTCTAGAAAAAGTATAAAATTCCATAAAACTTTAACTTCACAAATAATTAAATATGGTGCACCAATATCTATTCAAGGTGTACTTGTAAACTTATCTTTCTTAGTTATTATGATGATAGGTAACTCAATGGGAGTAGTTGCATCAGCAGGCATGGGTGTAGCTCAAAAACTTGTTGGATTTATAATGCTAATACCATTATCATTCTCTCAAGCTGTATCTGCATTTGTTGCTCAAAACTATGGTGCGAAAAAATATAATAGAGCTAAAAAAGTTCTTCTATATTCTGTAGCAACTTCCCTAGCGTGTGGAATTGTAATGTTTTATATTACATTTTTCCACGGAAACTTACTTTCTCAAATATTTACTAAGGATGAAGCTGTTATCTTAGCATCTTGGGACTATATGAAATCTTATGGAATTGATTGTTTATTTACTGCAATAATGTTTTGTATGGTTGGGTATTTCAATGGCTGTGGAAAAACAACTTTTGTTATGATTCAAGGTGTTATTGGGGCATTTTGCGTAAGAATACCTGTATCTTATCTTATGAGTAAGATACAGCCAGTATCTTTATTTAAAGTTGGATTAGCAACTCCAGCATCTACTTTGGTTCAGATTATATTATGTGTATCATTCTTTGTATTATTATCTAAGAAGTCACCAAAGGAAGACGATCCTATAGATACTTATCAAGAAATACAAGCTTTATAAAATTTATAATTGTAATTATTATAAAAATAGGTGAACTTATATTAAGTCACCTATTTTTTATACTATTATGTAGATCTTTTTATATACTATCTAATAGTTCTTGGTATATTTCCTCATCTGTCATTATAGTTAGGTAATCACCACATATTATTTCAGTATCTCCATTAGGTATTAACTCATTATCTCCTCTTAATATAGATACAACTAAACAATTTTTGGGCCATTTAATATCTTTTATACATTTTCCAACCATTACACTATCCATACTAACTGCTATCTCTAATAATAATTTTTTTCCTTCTGTTAAATTATCCTTTATAGCATATCTTTCTAATATTCGTTCAAGTAAACTTTCATAAATTGGACTTGATTTAAGTATATCGGAAGTTAAATGAGATATAATAACAACAATCCCCAGAGCTAATAAGTGATTTAATGAACCTGTCATTTCAGATATTAGTATTATAGCTGTTATTGGAGCTTTTACTATAGATGCAAAATGCCCTGCCATAGCTAAGATTATAAAATTTATAATATATGTATTATCTATTCCAAAATAAGTTGTAAATAAAAGTCCTATTAATTTCAATACTTAATTTTGACTTTTTAAATAAACTTTGAGTTTTTAAAATTCCCTTATTAAAAATAACACCACTTATCCCTATTATTATTCCTAAAATTATAAGTGTCCAATAGTTTTTAAGTGGTAGAGATTTAACTTCACTAAAATCCAAAGATGGTATTAATCCAAAGAATTGTTTTGATACAAAATCAGCACTTATAGATGCTATCATAGCTGATGTTAAAACTAAAGGTGAAAAGTTTTTATGTGCTTCTTCTAAAGCAAACATAACCCCTGATAGCGGTGCGTTAAATGCTGCTGATAATCCTGCACTTGCTCCACTAGTTATTAAATATTTTTCTTCATTATCTAAATTTTTTAAGTTTTTTGATACCCCTTCTCCTATACAAGCTCCCATTTGCACTGAAGGTCCTTCTCTCCCCACAGATAGTCCTGCACATAAACAAATAAGTCCTCCTACAAACTTATAAAATAATACACTAAACCAATT
>PPYF01158258.1_pt1 | contig 11042 bp, 5 predicted proteins | sample 1559871 | NCBI WGS metagenome assembly PPYF01 (sample SAMN08240021, study PRJNA423297) | Human gut metagenome, whole genome shotgun sequencing project.
TTTCAAACATTTCCCGCTCAATGATCGCTTCATGCGTATTTTCTACAACGATCCACTGCGATTTTGGAAGCCAAATCGTCTTTTCAGACTTGTAACTTACCTTTTTATGCTTTCCCTGCACCATATTTCCGATATAAACCTGATCATGCAGTATTTGATATACGGTGGGACTGCTCCAAAGAGCCGCATTTGTATTCTTCAATGCACTGCGGTAATGGATGCCATGCAGCTGCTTATAGGCCGTTGGGCTTGGAATTTTTTCATCATTCAGGATGCGTGCGATCTTGTGTGCGCCGATCCCGTTAAGAGCCATGGAGAAGATCCGCCTTACCACGTCGGCTGCTTCCGGGTCGATGATGAGTTTTCCTTTTGCATTTGGGTCTTTGCAGTATCCATACCGTGCAAAAGAGCCGATGAACAGCCCCTCTTTCCGCTTGTGGTCAAGCACCGAGCGGACATTGGTGGACAGATCTTCCAGATACCACTCGTTGATCAGGCCGTTGATCTGGCGGGATTTTTTGTTCGCGGTATCGTTGGTATCCACATGGTCTACCACCGCAATGAAGCGGACGCCCCACTCCATGAACTTTCCGTGCAGATACTTTTCCACGAGCTCCATGTCACGGGTGAAACGGGATTGCGTTTTGGCCAGTACCACATCAAACCGATGTTCGCTTGCGGCTTGCAGCATCGAATTGAACGCCGGGCGGTTCCGGTCGATGCCGGAATAGTCCTCATCCGAATAGATCTGGTAAATATCAAATCCGTTTTCCAGAGCGTACTGGAGCAGCATCGACTTTTGATTCTGAATGCTCTCCGATTCACCAATTTTATCTTCATCTTCTTTGCTCAGGCGGCAATAAATTGCTGCTTTCATGATCTGCCCCCTTCTTTTTGTACACGAGCATCCATGCGCAGCATAACGCATCCCTCCTTCCAATTCAGGGATGCCGCATCAGGCACAGGAGCTTGGAGGAACGGCATTGAGCAATCCATCGATGATATATCGCTCAAATTCCTTTTGAAACCGTTCTTTGCGCTGTTCGTTGTTGTCCGAGCGAAATTTTTCGTGCAGAATAAAAGGAGCTTTTTTCATCGAATCCCCCTTTTCGGTCCATCTGGTCGTGATATGTGTCTCTTCAGTCTATTTCCAGTCAGCGAAATTCAGAACTTTCCATATTTTTCATGCAAAATATTGCAAGACGTTCAAAATCAACTTGAAACGCCTTTGCCGCAATGGTACAATTATACTGTCATTTTATGGAAACTCGGCGCAAAGCCCCGTGCGGACAGGCCGCAAGCGCCGGAGTTCCTGTGGGATGTGTAAGAACAGCTAAGGCAGCACTGCGCTACTGCACCTGCGCAGTATTGCTTTCCGAAAATGTGAGAAAGTATATTTATATGATGAAAAAGATCTCCCGCCGCTCGTTTTTGCAGGTCTGCGGCATTACTGCGGCAGCGGCAGCACTGACCGCCTGCGGCGGCACTAAGACCGAAACGGCTAAAAAAGACGATGCTCACGAAGCCATCACCTTTATGGCACCTTATAAGGAGATAGAAGCCTTTATTGAGCAGGTACACAGCGTTTACCCGGAAGTGAACATCGAGGTCGTGCCCTACAGCGGCGATAACACCACCACCTGTCTGCAGAATATGTTTGCGGCGGGCGACCTGCCGGACGTCTGCACCTTGACCTACTACGACCCCCGGACCGATCTGGTCTCCGACAAACTGCTGGACCTTTCCGGCTACGATTTTACCGACAACTATGTGGAGTCCCGTCTGCAGGACGTGTTCGACAACGGTGCCATCTACCTGCTGCCCTCGACCTACAACTGCTACGGCATCACCTACAACAAGACCCTGCTGAAGAAATACGGCTGGGAGCTGCCCAATTCCTTCGCTGAGCTGGAAGAACTGGCTGCAAAGGCAAAGGAAGCCGGGGTCGATCTCTGTCTGCCGCAGATCCAGTATCCGGGCTACGGTTTCCAGTACCTGTGCAACATTGCGGAAGCCGATTTCCTCGGCACACTGGACGGCAGGCTGTGGCAGCGGGATTATCTGTCCGGTAAGGCAAATGTCAGCAATACCCCCGGCATGATGCATGCGATGGCCTATGTCCAGAAGTGGAAGGACATCGGGATGCTGAACGACTCCGGCGACGCTCTTGACGACAATGTGACCCGGCAGAGGATGACCGAGGGGAACACCCTGTTTTTGATCGGAAACACCAACGGCATCGTGGAGGCAGACGGCAACGCCGATAAATACGGGCTGATGCCGTTTCTCTCGGAGGACGGCACCCAGAACGTTTTTGTGCTGAATGTGAACCGCTTCTACGGTCTGAATAAAAAGCTGGAGCAGGACCCCCAGAAGCTGGAAGATGCGCTCAAGGTGATGCGTGTGCTTTCCACCGTTGCAGGCACCAGCGCTCTGCAGCCCGCAACGGCGCTGAAAAGCAGCCTGCTGCCCTTCAAGGACGCAAAAGCGGACGGCACCTACTATGCCGACATCGCCGATGCCCTGAACGTGGGCAACACCGCGCCCTTTATCTACTCCGGCTGGGAAAACACCATCGTGACCACCGGCCTTAAAATGCTGGATTTCATCAAGGGCAATGCCACCATGGAGGATGTCATCCGTCAGCTGGACGAGGATCAGGACAGTGTGGTGAACGACACCCCGGATGTCATCACTACCGTTACGGAGGAGCTTTCGCAGGAGGACTGCGCCATGCTGGTGGGGCGCTGCTTTGCACAGGCTACCGGCAGCGACCTTGCGCTGGTCTCGCTGAGCACATGGATCCCCGGCAACCCCACCGATCAGAACCACCACGGCGTAGCGGCCAAGCTGTACGCCAAGGATATTACGGATTACGACCTTTCGGTCATTCTGCCCACCGGCTGGAACCGCACCATCCAGACCGTTTCCCTGACCGGGCAGCAGATCAGCGGCCTGCTTGCTTCTGGTTACGATGCCTACGGCAACGGCAAGTGCTACCCCTATGTGCTGGTAAGCCCGGTGCAGCCGGAGGCGGGCAAGACCTATCAGGTGGCCATCTGCGGTGTGAGCGACCAGTTGGCTGCGGAGACCACGGTCACAGACAGCGGCGTGGTGGGCATGGATGCCGCAAAAGCCTTCTTTGGCGCATACACCACCATCAGCCGGGCAGATACCGCATGGAGCTGAACAAAACGGACAGGAGATACCGGATGTGAACAACAAAATCTATAAATGGCTGTTTGGCGGCTTCGGCTTTGTCATCATCGTGTCGCTCCTGACCCTTTTTGTCATGAGCCAGACCTACATCCAGAACCTTGTCTACCATGAGCGGCTGAGCCAGATGGAGGAAGTCACCCACCAGATGTTCCGCAGTCTGGAAGATGTCATCGACACCCACTGGGACGAGGTGGATGTGCAGTGTAATTATTTGTACAACAGCCCGCTGGAGACCGATACCGACCTCTACCGCTATCTGAAAAAGCTGTCGGAGCTTTCCAATTACCATGAAAAACAGATCGAACTGGTAGCCGTGGATACTGCCGGACATTATTATACCGAGTATGGCCGCATGGGGCTGCTGCGGGGAATGAACTATCTGGAAAGCGCACCGGAGCGGGTCAACTATGTTTCCAACTCGCTGACCAAGGACGACTCCCGGATGGTGTTTCTGGAACAGCTCTCCACCCCCATCACACTGCAAAGCGGAGAAAAAGAGATCACCCTGCGCTACTTTGGCATCTCCCAGAGCATGACCCAGCTGAACGATTATTTCCGCTGTGACGCCTACGAAAACAACAACAGCGTCTATGTGCTGGATAACGATGGCTTCAAGCTGTTCAACGCCAATGACACCGAGCTGCTGAAGGGACACAACGTATACACCGTCCTCTCCCGGATGTCCTATCTGCACGGCTCTTCCTTTGCGGGGGCAAAGGAGCGGCTTGCCCGCACAGGCGCCTGCTATTCCAACGCCGTGCTGGATGGGACTGAGTATTTCTACGCCCTGAAGCAGATGGAAAACGCCCAGTGGACACTGGCGTTCCTTGTTCCGGCAGAATATGTGGCCGTGAATACGCAGAAGCTGGTCAACATCGTCATGGTCATCATCATCGTCATTGCGATGGTGTTCTCGGTCATAACAGTTTTCGTCGGCTGGTTTCTCCTGCGGCAAAAGCAGCAGCAGGAGCTGCGGGCTGAAAAAGAAGCGAACCTCCGTCTGGAACAATACAACATCCATCTGACGCAGGTAAACGATGAGCTGCGGCAGGCGCAGGATGCTGCCGCAGAGGCGTTGCAGTCCGCAGAGCGCGCCAGCAAGGCCAAGACGGACTTCCTCTCCAACATGAGCCACGACATCCGTACCCCCATGAACGCCATCATCGGCATTACCACCCTGATGAAAAACGAGCTGCAGCAGCCGGAAAAGCTGGCCGAGCATCTGGGCAAGCTGGAAAGCTCCGGTCAGCTGCTGCTGGGCATCATCAATGATATTCTGGATATGAGCCGCATCGAGAGCGGCAAGACCACCCTGAATGTGGAAAAAATGAACCTGCCCCAGCAGGTCAGCCAGCTGGACAGCATCATCCGTCAGCAGGCAGGCCAGCGCCGCCAGACCTTTACGGTAAACACCCATCTGCAGCACGAAAACGTACTGGCAGACCCCAACCGCCTGAATCAGGTGCTGATGAACATCCTCTCCAACGCGGTCAAATATACGCCCAAGGGCGGGCATATCCGGTTGGAGGTGGAGGAGCTGCCCCGGAACGAGCACTTCGCCCGGTACCGCTTTGTGGTACAGGATGACGGCATCGGCATGAGCGAGGAGTTCCAAAAGACCCTTTTTGACCCCTTTACCCGCGAGGAAAAATCCGGCACCAACAAGGTGCAGGGCACCGGCCTTGGCATGGCCATCACCAAGAGCATCGTAGACCTGATGGGCGGTTCCATCAGCGTGGAGAGCGCCCCCGGCAGGGGTACCCGCTTTGAGGTCGTGCTGGAATTTCCCATTGATACGGAGTCGGATCATGCGCAGAAGGTGCAGGCTCTGCCGGAGGAAGCAGAAGAAACTTCTCCCCTGTCCGGCATGAAGTTCCTCTGCGCCGAGGATAACGCCATCAACGCCGAAATTCTGGAAATGCTGCTGGAATCCAAGGGCGCAAGCTGCACCGTCTGCTCCAACGGGCAGGAGATCGTGGATGCCTTTGCCAGCGTCAAGCCCGGCGAGTACGACATGATTTTGATGGACGTGCAGATGCCGGTGATGGACGGCCTGGAGGCCACCCGCCGCATCCGCAATGGCGAAAATCCGCTGGGCCGGATCATCCCCATCCTTGCCATGACCGCCAACGCCTTCCTTGAGGATATGCAAAAGAGCAAGGAAGCCGGCATGGATGAACATCTCTCCAAACCCGTGGACATTGCAGCACTGGAACAGACCGTGAAACGCTTTCGCGTTGCCCCTCCCCATTAAAAAATAGCGGAATCGCACAGTTTCGCAGATGAAACACACAAATGATGTAGAAGAGGGTCAGAACGTGAATACACTTTCCGAGATCGAGGAATATTACAAAGCGCGTGAGCAGCAGCTGTTGAAAAAACTTCATCAACAGGAAACCGCTCTTGCCGCAGCGGAGCAGGCGCTGAAACAACTGACCGAAAATCAGAAAGTATCGGAGGACGAAACAGCCCGACAGCGCGCTGCACGGGAGCAGCAGCTCAAAGACGAGCTTTATCGGGATCCGCTGACAGGAATTTACAACCGCCGCTATTACGAAGAAGTTGTCCGTAAATCCACCGGCCCGGCAGGTGTCGCGCTGATGGATGTGGACGATTTCAAGATCTGCAACGACACCTATGGGCATTACGCCGGGGATATGGCACTGAAAACGGTGGCAAACGCTATCCAGTCCTGCATCCGGAAATCGGACCTGCTCATCCGCTACGGCGGGGATGAGTTTTTATTGGTTCTGTCCGGCATTCCGAGCGACATCCTGCAAGCCAAGCTGGAGCAGATCAGAGCCGCCGCGCAGATGGCATCTGTACCCGGCTATTCGCATTTCCGCCTCTCGCTGAGCATTGGCGGAACGATACAGTCCCTCGCCGACCCTATGGATAACATCGTTCGCCGGGCGGACCGGCTGATGTATCAGGCAAAGTGCCGCAAGAATGCCGTCATGGTGGAGGTTCCGGGGCATAATCTGGCGGCTTTGGAAAAGCTTTTGCAGAACAAGTCACAGATCTTACTTGTGGATGACTCCGCAATGAACCGCATGATGCTGACAGAGATCCTGAGGGATAGTTACCACATTCTGGAAGCAGAAAACGGACGGGAATGCATGGAAAAATTGCAGGCAGAGGCCGGAAACATTGCACTGGTGCTGCTGGACATCAATATGCCCGTTATGGACGGCTTTGAAGTGCTGAAAGCCATGAATGCCAACCACACCATTGAGGATATCCCGGTCATTATGATCTCTAGCGAGGACTCCGATGCGACGATCCGGCGTTCCTATGAGCTGGGCGCAAGTGATTATGTCAATCGCCCCTTCGATGCTCGTATCGTGTACCGCCGTGTGACCAACACCATCAAGCTGTACGCCAAGCAGCGGCGGCTGGTGCAGATGGTCTCTGAGCAGATCCGCGCCCGTGAAAATAACACGGATATGCTGGTGGGTGTACTGAGCCATATCGTAGAATTCCGCAACGGTGAAAGCGGCGCCCATGTGCGGCACATCCGTATCATCACCGAGCTGCTGCTCCGCCGTCTGTTGGAGAGCAGCAGCAGATCCTCTATCACTGCGGAACAGCAGGATATGATCCCGCTGGCTTCCGCCCTGCACGACATCGGAAAAATCGGCATTGACGAAAAGATCCTCAACAAGCCCGGCAGACTGACCCCGGAGGAATTCGAGGTCATGAAGACCCACAGCATGCTGGGAGCCCAGATGCTGCATGATCTGGATAATTTTGCAGAGCAGCCGCTGCTGCAAACGGCCTACGAGATCGCCCGCTGGCACCACGAACGCTGGGATGGGCGCGGCTACCCGGATGGGCTGAAGGGCGATGAGATCCCCATCGGCGCACAACTGGTCTCGCTGGCTGATGTGTACGATGCACTGACCAGCGAACGCTGCTACAAAAAAGCCTTCTCCCACGAAAAAGCCGTGCAGATGATCCTGAACGGCGAGTGCGGAGCGTTCAACCCGCTGCTGCTGCAGTGCCTGACGGATATTCAGGCTGACCTGAAAGAAGAATTACAGCAGCACAACTGAGCAATGGATGCAATAAAACAGGAGAACAAAAAGCCCAAATGAAACACAGAATCTCACGCCGTGCATTTCTGCGCGGCTGCACGCTGCTGGCGGCCTCTGCTGCCGTCGGCAGTCTGACTTCCTGCGGCGGAACCAACGCGAAGGACAGCAGTCTTCCGCAGCTCATTGTGGGAAGTGATACCTATCCGCCCTATATTTATCTGAACAATGACGGCGTTCCCGCCGGGATCGACGTGGAGATCGCCACCGAAGCGTTCCGCCGCATGGGATATGCTGCCCGGTTTGAACCGATCGATTGGGAGCAAAAAACAGATCTGGTGGAAAGCGGTACCATCGACTGCATCTGGGGCTGCTTTTCCATGGATGGGCGCGAGGAGGTATACCGCTGGGCGGGGCCCTATATGGTGAGCCGTCAGGTGGCTGCGGTGGATGCCGACAGCAGCATCCGGACACTCGGCGACCTTGCCGGAAAGACCATCGCCGTGCAGAGCACCGGCAAGCCGGAGGAGATCTTTCTCAGCGGCTCCGACCCGCGCATCCCGCAGACCATCGAGGTGTTCAGCACCGAAGACCGCAGCGTGCAGTATGCGATGCTGGCCTGCGGCTATGTGGATGCCATCGCTGCCCATGAGACGGCCATCCTGCAATACATGAAGGACAATTCCGTGGAGTTCCGCATCCTCGAAGAACCGCTGCTGGTCACCGGTCTGGGCATCGCCTTTGCCAAAAACGACAGCCGCGGGCTGGACATCCAGCTGAACGCTGTTCTTGCGCAGATGCGCACAGACGGCACACTGGAGCAGATCCTTGGCAAGTATCTTGAACATCCTTCGCAGTATCTGGAGGTGGACACCATTGGCGCGTAAAAACAAAACCATCTCAGATACATGGAGATGGGGGCTCTATCTGGTCATCGGCCTGCTTTTTATGGCCGGCGTCGTTTTTTTCTCGAGTTGGCAGGCACTGCGCGCAACGGAGGCTCGTTTCTGTCAGATCCTTGATTTTGTCAAGTCCCAGTCCACCAGCTTTGAAAAGCACAACGATACGGTCGTGGCCAAAGCGCTCCGCCGCACGGCGGTATCGGTGCATCAGCTGGCACAGGACCCTGCGCTCGACCTTTCCGACCCGGAATGCCTGAGCAGGCAGGCAGAGCTGCTCTGGCTCACAGGTATTTCGGTTCTGTCTCCGGACGGTACGCTCCTGTGCGAATCCACAACCAACGGCATCGGCTATGCCCGGTTTGGAGAACCGCTCAAGAATGATGCCGTTCTGGACGTTTTCTCTTACCCGCAAAAGACCTATCTGAAGCGGATCCTGCTGGAGGATGGGTCTGCCGTGGATGTTGCGGCACACCGGGCAGAAAGCAAAGAGGTCATCCTGCTTGCCTACCGCTATACCCCGGCAGAATTTGTAGAGGGAACGGCCTTGTCCATCCAGAGCGTACTGGACGGCTACTCGGTTGAGACCAGCGGCACACTGTTCATCGTGCAGAACAATCAGGTCATTGCCTCCAACCGCCCGGAGCTCATCGGGCAGGATGCTGCGGACAGTCTGCCGGTGCGGGAGATCCGCAAAGCCGGGGCTGCCGAAACGCTGACCCATACCCACGATTGGAACGGCTCCGGCTGCTATGTTGGAATGTACTGCCACGGAAGGTCTTTCGATCTCTATGCGTATACGGATGAAAGATCCGTCTTCCGTGAATCGTTTCCGCTGATTTTGATGGCGCTGGCCGGTTACATCCTGCTTGTAATGGTCCTTCGGGTGCTGCGCAGACGCTCCGTGCAGGAGATGGAGCAGCAGAAGAAAGAGCAGGAGAAGAAGTATCAGGCTCAGCTGGAGGAACAGAACCGCAAACTGGAGATCGCACTCCAGCACGAGGGTGCGGCAAACCGTGCCAAGCGGGAGTTCCTGTTCAATATGAGCCACGATATCCGCACCCCCATGAACGCCATCATCGGCTTCACCTCGCTGGCTGCGACCCATATTGATAATAAGGAACAGGTGCTGGACTACCTGAAAAAGATCTCTACCTCCAGCCAGCATCTGCTTTCCCTCATCAATGATGTGCTGGATATGAGCCGCATCGAGAGCGGAAAGGTAAAAATTGAAGAAAAAGCGGTGCATCTGCCGGACCTCGTCCACGATGTGCGCTCTATCATCCAACCCGATGTTTCGGCAAAGCGGCTGTCGCTTTTCATCGATACCATGGACGTGGAGAACGAGGACATCATCACCGACCCGCTGCGGCTGAACCAGATCCTGCTGAACATTTTGTCCAACGCCATCAAGTTCACTCCCACAGGCGGTACGATCAGCATCCGCATCGCCCAGAAGAACGGTGCGCCCAAGGGCCGTGGCTGCTATGAGTTCCGCATCAAGGACAATGGCATCGGTATGAGCGAAGCGTTCCAGAAGCACATCTTTGAGGCGTTCAGCCGGGAGGAAAGCTCCACCGTCAGCGGCATTCAGGGTACCGGCCTGGGCATGTCCATCACCAAGAACATTGTGGATATGATGGGCGGCACCATTGCGATCGAAAGTGAACCGGGCAAGGGCAGCGAATTCATCGTAGATCTCTGCTTCGCGCTCAGCGGACAAAAGGTGGAGCCCAAGCAGCTCCCGCAGTTGGAAGGGCTGCGCGCATTGGTAGCAGACGACGATACCGACACCTGCCTGAGCGTCAGCACCATGCTGTCCAAGATCGGGATGCGGCCGGAGTGGACGATTTCTGGCCGGGAAGCGGTGATCCGCACCCGATACGCCATGGAGCAGGGCGACGAATTCAGCGTCTACATCATCGACTGGCTCATCCCCGATATGAACGGCATCGAGGTCGTGCGGCAGATCCGCAAGCTGATCGGGAAAAGCTGCCCTATCATCATTCTGACGGCCTACGATTGGACGGATATTGAAGAGGAAGCCCGCGCTGCCGGAGTGACCGCCTTCTGCGAAAAGCCGCTGTTCCTTTCCGAACTGCGCAGAGTTCTGGCAGAACCGTACGGTGCAGAGCCTGCCTGTAAGCCAGCGCAGCCAGATGCCGCCGAGCTCAAGGGAAAGAAGCTTTTGCTGGTGGAGGACAATGCCTTGAACCGCGAGCTCGCGCTGGAGATCCTGAAGGAAGCGGGCTTTGCGGTAGACACTGCTGAGGATGGCGAGATCGCTGTCCAGAAGATGAAGCAGGCGGCCCCCGGGCAGTACGATTTGATCTTAATGGACATCCAGATGCCCAAGATGGACGGTTACGAGGCAACGCGGCAGATCCGCGCCCTGCCGGATGCTGCAAAGGCAGGCATTCCCATCTTTGCAATGACGGCAAATGCCTTTGAAGAAGACCGTCAGAATGCATTGAAGGCCGGTATGGACGGCCACATTGCAAAACCGCTGGATATTCCGCATCTGCTGCAGGTCCTTGCAGATGTACTGAAATCATAACGGCTGCCAGCCGACAAAAGCAAAAGCACCCGCAGCAGGCTTCGCAGAGGCTCTTGACCTCTGGAAGCGAATGCTGCGGGTGCTTTATTTCTTTTCTGTCTGACAGGCGTTTGGCTCACAAAATTTTGCACAGCTCCTGCACGAGGTCGCCGATCACGATGGGCTTGGACAAAAAGCCGTTCATGCCGCTTTCCAATGCGTTGCGGCGGTCCTCGTCGAAGGCGTTGGCGGTCATGGCAAGGATGGGGAGCTTTGCCCGGGCAGGGTCATCCAGTGCGCGGATCTTCCGGGTGGCGGTGTAGCCGTCCATCACCGGCATCTGCACATCCATCA
>PPYF01188581.1_pt1 | contig 11042 bp, 7 predicted proteins | sample 1559871 | NCBI WGS metagenome assembly PPYF01 (sample SAMN08240021, study PRJNA423297) | Human gut metagenome, whole genome shotgun sequencing project.
GCAATAGTAAGCTGATATTCTACCACACTATGAGCAAAACACATTTAACAGAACAGAAGTTTTCCGACTTCGCCCTGCACCCTAAAGTGGTTGAAGCCCTTGAAACTAAAGGGTTTTATAATTGCACGCCCATTCAGGCGCTGGCTTTGCCGCTGACGCTTGCTGGTCGTGATGTGGCTGGACAGGCGCAAACCGGTACCGGGAAAACGATGGCGTTCCTGACGTCAACGTTTCATTATCTTCTTTCTCACCCGGCAGTTGCTGACCGCCAGGTGAACCAACCGCGCGCTTTAATTATGGCGCCGACCCGTGAGCTGGCGGTACAGATTCACGCTGACGCCGAGCCGCTGGCTCAGGCAACCGGCCTGAAGCTGGGCCTGGCCTACGGCGGTGACGGCTATGACAAACAGCTGAAAGTGCTGGAAAGCGGCGTCGACATTTTGATCGGCACCACAGGCCGTCTGATTGATTACGCAAAACAGAACCACATCAACCTGGGCGCGATTCAGGTGGTGGTGCTGGACGAAGCCGACCGTATGTACGATCTCGGCTTTATTAAAGATATCCGTTGGCTGTTCCGCCGCATGCCACCGGCCAACCAGCGTCTGAACATGCTGTTCTCTGCCACCCTGTCCTACCGCGTGCGTGAACTGGCGTTCGAACAAATGAACAACGCCGAGTACGTCGAAGTTGAGCCGGAGCAGAAAACGGGACACCGTATTAAAGAAGAGCTGTTCTATCCTTCCAATGAAGAAAAAATGCGTTTACTGCAAACGCTGCTGGAAGAAGAGTGGCCTGACCGCGCGATTATCTTCGCCAACACCAAGCACCGCTGTGAAGACATCTGGGGCCACCTGGCTGCCGATGGTCATCGTGTCGGCCTGCTGACCGGTGACGTGGCGCAGAAAAAACGTCTGCGTATCCTGGAAGATTTCACCCGTGGCGATCTCGACATTCTTGTCGCGACCGACGTTGCGGCGCGTGGCCTGCACATTCCTGCCGTCACGCACGTCTTTAACTATGACCTTCCGGATGACTGCGAAGACTACGTACACCGTATCGGTCGTACCGGCCGTGCTGGCGCCAGCGGTCACTCTATCAGCCTGGCCTGTGAAGAGTATGCCCTGAACTTGCCGGCGATTGAGACCTACACCGGTCACTCTATTCCGGTCAGCAAATACAACCCGGATGCCTTGTTAACCGACCTGCCGAAGCCGCTGCGTCTGACGCGCGTTCGCCAGGGTAACGGTCCGCGTCGTTCGGGCGCGCCACGTAATCGTCGTCGTTCAGGTTAAAAGAGTATGCTCACTACCTCGCTGTACGCAGCCATTGATCTCGGTTCCAATAGTTTTCATATGCTGATCGTGCGCGAGGTGGCGGGTAGCATCCAGACCCTCACCCGCATCAAGCGCAAAGTGCGCCTGGCCGCCGGCCTGAGCCAGGACAACATCCTGTCGACGGAAGCCATGGAGCGAGGCTGGCAGTGTCTGCGCCTGTTTGCCGAACGTCTACAAGATATTCCCCCCACGCAAATCCGCATCGTGGCGACGGCAACGCTGCGTCTTGCCGTTAACGCCGATGTTTTTATCGCCAAAGCACAGGAAATCCTTGGCTGTCCGGTTCAGGTTATCCGCGGCGAAGAAGAAGCGCGCCTGATTTATCAGGGCGTGGCGCACACCACCGGCGGCGACGATCGTCGCTTAGTGGTCGATATCGGCGGCGCCAGTACTGAACTGGTGACCGGCACCGGTGCGCAAACCACCTCGCTGTTCAGCCTGTCGATGGGTTGCGTGACCTGGCTTGAACGCTACTTTACCGACCGTAACCTGGCGCAGGAACATTTCGACGAAGCGGAACGTGCCGCCCGTGAAGTGTTAAAGCCGGTTGCGGATGAACTGCGTCACCACGGCTGGAAAGTCTGTGTCGGCGCATCCGGTACGGTTCAGGCGTTGCAGGAAATCATGATGGCGCAGGGGATGGATGAGCGCATTACCCTTGCCAAACTTCAGCAGCTTAAACAGCGCGCCATTCAGTGTGGTCGTCTGGAAGAGCTGGAAATTGAAGGGTTAACGCTGGAGCGCGCGCTGGTGTTCCCGAGCGGGCTCGCCATTCTTATCGCCATTTTCACCGAGCTGGATATCCAGTGTATGACCCTGGCCGGCGGCGCGTTGCGCGAAGGACTGGTCTACGGCATGCTGCATCTGGCGGTCGACGAAGATATTCGCAGCCGCACGCTGCGTAATATTCAGCGCCGTTTTATGGTTGATATCGAGCAGGCAAATCGCGTGTCCCAATTGGCGGCAAATTTTGTCGAACAGGTGAAAGAGAGTTGGGATCTGGAGCCGTTAAGCAGCGAACTACTGTTAAGTGCCTGCGCGCTGCATGAAATTGGACTCAGCGTCGATTTTAAACAAGCTCCGCAGCATGCGGCCTATCTGGTACGTAATCTTGACCTGCCGGGCTTTACTCCTGCGCAGAAAAAGCTGCTCGCTACCCTGCTACTGAATCAGACCAACACCGTTAATCTGCCCACGCTCCACCAGCAGAACGCCGTACCGCCGCGCGTGGCGGAGCATCTCTGCCGTTTGCTACGACTGGCGATTCTGTTTGCTGGCCGCCGCCGGGATGACCTTCTGCCAGCCATTACGCTCACCGTCGATGGGGAAAATCTGACCCTCACGCTGCCGGAGAGCTGGCTGGAACAGCATCCGCTGGGGCGTGAAATGATCGATCAAGAGTGCCAGTGGCAAAGCTACATCCACTGGCGGCTGCAGGTTGCTGGCGGCACCGCGCAGTAAGCCAACCATCAAGGGGCAGACGATGCGTGATGAACTGGATATCAAGTCACTGCGTTTTTTCTCTGCTCTCTACCGCTTAGGTAACGTCTCTCCCGCCGCCGATGCCCTTAGCATCAGCCAGCCGACCGGCAGCATTCTGCTAAAACGGCTACGCGACCACTTTGATGACCCGCTGTTTATTCGCGTAGGCCAGCGTATGGAGCCCACGCCGCGCGCGGACTTTATCGCCCAGACGGTCTTTACCATTCTCGACCTCGCCGATAACGCGCTGATGAAAATCCCGGACTTTTCGCCGCAAACCAGTACGCGAAACTTTACTCTCAGCATGACTGATATCAGCCAGATGACCCTGCTTCCACACCTGCAAACCCAGCTTCACGAGCTCGGAGCGGAAGGCATCGCCTTCTCGGTGCTGAATATCGACGAGAGCATGCCGGGAGATCTCGAGTCAGGCAAATGTGATTTAGCGATTGGCTATCTGCGTCAGGTACCCGACAGCATCTATCAGCAGCGCCTGTTTAATCAGTCCTACGTCTGCCTGTGCGCCGCCAACCATCCCCGCATCCGTGAGGCCTTTACGCTGACAGACTGGCATCGGGAAAGGCATCTGGCTATTCGCATCAATGGTACCGGACATGGTGATATTGATAACCTGCTTGAAGAAATCGGGCAGTCCCGCCGCGTGGCGCTTACGCTGCCCAGCTTCTTAGGCGCAGGCGAACTGGTAGCCGATAGCAATCTTATCGCCGTGGTGCCGGAACAACCTGCACGCCATCTGATGAAACACTACCCGTGCCGTATCTGGCCGCTGCCATTCTCTCTGCCCGGTATCGCCATCCGGCAGCTCTGGCACCAGCGTCACCACCGCGACCCCGGCCACGTCTGGCTGCGTGGGCTGATTGCCGCCATTGCCGAGCGGCACCTCGCCTGATGCCCTATTCGATTTTGTAATAACCTCTATTGCGTTTCACGCATTGCCGCCACTACGCGCAAAAACCTATTCTGCGGGCAGACAAACGTTAGCCCTCTAGCCGAATAAGGAATGCATCATGCGTGGAAAAATCGCCCTCGAAGAACATGTCTCTACCCCAGAAAATAACCGCCTTTGGGACGCCAGCGGCGAAGCGGCGCGTAACGGCAGCGAATACATGAAAGACGTTGAACGCCGCTTAATGGATCGCAGCATCCAGCTTGATGAGATGGCACAGCGCAATATCGACCATGTCATTTTGTCTCTCACCTCGCCGGGCGCGCAGTCGATTCTGGATAAAGCCAGCGCCGTCTCTTTTGCCCGCAACACCAACGACTACCTCGTTGAGCACTGCGTGAAGCCGCACCCGGATAAGTTCAGCGCTTTCGCCACCCTGGCTTTGCAAAACCCGGAGGCCGCCGCCGATGAGCTAGAACGCGCCGTGAAAACTCTGGGTATGAAAGGGGCGTTGATTAACGGCTATACCAACGTCAAGGACAGCGAGCACGGGCTGTATCTGGATGATGAGTCCATGCTGGTGTTCTGGGATAAAGTGAATGCCTTAAACGTGCCGGTGTATCTGCACCCGCGCGAACCTTTAGAAGGCCCGGCCCGCGGAATTTATACCGGCTACGAAAGCCTGATCGGCTCCGCCTGGGGCTTTGCGCAAGAGACCGCCGTCCACGCCATTCGCCTGATGATGAGCGGCCTGTTTGACCGTTATCCAAATCTGAACATTGTGCTGGGGCACCTGGGAGAAGGGCTGGTGCACATGCTGCCACGTACTCAACATCGCCTGTACCGCCAGCGTTTTGGCATCGGTTTAGGCAAGGCAGAGAAACCGCTGATGCACTACCTGCAGAATAATTTCATTGTCACCACCAGCGGGCACTTTAATACCCACTCGCTGCACAATGCGCTGGAGATTATGGGGGAAGATCGGGTGATGTTCTCCGTCGACTATCCTTATGAAGATATTCACCAGGCCTGCGACTGGTTCGATCCGCTGGAGATGGATATGGCGCTGAAAAACAAGATTGCCAGGGGGAACGCCAGCCGGGTGTTTGGTATCAAGTAATGCGGGTAGTGCCGGATGGCGGCCTCGCCTTATCCGGCCTACGATGACCTGTGGCCCGGCCGAGGCAACGTCGACGCCGGGGAAGCGCTGTGCACATTTCCGGCATTGCTTTACTCGGTCGGGCTGCTTGTTAACCTTTTTTCGCTTTGGCCAGCATTTCACGGATGTTGGCGACGTTCGCCTGCCCTTTGTGCATGCGTTCTTCCGCGGTAATCACCTTCCGCTCCTGTTCCCAGATCACATCATCCTGCGGCAGTTCCAGCAGGAAACGACTCGGCTCCGGGCGAACCAGTTCGCCATACTGACGGCGCTCTTTGCACAAGGTAAAAATCAGCTCCTTTTGCGCGCGGGTAATGCCCACGTAAGCAAGGCGGCGCTCTTCATCGACATTGTCCTCGTCGATGCTGCTCTGGTGCGGTAGCAGCCCCTCTTCCATCCCCACCAGGAAGACGTACGGGAACTCCAGCCCTTTTGATGCGTGCAGGGTCATCAGCTGCACCTGATCCAGTTCTTCCTCACTTTCACCGCGTTCCATCATGTCGCGCAGCGTAAAGCGGGTGACCACCTGGGTCAGAGTCATCGGCTCTTCCAGCTCGCTGCCTTCCAGCATCTCCGTCATCCAGCTAAACAGCGTGTTGACGTTTTTCATGCGCATTTCGGCGGCTTTCGGGCTGGGCGAGGTTTCAAACAGCCAGGATTCGTAATCAATACCGTGAATCAGATCGCGCACGGCGGCAATCGGTTCGCGTTCCGCCAGGCGCTGAATTTCGCCCAGCCACTGGGTAAAGCGCGTCAGCGATTCATAGCCGCGCCCGGTGAGCGTCTGACTTAGCCCCATATCGAAGCTGGCGGTGAACAGGCTCTTGTTGCGGGTCATCGCCCATTCGCCGAGCTTTTGCAGCGTCGCGGGGCCAATCTCGCGTTTCGGCGTGTTGACGATACGCAGGAACGCGCTGTCATCATCCGGGTTGCTCAGCACGCGCAGGTAGGCCAGCAGGTCTTTAATCTCCGGGCGTGAGAAGAACGAGGTGCCGCCGGAAATTTTGTACGGGATGCGGTTCTGCATCAGGAATTTTTCAAACACCCGCGACTGGTGGTTGCCACGGTAGAGGATCGCGTAATCCTTATACTGCGTCTTGTTGACGAAGTGGTGTGCAATCAACTCGCCGGTAACACGTTCCGCTTCGTGTTCTTCATGGTTGGCGCTCAGCACTTTCAGCTCTGGCCCGTAGCCCAGTTCGGAGAACAGACGCTTTTCAAACACGTGCGGGTTGTTGGCGATCAGAATGTTCGCCGCCTTCAGGATACGCCCGGAGGAACGATAGTTCTGCTCAAGCTTAATGACCTGCAGCGCCGGAAAGTCTTTGCTCAGCAGTACCAGGTTTTGCGGACGCGCGCCGCGCCATGAGTAGATGGACTGATCGTCATCCCCCACCACGGTAAAGCGTGCACGTTGCCCCACCAGCAGCTTCACCAGCTCGTACTGACTGGTGTTGGTATCCTGATATTCATCCACCAGCAGGTAGCGAATTTTGTTCTGCCAGCGCTCACGCACCTCTTCATTACGTTGCAACAACAGCGTCGGCAGCAGGATCAGATCGTCGAAGTCCAGCACATTACAGGCCTTCATATGGGCATCATACAGGCCGTAGCAGTGGGCAAAAATACGATCCCGCTCGCCCTTCGCGCTGGCCGCCGCCTGCGCCGGGGTCATCAGATCGTTTTTCCAGTTGGAGATCGTCGAGATCAGCTGCTGGAACACCACCTTATCGTCTTCAATCAGCCCTTCAGTCAGCTCCTTGAGCAGCGCGGTCTGGTCGGTATCGTCAAACAGCGAGAAGTTCGACTTCATCCCCAGCGCGGCGTACTCGCGCTTAATGATATCCAGCCCCAGCGTGTGGAAAGTGGAGATCATCAGCCCGCGTGCTTCTTTGCGCCCTAACGTTTGCGCCACACGCTCTTTCATCTCACGCGCGGCCTTGTTGGTAAAGGTCACGGCGGCAATATGGCGCGCCTGATAGCCACAGGCGTGGATCAGGTGGGCAATCTTGTTGGTGATAACGCGGGTCTTGCCGGAGCCAGCACCCGCCAGCACCAGGCAGGGTCCGGTGACAAATTCGACGGCTTGTTGTTGTCCGGGGTTCAAACGCATAGGGGGATTGCTCAATCTGTAAACACGGGGGTGTGGATTGTAGCAGAAAGTCTGGCGGGAGGGATCGCCCACCGAGACGCGCCGGAGAAAATCGGCGACGGACGGAATGGAGGCTGATGTTTATGCCACAGGGCTACGCTTTTTCCCGAGGAAAATCGAAAAAACGTATTCTGCATAATATATTTTGAAAACAATTCATCCTCTGAATAATTAATTTCAAATGAAAACCAATGCATTATTAATATGGAGAATATAGCTGTATCCCTGCACAAAAAAGAGGGTAACAAGCGATATCAATGAAACATCACAAAATGAAAGCAATGCCGTCAATAGTATTGTCACCGTCATGACTCTCGTTATCTGTTTGGGTTTACCTGTAGTTCTCACTGTTAGCAATAATTAACCACTTACTTTATGGTGAAATAAAGAATGGCACAGGAAATTTTATTACCAGACGTCACCGTGGCCAATAGCACGGAGAGATTGAGCGTTAGGGAGAAGCTAGGATTTGGTTTTGGCGACGCGGCCTGTAATATGAGTTGGGGCCCGGTCACCATGTTTCTCACCTATTTTTATACCGATATATTTGGTCTGGATGCGGCGCTCCTCGCCACCATGTTTTTAGTCGTCAGACTGGTTGATGCGTTTGTCGACCCCATGCTTGGCGGAATTGCCGATCGCACGCGTTCACGCTATGGACGTTTTCGCCCTTATATTCTTTACGGCTGCGTTCCCTTCTGCCTGATCTGTATCCTCGCGTTCTATACGCCGGATATCACCGCGGGCTGGAAAGGCGTGTATGCTTTTGTCACCTACCTGTTGCTGTCCGTACTGTACAGTACGGTCAATATTCCTTACTGCTCGCTGGGCAGCGTGATTACCGCCAACCCGGTCGATCGCATCTCGTGTCAGTCCTATCGTTTTACCATGGCTAACTGTGCGGTGCTGCTGTGCTCCTTAACGCTGTTGCCGCTCGTACACTATTTCGGCGCGGGCGATCAGCAAAAAGGGTTCTTTATTACCAACACCCTCTTTTCAATTATTGGTCTCTGCATGTTCCTGCTGTGTGTCTTCAATACCCGCGAGCGCATCGCGCCGGAAGAGGGGCCTCAGGAAAATATCTTCAAAAGCCTGCTTTTTGCCTTTAAAAACAAGCAGTGGGTTCTGGTGGTCTCCGGGATGTTTATCGGTTGCATTCCCGCTTTTGTCTGCGGCGGCGCGACCATCTATTTCACTAAATATCTCATGCACCTTAACGACCTCTGGACGACGGTGTTTATCAGTATCGGGATCGTGGCTGCGATATTAGGTAACCTAACCACGAATACGTTAACGAAATATATTTGCAAGGTGAAACTATATATTTACGTTGGTTTTATTACCGCGGCCATCTCCATCCTTATTTACTTTATCGACCCACGAAACATAGAGACTATTTTCGCCCTCAACACTCTGCGCGGCTATATTGGCGCGATTACGGTGCCGATATTCTGGTCCTTTATTGGCGATGCCGACGACTTTGGCGCATGGAAGTTCAAGCGTCGCATGTCCGGCGTCTATGCGTCCGGCAACCTGTTTGCCCTGAAGGTGAGTCTGGCGATTGCCGGCACGATTACCGCCACCATTCTGTCCTTAACGCACTATGTTCCGGACGCGCCTCAGCAAACGCCGGAGACGTTGAACGCCATTATGCTGCTGATCACCGTCATTCCCGCAGCGGGCAGCATCATCACATCACTGCTGTTCCTGTTCTTTTACAAGCTGGACACCCGGATGATGAACGAAATTCAGACCGATTTAAAAGCTAACCACTACCCCGCTTAAGGAGGAACGTTATGTCGAAGCTCCACTTCGCCATTACCCCGGAGAATCGCATCGCCGAGATTAACCCCCGGCTGTTTGGCTCTTTCGTTGAGCATCTGGGCCGCGCGGTATATACCGGTATTTACGAACCCGGCCACCCGGAAGCCGATGCGCAAGGGTTCCGCCAGGACGTGATTAACCTGGTGAAAGAGATGAACGTCACCACCGTGCGCTATCCCGGCGGCAACTATGTCTCCGGCTTCAACTGGCGCGATGGTATTGGCCCAAAAGAAGAGCGTCCGGTGCGCCTGGACTACGCGTGGATCAGCAAAGAGAGCAACCAGTTCGGCATCAGCGAGTTCAACCGCTGGTGCCAACAAACCCACGTCGAGCCGATGATCGCCATCAATCTGGGGACCGGCACGCCGCAGGAAGCGGGATACTTTATTGAATACTGTAACCACCCTGGCGGCACCTCCCTCAGCGATCTGCGCGTGCAGCACGGCGACGCCGAGCCCTATAACTTTAAACTCTGGTGCCTCGGTAACGAGATGGACGGCCCATGGCAAACCGGGCAGATGAGCGCCGACGACTACGCCAAAAAGGCGCGCGAGACGGCTAAAATTCTGCGCTGCGTCGACCCGGAGGTTGAGCTGATCGCGTGTGGGAGTTCAAGCTCGATGATGGATACCTTCCCCACCTGGGATCGGGTCGTGCTCGAGGAACTGTACGACTACGTCGACTACATCTCCTGCCACCAGTATTATGAAAACGAAGGCACAGAGAGCGACTTCCTGGCCTCCTTCGTCAATATGGACAACTTTATTGAGACCATCGTCAGCACCGCCAACTATGTGAAAGCCTACAAGCGCGGTAAGAAGGACATTATGATCTCCTTCGATGAATGGAACGTCTGGTATCTGCGCGGTGACCCATGGGATGCGCCGATGAAGCACAAAGAGAATCGCTTTAAGGTTGCGCCGCCGCTACTGGAAGACCGTTACTCTTTTCTCGATGCGCTGGTCGTTGGCGGCCTCCTCTGCTCCCTCATTAACCACTGCGATCGGGTGAAAATGGCCAGCCTGGCGCAGTTAGTGAACGTCATTGCCCCCATCTTTACCGAAACGGGCGGCGGCGTGATTCGTCAGACCATCTTCTGGCCTTTTGCGATGGTGGCTAACGTGGCGAAAGGCAGCGCATTACGCCACTTCATTCCTGCGGGCACCTTCAGCAGCAGATACGGTGATGCACGACGCATCCAGTCTGCCGTGGTTCACAACGCCGCTGAGGGTAAACTCTATTTATTCGCGCTGAACAGCGATTTTCACGACAGCTTTACGCTGGATCCGGATCTGTCGGCGTTTGGCCAGACGCGTCTTGCAGAACATCAGATCCTCCGCTGTGACGATCTCTACGCGAAAAATACCTTTGATCGTCCGGATCGCGTTGCGCCGGAGACGCTCACGGTCTCCGACCTCACCCTGCCGCCGCTGTCATGGAGCCGCATCACCTTCGACATCCTGTAACGGCTTTTACATGCTAATATTGCGCCCTGATTTATCACATAACCCAGGGCGCAAACCATGGCAAAAACAGCAGCAGCACTGCATATCCTCGTAAAAGAAGAGAAACTGGCACTGGATCTTCTGGAGCAGATTAAAAACGGCGCCGACTTCGGCAAACTGGCGAAGAAGCATTCCATCTGCCCATCGGGCAAACGCGGTGGCGATTTAGGTGAATTCCGCCAGGGCCAGATGGTGCCGGCGTTCGACAAAGTGGTCTTCTCCTGCCCGGTGCTGGAGCCAACCGGCCCTCTGCATACACAGTTCGGTTACCACATCATCAAAGTGCTGTACCGTAACTAATAAAAAGCCCGGTGTGTTTAAACACCGGGCTTTTTTTGCCGGATGGCGCAACGCTTATCCGGCCTACGTAATGGTCACTTTATTGTAGGCCGGATAAGGCGTTCACGCCGCCATCCGGCGATTCCAGCAGCCTCTTATCCAGCTACCGCAATGCGCTTCATATCGGTCATGTAGCCACGCAGCTTCTGGCCTACTTTCTCAATAGCATGACCGCGAATCGCGTCGTTCACGTCGCGCAGCTGCGCGTTGTCTACCGCGCCTTCGGCAATCGCTTTGCCCAGATCGCCGGTCTGCAGCGTGGTCATGAACTCTTTCAGCAGCGGTACGCAAGCGTAAGAGAACAGGTAGTTACCGTATTCTGCGGTATCGGAGATAA
>PPYF01222543.1_pt1 | contig 11042 bp, 9 predicted proteins | sample 1559871 | NCBI WGS metagenome assembly PPYF01 (sample SAMN08240021, study PRJNA423297) | Human gut metagenome, whole genome shotgun sequencing project.
ACAGTTTCCTGATCTGTGTGGTGGCTCCGGTAGATAAAGATTACAATGCCGGAACTCCAAAATGCGGCTTTATTTTCCCGGCCTTTGAAGAACGTTCTGCAGAACCTGGAAAAATAGATATATTCTTTGAAATTCCAGAGTATCCGGACGAAGGATTTTTGAACAGGATAATAGGGCAATAATCTGAACAAGGTGCTTATTTATGAGGGAGTGAGATAGATAAATCTTAATTACACCATATGCAATTCAATTTAGTCATTTGCACACAAAATGACTAAATTGAATTGCGCTATGACTAAATTAATGATAAAATGGGAGCAAGACAATGACATTACACGCTGAGAGGATAATTGATGAGAAGTTTTGATTTTGAGAAAGAATACAGCAAATTGCTTACTCCTGATATTGTATCATATATTGCTCAGATACATGAATATAGAGGCCGGTATTCCGCAGACAATGTACAAAAGGAATTACTGTCAGAACTGCTGGAGATTGCCAGAATACAAAGTACGGAAGCGTCTAACAGAATCGAGGGAATTATAACAACAGATGATCGGCTGAAGAAAATTGTCCGTGAGAAAACATTGCCAAAGACAAGGAGTGAAAAAGAAATCGCCGGATACAGGGATGTTCTGGCAACGATTCATGAAAACTATGAATATATTCCTGTCAGTTCAAATATGATTCTGCAGCTGCACAGAGATTTGTATAAATTTAGTGGCAATGGATACGGTGGGAATTTTAAGTCTGTGGATAATGTGATTGCAGAAGAACTTCCGGATGGAACGAAAAGAGTGAGATTTCAGCCGGTTCCGGCATGGGAAACAGCAGAAACAGTCAATGATTTATGCAATGCATTTAAGGATGCTGTCAATAAGCAGTTTATGGATATACTGCTGTTGCTTCCAATGTTTATATTGGATTTTCTTTGCATTCATCCATTTAATGATGGAAACGGAAGAATGAGCCGTCTCCTGACTTTATTGATTTTATATAAGTCGGAATATTATGTTGGTCAGTATATTAGTATTGAAAGACTGATATCAGACACAAAAGAGAATTATTATGAAGCTTTGCAGGAAAGCTCATGGGAATGGCATGAAGGCAGAAATGATTATGCTCCTTTTGTGAAATATATGTTAGGGGTTATAGTTGCTGCTTACCGGGAGTTTGCGGACAGGGTGGAGATTCTTACGGACAAAACAATTTCAAAATCTGATCGTATTGAAGATATTATCAGAAACTCCTATGGCAGGATTACAAAAGCGGAAATTGCAGCTCAATGTCCGGAAATCAGTCAGACAACCATACAGCGAACGCTGAACGAATTACTAAAGAACAATCAGATAATAAAAATAGGCGGGGGAAGATATACTTCCTACGTTTGGAACAGGGAGAACGAATGATATGGTTACCGGAGAATTAAAAAGTAAAATTGATAATTTATGGGAAATATTCTGGACAGGAGGACTGACTAATCCACTGGATGTAATTGAGCAGATGACATATCTGATGTTTATCCGCGATCTGGATGATGCAGACAATGTCCGTGCAAAAGAGGCGGCAATGCTTGGTTTGCCACATAAGAGTATATTTGCCGGGGAAATACAGATTGGAGACCGAAAAATTGATGGAAGCCAGCTGAAATGGAGTACTTTTCATGATTTTCCTGCTGCAAAAATGTATAGCACTATGCAGGAGTGGGTATTTCCATTTATAAAAAATCTCCATGGAGATAAGGAAAGTGCCTATTCCAAATATATGGGAGATGCCATTTTTAAAGTACCGACTCCTTTGATGCTGGATAAGATTGTGACTACTATGGATGCCATTTATGAGCAGATGGAACAGATTAAGTCAGCAGACACCCGGGGAGATGTATATGAATATCTGCTTTCCAAACTTGCTACGGCAGGTGTAAATGGTCAGTTTCGTACACCGAGACACATTATCCGAATGATGGTGGAAATGATGAATCCTAAGGCAAATGAAATCATCTGTGATCCGGCGTGCGGTACGTCTGGTTTTCTGGTTGCCGCAAGTGAATACCTGAGAGATAGAAAAAAACAGGAAGTTCTTTTTGACAGACAGAACAAGGAACATTATATGAATCACATGTTCCATGGTTATGATATGGACAGGACCATGCTTCGGATTGGCGCAATGAACATGATGACCCATGGTGTGGAGAATCCATATATTGAGTACAGAGACAGCCTGTCTGATCAAAATACAGATAAGGAAAAATACAGCCTGATTCTGGCTAATCCGCCATTTAAGGGAAGTCTGGATTACGATATTGTAAGCGCAGATTTATTGAAAGTATGTAAAACAAAGAAAACAGAATTACTGTTTCTTGCATTGTTTATCCGTATGCTGAAAATTGGTGGTAGATGTGCATGTATTGTACCGGACGGAGTTCTGTTTGGTTCCTCAACTGCCCATAAAGCCATAAGAAAAGCCCTAGTAGAAGAAAACCGTCTGGAAGCAGTGATTTCCATGCCCTCCGGCGTGTTTAAACCATATGCAGGAGTATCTACAGCTATTTTGATTTTTACTAAAACCGGACATGGTGGAACTGATAAAGTCTGGTTTTATGATATGAAAGCGGATGGTTTTAGCCTTGATGATAAGAGAACAGAAACGAAGGAAAATGACATTCCGGATATCATAGAGCGTTTCAGAAACCTGGATAAAGAGACTGACCGTAAACGCACAGATCAGAGTTTCTTTGTACCAAAAGAAGAAATTGCAGAAAATGGCTATGATTTGAGTATTAACAAATACAAAGAAATCGAATATGTACCAGTAGAATACCCATCAACACAAGAAATCATGACAGAGTTGTATGAGATTGAGATGAAAATTGGAGAAGAAATGCAGGCTTTGGAAGAGTTGTTGGGAATAAATTAAGGTTTGTAGGGATGAGCAGATGGAGAAAATGCGATTAGGAGATATAGCTCAATTGATAAATGGGGATAGAGGAAAAAATTATCCGTCTCAGTCTGATATTGCACAAAAAGGAGAAATTCCATTTGTCAATGCAGGACATTTAAATGGTAAGGGTATTGATTTTAAAGAAATGAATTATATTTCTGAAGAAAAATATAACAAGTTGAATTCAGGTAAATTTCAGAAAGACGACATTCTTTATTGTTTAAGAGGTTCATTAGGAAAAAAAGCAATTGTCAGAAGTAATATAAATGGTGCAATTGCATCGTCTTTGGTTATTATTCGACCTGATCCGGCTAAAGTTAGTGGTGAGTATTTAATGTTTGCCTTGGATTCACCTGCAATACGAGAGCAACTTGTTAAAGCGAATAATGGCAGTTCGCAACCAAATTTGTCAGCTACAAGCGTAAGAGAATATCGAGTTGAACTGCCAGAACTATCTTTACAGGAAGAAGTTGTTGAAAAATTAGAAAAAGTAATATCTATTATAGATGGTAGAAAACAGGAAGTGCAATTATTAGACGATCTCATCAGAGCCCGATTTGTCGAGATGTTTGGGGATGCAAGAGAGAACCCAAATGGATATACTAGAGTTCCATTTATTGATATTGTCGAATACATGGGAGATATTGGCTCAAACGGTGCCAACAAAGTGGTTGTAGATCATCTGGATATGAAAGATGAAGAAGATTATGCAATGATGGTTCGATTTACGAATTTCACGAAGAATGATTTTGCAGATGATGTTAAGTATATATCAAAAGAAGCATATGACTTTTTTAAAAAGTCTCAGATCTTTGGTGGAGAATTGATTATATGTAAAATAGGAAGTGCAGGTCAAAACTATGTTATGCCATACTTAAATAGGCCTGTATCACTAGGATTGAATCAGATTATGGTAAGAATAAAAGATAATATTCTGATGCCATATTTGTATCAATACTTACACACAGACTACGGAGAGTTTTTGATTTCTGGATGTATCAATGGAGCTGTAACTAAGACAATAACAAAGACAGAGTTGAAGAAAATCCCTGTAATGTTGCCACCAATAGAACTTCAAAACCAATTCGCAGATTTTGTACGAGCCGTCGACAAATCTAAAGTTGCAATTCAAAAAGCGCTGGATAAAACCCAGATGCTATTTGATTCGTTAATGCAGGAATATTTCGGATAGGAGGGAAGTTTGTGCAGGATTACAAAAAATGGTTAGTTGAGAGATTTATAATTGAACGGAAACGTTTTGACAGATCTGGTGTATATGCTTACACACAGCGTGCCATGGCATATAATTCCAATAAAATTGAAGGAAGCACACTTACTCCAGAACAGACAGCCTCTCTTTTTGACAGTGGAACATTACCTCAAAGTGATGACTATTACAGAGCCAAAGATGTTGAAGAAACGAATGGACATTTTCTTATGTTTAATTACATGCTTGATACCCTTGATGAAGAGTTGACACCGGAACTAATCAAACATCTGCATTATGAATTAAAGATCGGAGTATTCGAAGACAGAGCGAATGGATATGCAATTGGTGATTATAAAAAACGTCCAAACATGGTAGGGATGTATCGAACAACGCTACCACAGGATGTTGAGATGGAAATGAACCAATTACTAAAGTGGTATAGAGAACAGAATAAAAATATGAGAACCCTTGCGGAATTTCATGCCAGATATGAGGCAATTCATCCTTTCCAGGATGGAAATGGAAGAACCGGAAGGATGATCATGTTTCGGGAAAGTCTAAAGAACCCGGATATTCTTCCATTCATTGTATTAGATGAGAATCGAAGTCAATATATTGATGGACTTAAACAATATAGAGAAGAGCAGAAAGTAGATAAGCTTGTCTCATTAATGCAGAAAGAAGCTGAGGAATATTATCAGCAATGCAAATACTTTATGGGCTAGGAGTTGAATATACGTTAGACTGAAGAGTGGGGTGATTATATGGCAAAAATGACGGTGTATCATGGTGGCTATCAGCCTGTAAAAAAGCCGGAAATTCGGAAAGGTCGCAATACCAAAGATTTTGGTTATGGTTTTTACTGTACGATTATTAAAGAACAGGCACAGCGATGGGCTAAACGGTATGAAACAAAGGCTATTTCTATCTATGATGTACGGATGAACACTAACCTTAATATTAAGGAATTTACAGAAATGTCTGAAGAATGGTTGGATTTTATTGTGGATTGCAGAAGTGGGAAAGATCACAATTATGATATTGTAATTGGTGCTATGGCAGATGATCAGATTTACAATTTTGTTTCTGATTATATTGATGGAACTATTACAAGAGAGCAGTTCTGGGTTCTTGCGAAATTCAAATATCCAACTCATCAAATTGCATTCTGTACGAAAGATGCATTAAAATGTCTGGAATACAGGGATTGTGAGGTGCTTTAATGGTAGGACTCGGACGGGAAGATAAGAAAGATAATGACCTGTTTTACACTTGTAGTCTGATTGATTATATTTCGCGGAAAACGAAGAATATTCGCGCAGATGTAGTAAATCAATTAGGCAGAAAACGTCTGGAGAAAATTTATGATCTGGCAGATGTGTATCATTGTGATAATATTGATCAGGTTAGTGAAGATTTTATTGCAGAGGCACACATACCAATAGGGACGTTCGATAATGTAAAGGAATGCAAATATTCAATTCCTTCTCATTGGGATATTGGAAAAGTATATAAACGCTTGATAAAACAAGTAGCTGCCAGCGAGAAAATTGAGATAGTTGATGCGCTGATCAAGGTTTATAATTCTTTTATCAGCGAAAAAATAGATGATTATAACAGTAGTGTTTACTATGAAAATCCATCTTATATTTATGAAAGCTACAGAGAAAATAAGATGTTATAAAACAATGGGTGAAGGATGCTGGTATGAAAAAGGAGTATACCAGTATGGAAGAAAAAGTTGTAAAAATATTAAATGAAATGTCAGAATACCTTTCTATTGCACAGATGAAAAAGCTTCAGGAAGTAATGCTAAAAGTATGCGCAGAGAATGAAGCTGATAAAGTAGAGATTCCAAACAAAGATTTTCTGGAAATGTTTCTGGATGCCAAGAAAATAGAGGGATGTTCAGAAAGAACCTTGCAGTATTATCGGGTAACAGTGGAGCATTTGCTTTCCCAGATGGGAAATTCTGTGCGGAAAGTTACAACCGAAGAGATACGGACATACCTGGCTGATTATCAGAAAAACAGCAACTGTTCTAATGTTACCATTGATAACATTAGAAGAAATATATCAAGTTTTTTTTCATGGCTTGAGGAAGAAGATTATATTCTGAAAAGTCCAATGAGAAGGATACATAAAATTAAAACAAAGACAGTGGTAAAGAATACGATTTCCGATGAAAGTATCGAAAAACTGAGAGATTATTGCACAGAAATCAGGGATCTGGCCATTATTGATCTGCTGTATTCCACAGGAATCCGAGTTGGAGAACTGGTTAATTTGAATATAGATGATATTGATTTGGAAGGCAGGGAGTGTATTGTATATGGAAAAGGTGATAAGGAACGCAGAGTATATTTTGACGCCAAGGCAAAGGTACATCTGAAAGAATATATTGAAGGTCGAAAAGACGAAAATAAAGCATTATTTGTGACCCTAGATGCGCCATATGACAGATTGAAAATCAGTGGAGTAGAAATAAGATTACGTCAGTTAGGCAGAAAATTGGATTTGGAAAAAATACACCCGCATAAGTTCAGACGGACTATGGCAACCAGAGCTATTGATAAAGGAATGCCTATTGAACAGGTGCAAAAAATACTTGGACATTCACAAATTGACACAACTATGCAGTATGCAATGGTTAATCAGAACAATGTAAAAACATCTCATCAAAAGTACATGAGTTAATATTACAGTATTTAGATGAGGCTGTGAACGCCCGATTTGTCGAGATGTTTGGTGATGCTGTAGATAATCCTATGGGATGGGAAAAGAAGCAACTTCAAGAGATTGTTACTAATATCGCTGATACTTGTATTGTTGGAAAAGAATTCAAAGGATGCAATGTTGGAAGAGGTATTGTCCCTATTAGAACTCAAGAGAACATTATGGTGTTAGAATTCTTAAAATATCTTATGGATAGCAAGCATTTGAATGACGATATTAAAAGTAAAGCCAAGGGCATTACTTTGATTCAGTTGAATATGAAAGATTTGAGAGAAGTAGAGCTTATTGTTCCACCTATTGAACAGCAAAAGGCATTTGTGGAGTTTGCGGAACAAGTCAACAAATCTAAATTGTATAAAATTTCAACCCTACAATTCCCCTGTATCCCAGGGTGAAAACACATAAGATTCGGGAGGTGTCAGTATGACTAATTTTGATTTCCTGAAAAATGAACCAAAGTTTAAAGATTTTGCAGATGTAGCAATCTCCGCGGAAAGGATTTTTCAGTTTGATTATGCGGCATCTGTGCTTAACTGCAGACGGGCAATGGAATTTGCTGTCAAATGGATGTATTCTGTGGACAGTGCCCTTGTCATGCCATGGGATGACAGACTGGTTAGTCTGATGAGTACAGATGAATTCAGGGATATTATTGATGCAGATCTTTTGAAACGTATGGAATTTATACGCAAAACAGGTAATTTTGCAGCCCATACCGGTCAGAAAGTAAAGAAGGAACAGGCAGAATTGTGTCTGCAAAATCTATATATTTTTCTGGATTTTGTTGCTTATTGTTACGCAGATCATTACACTGTCAGCAATTATGATTCTACATTACTGCAGGAAAATTCTGCTCATACAGCGGATCAGTCAGTTAGTCAGCCGGTCGGCGATCAGGCTGGTCAGTCAGAAACGGATCTGAAACTGGAACAATTGTTAAAGGAAAATGCTGCCCTGAGGGAAGAACTGACCGCCCGTCGTGAAGAACAGCAGCAGACATACGTGACTAAACCACTGGATATTTCAGAATATGAAACCCGAAAGATTTACATTGATTCTATGTTGCAGGATGCCGGATGGACTGAGGGACAGAACTGGATGAATGAATACAGAATTCCGGGTATGCCAAATAAGTCACAGGTCGGATATGCAGATTATGTTCTCCTTGGTGATGATGGTAAGATCCTGGCTGTGATAGAAGCCAAGAGAACCTGTGCAGATGTGGCAAAGGGCAGGCAGCAGGCGAAGCTATATGCTGATCTGATTGAGCAGAAACAAGGCAGAAGACCGGTAGTATTTCTCACCAATGGTTTTGATGTCCGTATCTGTGATAACCAGTATCCGGAGAGAAAAATTGCAGCAATTTATTCCAAACGGGATCTGGAAAAATTGTTTAATCTCAGACAGATGCGCTCAGGTTTGGGACAGATTTCCATAGACAAAAACATAGCAGGACGATATTATCAGGAGGCTGCGATTAAGGCAGTCTGTGACAGTTTTGACACCAGAAATCGCAGAAAAGCTCTCCTTGTTATGGCTACAGGTTCGGGAAAGACACGTACAGTTATTGCACTTTGCAAGGTATTGTCAGAGCAGGGATGGGTAAAAAATATTCTTTTCCTGGCAGATCGTAATTCACTGGTAACACAAGCTAAGCGAAGCTTTGTCAATTTGCTGCCGGATTTATCTGTTACAAATTTGTGCGAAGAGAAAGATAACTATGCAGCTCATTGTGTTTTTTCTACTTATCAGACCATGATAAACTGTATAGATACGATTCAGGACAAAGAGGGAAAATTGTTTACCTGCGGACATTTTGATTTGGTGATCTGTGATGAAGCACATCGTTCCATTTACAATAAATACAGGGATATTTTTAATTATTTTGATGCTCCGCTGATTGGGCTGACAGCTACTCCAAAAGATGAAATTGACAAAAATACCTATGAAATCTTTGAACTGGAGAACGGTGTTCCTACTTATGGCTATGAGCTTGCGCAGGCAGTAAAGGATGGTTATCTGGTTGACTTTATGTCTGTGGAGACTACGCTGAAATTTATAGAGCATGGAATAGTATATGATGAATTATCTCCGGAAGATAAGGAAGCCTATGAGGATACCTTTGAGGATGAAAACGGTGAAATGCCGGACAGTATTGGCTCAGCAGCATTAAATGAATGGCTTTTTAATGAGGACACCATAAAGAAGGTTTTACATATCCTGATGACGAACGGATTAAAGATAGATTATGGAAACAAGATTGGAAAGACCATTATTTTTGCGAAAAATCACCGTCATGCAGAGAAAATATATGAGGTGTTCGGAAAAGAATATCCACATCTGACAGGATATGCCATGGTGATTGATAATCGCCTGAAATATGCACAGAGTGCGATTGATGAGTTTTCGGATTCAAAGAAGCTTCCTCAGATAGCAATCTCTGTAGATATGCTGGATACGGGAATTGATGTGCCGGAAGTTTTGAATCTGGTATTTTTCAAAAAGGTTATGAGTAAGGCGAAATTCTGGCAGATGATCGGGCGAGGTACCCGTTTGTGCCCGGCCCTGATGGATGGAGAGGATAAGCAGAAATTCTATATTTTTGATTTCTGTGGAAATTTTGAGTTCTTCCGCATGAATAAAGGACGTGCCACTGCAAATATGATCGCACTTCAGGGAGCAATTTTTCAACTGGAATTTGAGATTGCCTATAAATTGCAGGGAGCCACTTATCAGACAGAACGATTGATTACCTATCGTAAATCTCTGGTAGAGCATATGGTTGGAAAGGTGCAGGAGTTAAACCGAGAAAATTTTGCGGTGCGTCAGCACTTAAAATATGTGGATATTTATGCTGCTGAAGAAAATTATAAGGTTCTTACTTATGAGGACACTTTGGCAGTGCGGGATGAATTATCTCCATTGATTAGACCTGAAAATGATGATGCGAAAGCTTTGCGTTTTGATGCTCTTCTGTATGGAATTGAACTGGCGTATCTGGCAGAAAAGAAATATGGACGTGGTCGAAAGGATCTGCTGAAGAAGGTTTCTGCACTGGCAGGGATTTCTAACATTCCGGAGATTATGATGCAGGCAGAACTGATAGACAAGATTCTTCATGGAGGATATCTGGACAATGCAGGGATTCCTGAATTTGAGCATATCAGAGAAAATCTCCGCGATCTGATGAAATATATTCCGGATGCAGACAGAATGATCTATGACACAAACTTTGATGATGAGATTCTCAACATGGAGTGGAAGGATTCAGAACTGGAAAATGATGATCTGAAAAATTATAAGGCAAAAGCTGAATATTATGTACGTCAACATCAGGACAATGCCGTGATAGCGAAGCTAAAAACCAATATTCCTTTAGACAGTAATGACGTAAGAACACTGGAAAAAATTCTGTGGAGCGAAGTGGGAACTAAGCAGGATTATGAGGCAGAATACGGACAAAAACCACTTGGAGAATTTGTGCGTGAGATTGTAGGACTTGACATGAATGTTGCTAAGGCTGCCTTTGCACAATATCTGGATGATACCTGCCTGGACAGCAGACAGATTTATTTTGTGAATCAGATTGTGGAATATATTGTACATAATGGGATGCTGAAGGATCTCTCGGTTCTTCAGGAATCACCTTTTACGGACCAGGGCAGTATTGTGGACATATTTACGGATTTAAATGTATGGCTGGGAATCAGAAAAACCATAGAGCAGGTTAATGCTAATGCCATTGCTGCGTAAATTTGTCAGTAGATCAGAACGAAAGTGCTTGTCGACGAGATAAACCTTGGATATTCAATATTGTGGTAAAATAAACTTTGGAAAGGCGGTATATGGATGAAGTGGGCAGATGGTAAGATACGATGCTGCTGGGCAAATCCGAGAAATGAGCGTTACATCCGTTATCACGATGAGGAGTGGGGCATTCCGGTGAATGATGACCGGAAGCTCTTTGAAATGCTGATATTGGAGTGCTTTCAGGCGGGCCTGTCCTGGGAATGTGTTCTGAATAAGCGAGATGCCTTTCGCGTGGCTTTTGACAACTTTGATCCGGAGAAAGTCAGTGCTTACACTGAGGACAAGCTGGAAGCACTGCGGAGTAATCCCGGCATCATACGAAACCGCCTGAAAATACAGGCTGCCG
>PPYF01188638.1_pt1 | contig 11041 bp, 10 predicted proteins | sample 1559871 | NCBI WGS metagenome assembly PPYF01 (sample SAMN08240021, study PRJNA423297) | Human gut metagenome, whole genome shotgun sequencing project.
AAAGCTGATTAGCGCGTATCGACGTATGCTGCGACAAGGGAATCATGCGCTGACGGTTATTGTTGGGTGATGGTGTCAGGGCACCAAAAAAAACCGCCGAACATGTCGGCGGCTTTCTGACTTACAAACTGATAGCTTACATCAGCGGCATTGCTAACCGCACAATGCTAATCAGCGGTTGTGGCCATACACCCAGCACCAGTACCAACAGTGCAGAGATCAGCACCACGATACCGCCTGCGCTGTACTGCCAGTTTGACGGTGCATCGCGACCCGGTTGTTCCGGGGCGTGCAGGTACAGGCTCACCGCCACGCGCAGGTAGTAGTAAAGGCCGATTGCCGAACCGACAACCACGGCGCCCACCAGCCACCACAAGTGTGCCTGGACACCGACCGCCAGCACGTAGAACTTACCAATAAAGCCCAGCGTCATCGGAATACCGGCCAGAGACAGCATCATCACCGTCATCACCGCCGCGAGGATCGGGCGATGCCAGAACAGACCGCGGTAAGAGAACAGGGAATCAGCATCCGGGCCACGGTACGGGCTGGACATCAGGCTGACCACGCCGAACGCGCCGAGGCTGCTGAACAGATAACCGGCCAGGTAAACTCCTACCGCTTCCATCGACATCTCGCCCGTTTGCAGCGCAATCAGCGCCACCAGCAGATAGCCGAGGTGAGAGATAGATGAGTAACCGAGCAGACGTTTGATATTGGTCTGGCTCAGCGCCATCAGGTCGCAGGCGCGCCCTGGTATACGTCTGGCGTCCACAGGTGGAACGGCACCAGAGAGAGTTTGAAGCCGAGGCCAACAATCATCAGGCCGAAACCTGCCAGCAACAGCGGCTCGTTGAGCATACCGTCGCCAAGTTTTTTACCCAACGCGACAAACGACAGGTCGCCAGACTGCGCATACACCAGCGCCATACCAAACAGCAGGAAAGAAGACGCTGCGGCAGAAAGGATGGTGTATTTGATACTGGCTTCCAGTGAACGTTTCTGGCGGAAAGCGTAACCGACCAGGCCAAACAGCGGCAAAGAGATCAGTTCGATACCGAGGAACAGAGACGCCAGATGGTTGGCATTCGCCAGCAGGATCCCGCCCAGCGCGGCAATTAACACCAACAGGTAGAACTCGTCCTTGTTGTCGTTATAGCCTTCAAGCCACGGGTAGGCGAAAGTACAGGTGGCGAGGCTCGCCAACAATACCAGCCCGGTGTAAAGCATGGCGAAACCATCAACGCGCATCAGCGGCGTAACGTCCATAGCGCCCGCCTGGCCAACAAACCAGAGCGAAACCAGCGCCGCGTTAAGCCCAATAACCGAGAGCGTAGCGTTGAGGAAATGATTGCGTCGCCACGCAATGGAGAGCATCACAACCACCACCGTCAAGCCGACGATCAGCAACGGTAGCAGTGCGATCAGGTTTTGTGGAGTTATTGTCATGGCGATTTACGGCCTTGTAGTAGTAACGGAATTAACAAACCACTGCTGGATATTGCCAATCGCGGAGTGCGAGGTATCCAGAATCGGCTGCGGATAGAAGCCCAGCAGTACCAGCAGCACCACCAGCAACAGGATCATAAACAGCTCACGCAGCGACATCCCTGGCAGTTCCTGGCTGGCAATCTGGCTTTTCGCTTTACCGAAGTAAGCGCGATGTAACATCGCCAGCGAATAAACAGATGCAAAGACCAGCCCAAAGGTAGAGATAACGGTAATCACCGGGACAACCTGGAAGCTGCCGAACAGAATCATAAATTCGCCGACGAAGTTACCGGTGCCAGGCATCCCAAGCGTTGCCACCGCAAAGAACAGCGACAGTGCTGGCAGCCATTTCATCTTGCTCCACAGACCGCCCATCATGCGCATGTCGCGGGTATGGATACGTTCATAAAGCTGACCGCAGAGAATAAACAGACCCGCCGCCGACAAGCCGTGCGCAATCATCTGGATTACCGCGCCCTGGTAGGCCAACTGGCTGCCGGTGTAGATTGCAATCAGCACGAAGCCCATGTGGGAAACCGAGGTGTAGGCGATCAGACGTTTGATATCGGTCTGGGCGAAGGCCATCCACGCACCGTAGAAGATGCCGATAACACCCAGCCACATAGCAATTGGCGCGAACTCTGCCGACGCGTTCGGGAACAGCGGCAGGGAGAAACGCAGCAAACCGTAAGCGGCAGTTTTCAGCAAGATCCCCGCGAGGTCAACGGAACCGGCGGTCGGAGCCTGGGAGTGCGCATCCGGCAGCCAGCCATGCAGCGGAACCACCGGCATTTTGACTGCGAAGGCGATGAAGAAGCCCAGCATTAACAGGTATTCCACACCACTGGACATTGGCGTATTCAGCAGCTCTTCATAGTTGAAGGTCCAGACGCCGGTCGCATTGTAGTGAACAAAAACCAGCGCCAGGATGGCGATCAACATCACCAGACCACTCGCCTGGGTGTAAATGAAGAACTTGGTTGCCGCCGTGATACGCGTTTTACCGTCAGAGGCTTTATGCCCCCACAGTGCGATCAGGAAGTACATCGGCACCAGCATCATTTCCCAGAAGAAGAAGAACAGGAACATGTCGATGGCAAGGAACACGCCGATAACGCCGCCCAGGATCCACATCAGGTTGAGGTGGAAGAAGCCCTGATATTTTTCGATCTCTTTCCACGAACAGAGTACCGCCAGCACACCGAGCAGACCGGTCAGCACGACCATCAGCAGCGACAGCCCGTCAATGGCGAGATGGATAGAGATACCAAAACGCGGGATCCACGGCATGTCGAATTCAGACTGCCACTGCGGAATTCCGGCGGATTGCGTCAGTGAATAACCGCCCTGCAACCACAGTTGCAGCGACAGCGCCAGCGTCAATCCCATGGTGATCAGCGCGATCCAGCGCGGCACCTTGACGCCAAAGCGTTCGGTCTGCCAGCACAGGAAGCCGCCAATAAAGGGAATTAATATTAGCCAGGGTAGTAACATGGCGATCTTTATTCCTTGTAAAAGTCCCGTCAGGACCGGATTTTCAACGAATTCTCACGACAGAAAATTCTCTTCGGACTGGGGGTAGTGTCGGATGCGCCGCGAAGGCAGCTTATCCGACCTACGTTCTTATATGCCCAGGGGCAATCCCACAATCCTTAACTCAACGCAGTACCATCAACAGTGCCAGCACCACGACCGCACCGATGCTCATGGATGCCACATACCAGCGCAGATAACCGTTCTCGCTTAACAGCAGACCTTTACCTGCAAAGCGGGAAAGAACCGCCGGGATGTTCATCATTGAGTTCAGCGGATCGCGTTTCAGCAACCAGGCAATACCCAGGAACGGCTTGACGAACACTTTGTAGTACAGCCAGTCAAAGCCCCAGGCGTTGTACCACCAGGTACTCAGCAGGCGGCCCGGCGCACTGTTGGCGATGGAGGTCACCAGAGTACGTTTACCCAGCCACAGCCAGGCTGCCAGCAGAATGCCGACCACCGCGACCACGCCAGAGGTAATTTCCAGGGTCAACATGCTGCCGTGCGCCAGTTCCGTCGTTTGCGGAAGCACGCCCTGCAGCGGCGGTACAATCAGTGCGCCAACGAAGGTGGAAAGGATCAGCAGCACAATCAGCGGCAGGCTGTGAGTTACCCCTTTCACGGCGTGAGCGTGAATTTGTTCTTTTCCGTGGAAGACGATGAAAATCATACGGAAGGTGTAGAGCGAGGTCATAAACGCACCGACCAGACCTGCCACCATCAGATTGATATGACCATTCGCCATCGCACCCGCGAGGATCTCATCCTTACTGAAGAAGCCCGCAGTGACCAGCGGCAGTGCCGACAGTGCTGCGCCGCCCACCAGGAAGCAGAGATAAACCAGCGGAATAGATTTACGCAGACCGCCCATCTTGAAGATGTTCTGTTCGTGATGGCAGGCCAGAATGACGGAACCGGATGCCAGGAACAGCAGCGCTTTAAAGAACGCGTGAGTCATCAAGTGGAAAATCGCCGCATCCCATGCCTGCACGCCAAGCGCGAGGAACATGTAGCCAATCTGGCTCATGGTAGAGTAAGCGAGAACACGTTTGATGTCGGTCTGTACCAGCGCGGCAAAACCGGCCAGCAGCAGCGTAACCGCCCCGACAATACCCACCAGATGCAGAACTTCCGGCGTCATCAGGAACAGGCCGTGGGTACGGGCGATCAGGTAGACACCCGCGGTTACCATCGTTGCGGCGTGGATCAGCGCGGAGACAGGCGTCGGGCCCGCCATCGCGTCAGCAAGCCATGTCTGCAACGGCAACTGCGCAGATTTACCGACCGCACCGCCCAGCAGCATCAGCGTCGCCCACATCAGCATGTTATTGCCGTCAGCAAAGTGCGCTGGTGCCAGTTCCACCATTTCGCGGAAGTTCAGGGTGCCCAGTTCGTTGTAAAGAATGAACAGTGCGAAAGCGAGGAACACGTCACCCACACGGGTCACGACGAACGCTTTCATTGCCGCTGCGCCATTCTTCGGATCGGTGTAATAGAACCCGATCAGCAGATAGGAGCACAGGCCCACGCCTTCCCAGCCGAGGTACATCAGCAGCAGGTTGTCGGCAAGCACCAGAACCACCATGCTGGCGATGAACAGGTTGGTGTAAGCGAAGAAGCGAGAGTAGCCCTCTTCACCGCGCATATACCAGGAGGCGTACATGTGAATAAGGAAACCCACACCAGTGACCACCGAGAGCATGGTCAGCGACAGGCCGTCCAGCACCAGGTTAAAACCGATGTTAAAGTCGCCTACCGACATCCACGTCCACAGCGGCTGGCTGTATGTCTGCTCGCCGTTAGCGAAGAAATCAACGCCGATAAAGGCGGTTACCAGCGCCGCCAGGCCCACAGAGCCTACGCCGACGATCGCCGAGACGTTTTCAGACCAGCGCCCACGGGAGAATGCCAGCAGGACGAAGCCAATCAATGGCAAAATAATGGTTAAGGCAAGCATGTTCATCCGCGCATCTCACTTACTGAATCGATGTTCAGGTTCTGGCGACGACGGTGAAGTTGCAGCAGCAGCGCAAGGCCGATACTCGCTTCTGCCGCCGCGAGGCTGATGGCGAGAATGTACATCACCTGACCGTCGGTCTGGCCCCAGTAGCTTCCGGCGACCACGAAGGCCAGCGCGGAGGCGTTAATCATGATTTCCAGACCAATCAACATAAACAGCAGATTGCGACGGATAACCAGACCGGTTAAGCCAAGAACGAATAAGATTGCCGCGAGGATCAGTCCATGTTGTAAGGGGATCATGCGTGCTCCTCCGTTTTTCTTTTCGCGCTGTCGTCTTTACGATTGCTCAGCACTTCACCCGCACGCTCTTCACGACCGACGTGGAAGGCCACAACCAGACCTGCGAGCAGCAGCATAGAAGCCAGTTCCACCGCCAGTACGTAAGGCCCGAACAGCGTAATACCCACTGCTTTAGCACTGATTGGCGTACCGTCGATACCCTGATCGTTAACACCGAGGATGGCGTAAACAATCACCACCAGCATGATGGCCGACAAAATTGCCGGACCAATCCACACCTGCGGTTTCAGCCACTGGCGTTCCTGTTCGATTTCTGAACCGCCCAGGTTGAGCATCATCACCACGAACACGAACAGCACCATAATGGCACCCGCGTAGACGATAATTTCCAGCGCACCGGCGAAGTAAGCGCCCAGTGAGAAGAACACCCCGGAAATCGCCAGCAGCGAAATAATCAGGTACAGCAGTGCGTGTACCGGATTGGTATGGGTGATCACTCGCAAGGTCGCAAGTATGGCTATCAGGCCACAGATATAAAAAGCGAACTCCATTGCCCCTCTCCTTACGGTAACAGGCTCTTGACGTCGATAGGCTTGGCTTCGTTCTCTGCTTCGCCCTTATCTTTGCCGTCGATTGCCATACCTGCCATCCGGTAGAAGTTATATTCCGGGTATTTGCCCGGACCGGAGATCAGCAGATCCTCTTTCTCGTAAACCAGATCCTGGCGCTTGTATTCCCCCATTTCGAAATCCGGGGTTAACTGAATCGCCGTGGTCGGACAGGCTTCTTCGCACAGACCACAGAAAATGCAGCGTGAGAAGTTGATGCGGAAAAATTCCGGGTACCAGCGACCGTCTTTGGTTTCTGCTTTTTGCAGCGAGATACAGCCGACCGGGCAGGCTACCGCGCAGAGGTTACAGGCTACGCAACGCTCTTCGCCGTCCGGGTCGCGGGTCAGAACGATACGACCACGATAACGGGGCGGCAGATAGACCGGCTCTTCCGGGTACATTCGCGTTTCGCGTTTGGCGAACGCGTGCAGGCCGATCATCCAGATACTACGAACCTGGGTGCCGAAACCTACTAACAATTCTTTTAAGGTCATGGTCTTATTGCCCCTTATTGCGCCTGCCAGAGAATGACAGCCGCCGTTACCAGCAAGTTGATCAGCGTCAGCGGCAGGCAGATTTTCCAGCCGAAGGACATTACCTGGTCATAACGCGGACGCGGTAACGACGCACGAATCAAAATGAACATCATCATAAAGAACGCGGTTTTCAGCGCGAACCAGATGAATGGCGGTAACAACGGGCCTTGCCAGCCACCGAAGAACAGCGTCACCATCAATGCAGAGATGGTCACAATCCCGATGTACTCACCCACGAAGAACAGACCGAACTTCATACCGGAATATTCAATGTGGTAACCATCCGCCAGTTCCTGCTCGGCTTCCGGCTGGTCAAACGGGTGACGGTGACATACCGCCACGCCCGCGATGGCAAAGGTAATAAAACCAAAGAATTGCGGGATAACGTTCCACACATGCGCCTGGCTGTTGACGATGTCGGTCATGTTGAATGAACCGGCCTGCGCCACCACGCCCATCAAGGAAAGCCCGAGGAACACTTCGTAGCTCAGGGTCTGCGCAGAAGCACGCATCGCACCCAGCAACGAGTATTTGTTGTTACTTGACCAGCCCGCAAACAGCACCGCGTAAACCGCCAGACCTGCCATCATCAGGAAGAACAAAATCCCGATGTTCAGGTCGGCAACCACCCAACCCGGACTGACTGGCACAATCGCAAAGGCCAGCAGCAGCGAGGTAAAGGCAATCATCGGTGCCAGGGTAAAGATGACGCGATCCGAGAATTTCGGGATCCAGTCTTCTTTAAAGAACATTTTGATCATGTCCGCAACCAGCTGGAGCGAACCGCCCCAGCCAACACGGTTAGGTCCGTAACGGTTCTGGAACAGACCCAGCAGGCGACGTTCGCCAAAGCTCATGAATGCCCCGCAGGTGACAACCACCAGCAGGATCACCACCGCTTTGAGGATGGTCAGCAGGATCTCAATCAGTTCCGGTGATATCCAACTCATTGTTGTGCCTCCTTGAGATCCTCAAGATGCGCGCCAGCCAGCACCGGAGCAATGCCGGACATACCCATCGGCAAGCCCACCTGCCCTGCCGTCAGTCCTTCGGCGATTTCAACCGGCAGCGTGGCCGTGTTGCCATCGTAACTAAAGGAGACGCGTGTACCTGCGTTCACACCCAACTTCGCGGCATCCGCTGGGTTGAGTTTGATGTACGGCTGCGGCATACGGCTCTGGAAGACCGGAGCACGCTGTGACAATTCATCGCTGCCAAACAGGTGGTAATACGGCGCGATACGCCATTTCCCGTCCTGCGGCTGGAAGCGTGCCGGTACGCTGGTGAAGTAATCCAGACCATTTTCGCTGGTTTCAAACAGACGCACGCCCGGATCGCCAAAGCGCAGTTTGCCGCCCACTTCGTCCTGGAATTTGTTCCACGCCTGCGGGGAGTTCCAGCCCGGCGCCCAGGCAAACGGCACTTGCGAACGGTGCGCAGTCGGCTGGTTGTTACCTTCCATCGAGAAGGTGAACATGGTGTCAATATCCTGCGGCTGACGCGGCTCATGAACGCTGATATTGGCGCGCATGGCGGTACGACCGCTGTAACGGTGCGGTTCACGGGCCAGTTTCTGCCCACGAATACGGAATGTCGCATCCGGCGCAGCATCTTTGATACCTGCCAGTTCCGGGATTTTCGCCACAACAGCGTCAATCACATGGTCGAGCTGCGTCCAGTCCACTTCACGGCTCAGCAGGGTGCTGTGCAGCGAGTGTAACCAGCGCCAGCTTTCCAGCATGACAGTTTTGCTGTCGTAATAAGCAGGATCGTAAACCTGGAAGAAACGTTGGGCGCGGCCTTCGTTGTTGATCACCGTACCGTCGCTTTCAGCAAAGCTGGCAGCAGAAAGTACCAGATGGGCGTTTTCCATAATCGCTGTGCGTTGATGATCAACCACCATCACCAGCGGTGCTTTAGCCAGCGCAGCATTCACGCGGATAGCAGAAGCGTGACGATGCAGATCGTTTTCCAACACCACCACCGCGTCGGCGCGTCCGGTTTCCAGTTCGGTTAACGCTTCTTCAAGCGAACCGCCACCCATAATGCCCAGCCCCATGCTGTTGACGGAACGGGCAATCATAGTGATACCGACGTCAGCGCCGCGACCTTTCAGGGCTTTCGCGACGTTAGCCGCCGCCTGAATCACCTCTAAGCTACCGGCGTTCGTCCCGGAGATAATCAACGGTTTCTTCGCACCTGCCAGTGCCTGCACGATGACGTCGATTTTGCTTTGCAGCTCAGGTTCGATACCGTCAACCGCTGGTGCAGAGTTATCCAGCGCATGGGCGATGGCAAAACCTAAACGCGCCTGATCTTCAACCGGTGCGCGGTAAGTCCACGCCGCGATATCATCCAGACGGGTGTCATCAACGTTGGTAACAAACAGCGGATGCTTCGCACGTTGACCGATGTTGAGGATTGCCGCAATCTGCCAGTCAGCCACTTTCTGTGCTGCCGCCATTTCGCGCGCTTTACCTTTCACAGCCTGACGCACTGCCAGCGCGACGCGCGCGCCGGTCTGGGTAACGTCTTCGCCCAGCACCAGTACCGCATCGTAAGATTCGATTTCGCGCAGAGCCGGAGTATAAATGCCGCCTTCACGCAGCACTTTCAGCGCCAGTTGCAGACGTTCCTGCTCACCGTGAGCGATACCGGTGTAGAAGTTTTCTTCGCCCACCAGTTCACGCAGCGCAAAGTTGCTTTCCACGCTGGCACGCGGAGAACCAATACCGATCACTTTCTTCGACTGACGCAGAATATCTGCTGCGCCCTGCATTGCCTGTTCGGCGTTGAGGGTAATGAAATCATCGCCACGACGCTGTACTGGCTGACGCGGACGATCTTTCAGGTTGACGTAACCGTAACCGAAACGACCACGGTCGCAGAGGAAGTAGTGGTTTACCGTACCGTTGTAACGGTTTTCGATACGACGCAGTTCGCCATAACGCTCGCCGGGGCTGATGTTACAGCCGATGGAACATTGCTGGCAGATGCTCGGCGCAAACTGCATATCCCATTTACGGTTGTAACGCTCGGAGTGCGTTTTGTCGGTAAATACGCCGGTCGGGCAAATTTCGACCAGGTTACCGGAAAATTCGCTTTCCAGCGTGCCGTCTTCCGGGCGACCGAAGTAGACGTTGTCGTGCGCACCGTAAACGCCCAGATCTGTACCGTCAGCGTAATCTTTGTAGTAACGCACGCAGCGGTAGCAGGCGATGCAGCGGTTCATTTCGTGAGAGATGAACGGTCCCAAATCCTGATTACGGTGGGTACGTTTGGTGAAACGGTAGCGACGGAAGCTGTGTCCGGTCATCACGGTCATATCCTGAAGATGGCAGTTACCGCCTTCTTCACATACCGGACAGTCGTGCGGGTGGTTGGTCATTAACCACTCGACCACACTTTCACGGAACTGTTTCGCTTCTTCGTCGTCAATGGAAATAAAGGTGCCATCGGAAGCCGGTGTCATACAGGACATCACCAGGCGACCACGCGTGTCTTCCGCGTTTTGGTATTGCTTCACCGCACACTGGCGGCAAGCACCGACGCTTCCCAGCGCCGGATGCCAGCAAAAGTAAGGAATATCAAGGCCCAGAGACAGACAAGCTTCCAGCAGGTTGTCCGCTCCGTTGACCTCGTATTCTTTGCCGTCTACATGAATTGTAGCCATTAGCATGCTTCCAGTTTTCTCAGTCAGAGACTGAGCGTTAATCGAAATTCGGTTACCAGCGCTCTTTCAGCAGGTTCGGCTGAATCCCATTAATCAAATGGGTATTGCTGAACGGCTGTTTGATTCCCGCCTCAAATTCTTCGCGGAAATATTTGATGGCGCTCTGTAACGGCTCCACTGCACCAGGTGCGTGGGCACAGAAAGTTTTACCCGGGCCTAAGAATCGACACAGTTGCTCAAGTGTTTCGATATCGCCTGGCTGACCTTCACCACGCTCCAGCGCACGCAGAATTTTCACGCTCCACGGCAGACCGTCGCGGCACGGCGTACACCAGCCGCAGGACTCACGGGCGAAAAACTCTTCCAGGTTACGCACCAGCGACACCATGTTGATCTCATGGTCAACCGCCATCGCCAGCGCCGTACCCAGACGGCTTCCCGCTTTACCGATACTTTCGAATTCCATCGGCAGGTCAAGGTGCGCTTCCACGACGTCCTTCCAGGGAGTTGATTAACGCTGTTTCTTCCCCGCAGATGTAGCGCCCTGCCCCGGTATGGACGAACAGTTCGAAATCGAAACCTGTTCCCATAATGTTTTTGCCAAGCAGACCCGCTTCGGTGGCTTCGGCAATGGCACGGCGCAGATTAACTGCCGCTTCGATATATTCGCCACGCAGGAAGATGTAGCCACGGTAAGCTTTCAGCGCAAACGCGGAGATGAGCATACCTTCCACCAGCAGGTGCGGCAGTTGCTCCATCAACAGGCGGTCTTTATAGGTGCCCGGCTCCATTTCATCGGCATTACACAGCAGGTAACGGATGTTCATGGATTCGTCTTTCGGCATCAGGCTCCATTTCAGGCCAGTCGAGAAGCCCGCGCCGCCGCGCCCTTTCAGACCAGCGTCTTTTACCTGATTAACGATTTCGTCCGG
>PPYF01243110.1_pt1 | contig 11041 bp, 7 predicted proteins | sample 1559871 | NCBI WGS metagenome assembly PPYF01 (sample SAMN08240021, study PRJNA423297) | Human gut metagenome, whole genome shotgun sequencing project.
TTTTTGAGGTTGTTATACACCTCGGCATCATCCAGGGAGTGTAAGACTTTGATATCCGCCTCTGTCACGCCGTCCTCCCCCGGACGGAGGGTAATGCTTGTTCCGTCATCGAACTGGAAGGTGTAAGTGCCTCGTTTGTCCCATCTTGTCTTCTTGGTTTTCATTGATTGTCCTTTCCCCTGATTCTTTGGGAAAGGGCAATGGATACAGATAAGGCCGGAGTGCTATTGGAGCCGCCCCGACCTTATGCGCCTGCAGAAGGGTATAAGGAAGAAAGGGTACCCCATATCGCACTTCCGCTGCAGCAGCAGCTTGTCCGATATATGTATCCTTTGCCCTTATACGTAATCAGGCATTGAAATATTTTGTTATGTAATAGCGGTCTGCCCGCTTGTTACCTTGCTTGTCCGGCTCCTATCAGGTAGCGCTGGGAGAAGGGGAAATCTGACGATTTCCTTCTACTTCCTACCGAGAAATTCAACCCTCTGCTTTCCAAATGGAGATGAACGGTCTGTTTTGACGAGGGATTTTGATATTCCTCAAGTCGCAGTCAAAAAAATCCGCCGCATTTTTAACCTCTGAAATAATTTTTTCCATCTTCGGAATATGTGGTCGTACCGCACCATTCATCGTTTTGTCATGTCCTTTTCGCAGATATTTTATTTGACTTTTGAAGCTGTTTGTGCTATACTATTTTTGGTGTCTTTTGACCCCGCACACCAGTCGTTTCAGAAGTCGCTTTCATTATAGAAAATGCACCTCGCCGATCTTGGGATGGTTTGGTGCATCATGGTGCGTCGTGGTGCAAATCTTTGTAAAGGAGTGTCAGGCCAACGTGGAATTTAAAACGCTGTTTCCGATCATGAAAAAGCATTTAGCCGATGGCGATGATGTTCCATACTTCTTCCGTGAGCTTATGGCGATGATAACGACTGTGACCGAGGACGAGTGGGGAACCGGCAAAGACCCATCTGTGAAACTGAGTGACGAAACGATTCGAAGCTATACAAAAAGAAAGCTGCCCAAGAAACTGGCAAGCTCTATCGTATACCGACTCACCCCGGAAGTCATGGTTGAGCGGATCAACGAACACAGCGATGCTTCAAGGAGGCTTCTTGCAGACGATCTGAAAGGCTATGACGCAACTCTCAATGCGGATAATGTAGCTGACGCAATTTCCGGCTGGATGGTCGAAATCGTCCAAGAATCCGCAGGGCTTGTGTCACGGGATGCATTGCAGAAACAGCAGCAGCAACAGCTTGCGTCTGATCTGAAAATCCGATACGGCGATTATCTATTGAGCGAGACAGACGGCTACTGTCCATTCCCCGGCTGCGGAAAACAACTGACCATCACCAACAAAGGCAAGGCGGTTCACACATACGAGGTAAGCCTGATTGACAAGGGCAAGCCCGCCGTGCCGGATAATCTGATAGCGATGTGTCCGCAGTGCTATGCTACATATCTCCTGGACGACAGTAAAAAGTTGTCTAGGGAACTGAAAGAAATAAAGAACATATTGTCCACACACAAGCAGAGCGTCCATCTGCTGGATGACCTGCCGCTTGAAAAGGGCATCGTAGGCGTTATTCGAAAGGTCAAAAAACTCGGAGAGAAGGAACTCGTGGGCACATCCTTCGATCCTAAAGAGATAAAGCAAAAGCTCAGTCCCTCACAGGACATGGCTCTTTACATTGCCGTGAACAGTTATGTTACCACCTACTACACACAGATAAAAGAAATCATGATGAACCTGGACAAGCGCGGAGAAATCGACTATGACGAGATACAGGATCAAATCCACGCTTTTTACAAGAGGCTGAAAAAAGCAAACAAGTCACGTTTGGAGACCTTCAACGAGATTGCTGGCAAGATACACCGCGTCACCCTGCAAGATGAACTGTACTGCCAGATTGTTGTCTCCTATTTCGTGCAAAGCTGTGAGGTATTCGATGCAATTACCAAATAAACTGTATTCATATAAAGCAAGCACCCTGGCGCTGATTCCCAAGGTGCTGACAGAACTGAAAAACGGTCCCGTGGAGGTGAAGGATCTATTCCTCGTGATGAGACCGTCATTGTCCGACGCTACGGATTTTTTGTCAGTCATGGACTGTCTGTATGCGCTGCGGGCAGTGGACATCAATGAGGAAGGAGAGGTATTCTCATGCTTATAGAAATGACCTCGCCAGTCTTTAAGGAAAAAGGGAAAGAACGGCCTCCGATCCGCTTCAAAAAGGGATTGAACGTCGTTCTTGGAAAAGAGGATGGCGAGAACTCCATCGGCAAGTCCTCAGCCATGCTTGCCATAGATTTTGTTTTCGGCGGCAACACTTATCTTGCCAGCGATGGCGTAAAACACATAGGCGACCATACGATTTTTTTCACCTTTGCTTTTGATGGAAAGCCATACTACTTTGCCCGCAGCACCGCATCACCCGATGATATCCATGTGTGTTCCGAAGGATATCAGCTGACTGGGGATGTCTGGACAAAGCAGGAATTTGCCAACTGGCTCAAAGAGAAATATCATATTGACTTCGCCGGACTTTCCTTCCGTGAAGCCATGAGCAGTTTCTTCCGCATCTACGGAAAGGAAAACACGGACGAACGCCGTCCGCTCAAAGGACTCCCCGGCGAGAGTATGCAGAAGTCTATCGACATTCTCGTGAAGCTGTTCGACCGCTACAAGGACGTAGAGGTATTCAACGGGCGGCTGGAGAAGCAGAAGAAAAAACTGGCGGCATACCGAGAGGCAAGAAAATACCGCTTTGTTCCCGACCTGGTAGGCGGCAAAACACAGTATGATGAGAATGTGGCACAGATCCGCAGTCTTCAGGTCGAACTCGATAATCTGACCGCAGAGCAGGTCGAGGATCAGAAGGATGTGGATATAGAAAAAAGCCGTATCAAGTCCCAGCTGCAGGCAAGCAAGCTGCGCCTTGAAACTGAAATGCAGTCCAAGCAGCGTAGGCTGAGCCTGCTGAACATGAGTCTTGAATACGGCCTATACCCAACGGAAGCAGATCTGTCTGCCTTGCAGGAATTTTTCCCAGAGGTGAACATCCGTAAACTGTATGAAGTTGAAAAGTACCACCAGAAACTGGCGGCTATTCTTGACGAGCAGTTTACCGCCGAGCGGCAGTCAGTCGAAGAAAAAATCGCCAATCTGCAGGAGCAGATAAAGGCTTTGCGGGCACAAATCAGCCAGCTTGGTTTTGTCGGAAACCTCTCCAAAGAGTTTCTGGACAAGCATTCTGAAATCAAAGGCCGCATTGACGCCTTGAAGGCACAGAACGAGGCTTACCTCACGCTGACAGACTTGCAGGATGCCCGCAAAAAGGCAGATGAAATGCTGAAACGCGCTATCGAGGATATCCTTGCGGACATCGAGCGTTCCATCAACGACAAGATGAAGGAATTCAACGACTCTCTTTTCACTGAGTCGCGCAAAGCCCCTCATCTGCACTTTAATGAATACAACAGCTACAGATTTGAAACGCCGGACGATACCGGAACGGGCTCCAACTACAAGGGCATGGTGGTTTATGACCTCGCCGTTCTGTATCTTACAGCACTCCCGGCTATCGCGCACGACTCCCTTATTCTGAAGAATATCGGCGACGGAGCAGTTGACGGTATTATGAAAATATACGCGCAGAGCAGAAAGAAGGTGTTTATAGCGTTCGACAAGCAGGCGGCTTATATGCCGGATACTCAAAAAATATTAGCTGACAACACCGTATTGAAACTGTCTGACGGTAACTGTGAACTTTATGGTGAGTCATGGAATAAAGAGGTATCTCAAAATGAAGATGAGTTATAAGAAACTGTGGAAGCTACTGATTGACAAAGATATGAACAAGACGGATTTGCGAAAGGCGGCAGGCATCAGTTCATCTTCCCTTCTCGGCAAGGATGAGAATGTCACTACGGATGTACTGCTCCGCATCTGCAAAGCACTTGACTGTGAGCTTGATGACATCGTGGAGATTGAACGAACAGAGGAATGAGGGATGATGCCTAAGATTGTATTGTCGTAACGATAGAAAGGATTGGAAAAAGCTTATGATGAACTCTATTGAACTCTTCAGCGGGACCGGCGGTCTCGCTCTCGGACTTCAGCTGTCCGGGTTCGATCATACGGCTCTTTACGAATGGGACAAGGATTCCTGCGACAATCTGAATTACAACATTCAGCACGGGTATCCTGCCATCAAAGATTGGAAAGTGTACCAGACTGATGTACGCACTGTGCATTATGATGGTTATACCGGTAAGATACAGCTTGTTGCCGGAGGACCGCCGTGCCAGCCGTTTTCCCTCGGTGGTAAGCATCAGGCATACAACGATAAACGGGATATGTTCCCGGAGGCTGTCCGTGCCGTTCGTGAGGTAAGACCAAAAGTGTTTATCTTTGAGAATGTGCGAGGTCTGCTGCGGAAATCCTTTAGTGAGTACTTCAACTATATACTCCTTCAGCTCCAACACCCAGAGATCATAAAAGCTGAGAACATGACCTGGATGGAGCATCTTGCTCTTTTGGAAAAGCACCATACAGCTGGACACGAGGATGGACTGTCCTATAATGTGGTCTTTCGTTTGTTGAATGCAGCGGATTACGGTGTTCCGCAGATCCGTCAGCGTGTGATCATTGTCGGATTCCGTAGTGACTTCAATGCAAGCTGGGCATTCCCGGAGCCAACACACTCGCAGGATGCTTTGCTGTATTCCAAGTGGATATCTAAGGACTATTGGGATGAGCATGATATGAAAGCACCCTCAGATGTCCCGCTCACAAAGGCAAAATTAAAAGCAGTACAAAAATCTGTTGAAGAAGGACTGTGCCCCACTCTGCGGTGGCAAACAGTTAGGGATGCCATTGGCGACCTTCCTGATCCGACCAAGCCGTATGATATTGCACGGTTTCATAATCATGAACATCGTCCTGGAGCCAAGACCTATGCAGGACATTCCGGCAGTTTGCTGGATGAACCCTCAAAAACTATAAAAGCCGGAGCGCATGGCGTCCCCGGCGGTGAAAATATGGTTGTTCTTGATGACGGCAGCGTCCGCTACTACACGGTCAGAGAAAGCGCAAGGATACAGACATTCCCGGACGATTATCTGTTCAGCGCATCCTGGACGGAGAGCATGAGGCAAATAGGAAATGCTGTCCCAGTCAAACTCGCTGCTGCAGTCGGACAATCCGTGTATGATCAAATGGAAAGGATGAGTAAAAATGGCTCCAAGAAATAACGAAAATATCCCTGTTTTGACACCCTATAACCCGTTGGATAAGCGTCACCTTGGAGAACAGGTGGCAGAGGCACTTCTTGAGCAGGATGTTCAGCCGTTGCCGCCGAGCCGTTTTATCGGTGCGGGTGTATACGCACTCTACTACATAGGCGACTTCCCGGCTTACGCCGCTTTGGTCGAAGTAAACAAGGATGACCAGTATCTCTGCCCAATCTATGTCGGCAAGGCTGTACCGGAAGGTGCCAGAAAAGGCGGTCAGGGTGAAGATGTTGATCCCGGCACTGCGCTGTATAAGCGGCTCAATGACCACGCCAAATCTATCGAGGCTGCCACGAATCTGAACCTTGCTGACTTTCGTTGCCGTTTCCTTGCTGTAGATGACATCTGGATTCCACTTGCAGAGTCAATGGTCATCGAGCGGTTCAAGCCTGTATGGAACTGCCTGCTTGAAGGTTTTGGAAACCATGCTCCCGGCCGTGGTCGCAGCAGCATGATGACGCCGTCCTGGGACTGGTTCCACCCCGGTAGAGCATGGGCGGCGAACTTACAGCCGTTTACTAAATCCAAGGAACAACTTGATGCCGAAATCAGGGAGTATCTTAATGATTTGTTGCTCTGATTGAGATGAATAGTACTGCCATTCAACTAACGGGAGGTCCTTATAATGGATAGTATTGTAAATGTGCCTGAACGTAATACCTTTGAAACTCGAATCTCTTTAGTGGATTTAAACACTAAGAGTGCATCATATGATAGTGCATTGAATTATTCATATGGTGTTCTTACCTTGTTTTCAAAAACATTTGCGTGTATTAAACCGGCATTTTACAATTATGGGTATGACCAAAAAATAGAATATGCCCATTCTGAGACTGTAATTTTCGATCCATCCACAGCTTTAATAGGCGGTGTTGATGGCAAGGTGAACGCTCAAAAAAATGTATATCTTGTCCGCTATGTAGCTGGTGGCACGACTGTAAACGCTAAGACAGGTGAAACGCAACCCACAATTGATTATTCTGCTCCTGTCGAAATACTGCTAACACACTCTAAAAAGCAGTGTATATTTCTTGCCGTGGAAGACGGATTTGTTGTTATGAAGATAACAGCTCATTCCGAGAATGCGGAAACTAGTGAATCTGCCTCTTTAGCGATAAGAGATCTTGATGAAAAAGCTCTAACTGATTTAAGAGCTATAATTGAAAACGATATCAAAAAACAAGGATTCGCTTACTCTTCTGAGTTCCCACGATATTTGTATGGAATCCTTGGCACAAAAGATATACAGAGATTCGCTACTAGTGTTAGCGAGTTCGTTAAACAGTATCTTGCTGATTCATTTCGTTACGTATCCAGCTACGCCTATAACGGGAAAAAAATACCTGGAGTTATTATGAGAGCTGAAAAGGAAGAAGCAGTTTCTCTACCTAATGGCATTATAACGGAAAGGATTAGTTGTGTATCGCTGTTAAGCGACGTGAAAACTGATATGCCGGAAACTAATAGCCGTATCGGTGTAGTTAGTTTTTGCAACAACCGAACTGGGTTCATTAATCCTGGATTCGGTGAAGCTGTGACTGGCAATAATGCCTTATCTGTTATTTTTAATCCCTCAGTTGTTAAGACCATCCCTGAGAATAATGCGTTCGACACGAAAAACAACATTTATCTTGTTCTGTTCTCTGTTTCTGGAACGGTAATAAACACAAAGACGGGCTTAGAGCATCCAGCGATCGACTATTCCTCCCCATTAGTAATATTAAGATCTATCCCTCGTAAAGAATGCGATTCTATTACAGTTTCAACCAGCGAGGTTATTATTTGTCGCGTCGGCTATGAAGGAAACTCAAATTCAGTTGAAAACAAAACATTTGAAAGATGTTTAACTGAAATCGATGTGAGACTATCGGCTGAATTAGCCACGCAGAAGTATCTTTTGGCTTCGAGTTTTCCTCTTATTGCCAAGCAATGTGGTCTTGCAAATTTTAGAGATTATGCAGACAGTGTTGCACTGTTTTTGGAAAAGTATTTAACAAAATACACTTTGTTTAAGAATGTTGCAATTGAAGGAAAGATATATCCAGGTGTAATCGTAGAAAAAGACAATAATCCTTTTGGGGATACCATTCAATCTCCTCAAAGAATCTCTGAGGATGTTTGTGATAGCACTAGGTCTAGCACGTCGTTTGAAACATTCAACAGACTATTTGAAGCTGGACTATATGCAGAAGCATTGTCAAGCGGTGATTTTAGGGATTGCCAGCCCCAAACCCTTCCTGTAGAACAACTTGAAAAAGCGCTTACTGCAGCAAACAGATTGCTTTTTCCCGACAACGAAGAAAAGATTACGCTGAACTCTTTTCAAAAAGAAGTCTTCTACTGCTCTACCACCATTGAGTTTATAAGAAAATGGAAGCACGATGGAGTGTTTACCGATTATATCCTTGAACAATGTTGTGAAACATCTGTTGCAGGATTTGATTATCCAGACGATCGTGTTTTAGCTGCAAAGCTACTAAATGCACTTGGATATCAAAACTCTTTAAATAACAATTATGTCGGGATTACAGGGCGGTTTGTTGCTTGTGAGAATGTTTTATTTCCCCATTTCTTTATTCTCAGAGCATTTGTTCGTAATTCTGCTACATCTATCCAGAAAATTGTAAGTGAATATTGTCAGATCGTAAAGGATTTGAAGCATTCAACATCTGGGCCTAAAATGACCGATGACCTGCGAATCGGCTCTTTCGTGGAGGTTCTAAATGCCATTAATAGTCATTTGGTTAAAATCGAAACGTTGCCGAGGAATATTAGAACAAACATTGTTTCTGTGTTTTTTGAATACGGTAAACTGGAGAAAGCAACGCGAGTTATTTCGATTTGGGATCCAAATCATGAATCATTAGAATGGCGAACAATTGAACTATATTATGACTATGCCGATTTGAATGAGCAGTTCGTAATCCGCCTTTTATCTGAAGGAGTAAATATTCAGCTCCTTCAGCGTTGTATTGCGCTTATTTGGGGGAATTTTAGTAAAGATAGTATTCTTCCAACAGGGTTTTTAAAGCTTTTGTCGTGGATTGTAATTCATGAGCAACACACTTCTATAGATGAGATTCTTCGCTATCCATCATCCAAGAGTTTAACCCGCATAGACAAGCAGAATATGCTTATTAACTCATTTGCGCTTGTTTGCGATCTATCAATTGAAGATAGAAGAATGTACGCGCTTGCCTCTTTTATTGCACTGGTAATACAGCCTGATATTGACTCAGAGACCATTTCCGTAGCGGCTAAGGAAAAGTTGGTTGATTGGAGCAATTACTCTGATACATTCTATAAAAGGGAAATAGAAAGGATTGGTACCATTACACCGGAAACCGAGGAGCTATATGTTCTGCTGTTCCCGATTTTCCAGTTGGATATACCTCATTACACCATTCTACAGAAGGAATACGCAACTTGGTTCCTTGCATCTAGCGGAAGTATTACTGAATCACAACAAGACACCAAAAGCACACTGGATTCTCTCTATCAAAAATGCGCCTACGGCGCTTATGTAGAGGTTTATTCAGATTGTCTACTCTTAACAATTGGAGACGATTCAGAAAAATATGCTACACAAAATGTTATTTCCCTTGTGCGGCTTCATCGATATGCCGACGCTGTGGCATTCCTCAGCAACACAACAGAAATGACGATTGCCAATAAAAATGCTTTCATTTCGAGAGTTCTAGGAGAGAACTTTAAGGAGAACGGAATATCTCCTTCTGCGTTTTCTTGTTTTGATGAGAACTTTTCTTGTCGTGACGCTATTAATCTATTGAAATCTGAATTGAAACCAAATCAATCCACATCGATTAACTCTCTTATCGCAATGTATATTCATGAGGAGGAATATGTAAAAGCTGCGTACTTATTTGTTATCTTTTCTTCTAAAGCTGACAAGGGGTATGCTAGGCTTTATAGCCAATTCCGCAGTTCACTCGGCCGCCTCCTGGATTTTAACAGGTTAAAGAGCCACCATCATGTGATTGAACTTGCATTTCAAGTCTTGACCGCTGAACGATTAGTCGCTTTCCTTAACTGGGCGAGTAGTATCAAGATTCCAGAGTTTAAAGAGCGCAAAGAAACCGGGTTGGACAAAAATGCCTGGAATATTTGTGTTTGCGAAACAGTTTTAAGATGTGTCTTCCAGAGTGGTAATACCTCTTTCTCTGAAGGAGCAATCGATTCACTTCTTAGAAGTGCAGATATATCGGCATTGACACCTGCTTTATTAGTGTACTCGTTCAGATACATAGAAGATAAAAAAAGCATCGTTGTTTGTCAGAAGCTAATTGATACATTGTCTAACAAAGAAACACACGAGTACCTGATTGAAAATAATAATTGGCTTAGGACATATAAGCAGGAAATAGATGCTTTTAAGCATTATTGCCTCAATGCCTCTGATGAAACAGGAAGTAATATATATCACGATGTGCTTGCTGTGCTTGGGATAAATCTGACTGTCAGCGAACTTGAAACTATAACAAAGGCATCAACAGGAAAAAGAAGTCTTTTTACCACTATATGCCAGAATTATTTGGAGAATAACGACATTGATGGGACAATTAATGTCTTGTTCTCAAACGACTGGAACAACTTATCAGATATTGAAAAAGAAGTACTTCGAATATTAAGAATAATATTTGAGGATGATGATCTGTTGCTTACAGATGAAGCAGATCTGTTTGAAGATGAAATTGCGGTTCGCCGTTTTAAGAGGGATTGTGCTGAAATACTGATGTATTATCCTGAAAAAACAGGACTCTTCTCATTTGAAAGCGCCTGCACTAATGAGAGCTATAAAATGCTTGTTTATTCTTATGTTTTCAATGTCTTTTATGATCAAGACCTATATGAAACATTGGATAAGCAGTACTCTGACTTTAAGAACAACCGCGATTTCCGCATCTATTTGAGGTTGTTAACAACTGCATATAAATCGCAATCTATAAGAAACACTACATTCCCCGCTTTTTATAAAAAGTGGAGATACTTAAAACTGTATCTATCATATTTCATCCTTAACCCTAATGGCGTAGATAATAATGGAATAATCAGTCTAATGAAGGAAAATGGTCATTATGAGGATTTTTACGTGACCTCCTTTGTTCCTTTCGTTCAGATTGTAAAGGAGTTTTGGCAACTGAATGATTTGACGTCTGACTTTAAGACCCATTTCTTATTTGCCATTATGGTAAGTCATGCAGAAGATCTTTTCCTTGCACATGCCCAAACACTATCTATGCTTTCTGATAAAGAGAAATCTGTTTGCAGGCAGCTGGTTGAGAGTTTAGACTATCGGTACTTTAATACTAGCTTGTTTAAGTTCTTCTGGGAAGATTTAAAACTTAATCATTGTTCGACTTGCCTCGCAGTCTCAAGTGCTGTTTCTAGTTATGCATTTGATTCAATTTTGGCATTTTCTACAATGCATTCTGACTTTGCAATTGACATATTCTCAAAACTCGCATTTGGAGGAAAACCTGCGCAAACATTATCAGAGGTAATTTCATCTGATGTTAACCTGTTAAAATCCTACCAGTCAATGATAGTGCCTCTTCTTTGTTCTCGGCAGTTTGTATTCTACATATATGACCGGTTTCGTGCCCTTGTTATCAAGCAGCGCAATAGTATGCTATGTGAAAAATTCTCTTATATTTCTGACTATTTGACAAGATCTGGTGATAAATATGCTGATACAATTTCCGTGTACTTGTGGACTTTGTAT
>PPYF01350135.1_pt1 | contig 11041 bp, 8 predicted proteins | sample 1559871 | NCBI WGS metagenome assembly PPYF01 (sample SAMN08240021, study PRJNA423297) | Human gut metagenome, whole genome shotgun sequencing project.
GCGGAGTGCGACCCAGTTGCCTATACCACCGTTATCTACCCCACCGGTTTCAATCCACGCACTCCTTGCGGAGTGCGACACCAGATTGCTATTTTGCATTATATGTATTATGCGTTTCAATCCACGCACTCCTTGCGGAGTGCGACACAAAAGAGTACACCGCTCTCTTTATCATCTAAGTTTCAATCCACGCACTCCTTGCGGAGTGCGACTTTGTATAGATATGGGATTGCCCAGATATGACGAGGTTTCAATCCACGCACTCCTTGCGGAGTGCGACCGTAACTAGTTAGTCTTCAAACGGTACCAAGTTGTTTCAATCCACGCACTCCTTGCGGAGTGCGACTATAAAATCAAAAACCACAAACCAACAATAGAAAGTTTCAATCCACGCACTCCTTGCGGAGTGCGACAAAAGCGTAAATCGTTGACGGTTAGATGATAAAGGTTTCAATCCACGCACTCCTTGCGGAGTGCGACACGCCGCCCTAACATATTAACAATAAAACAATAGTTTCAATCCACGCACTCCTTGCGGAGTGCGACTGTGCGGCGGGCAGGCCTGCGCTGTAAGTGACGGTTTCAATCCACGCACTCCTTGCGGAGTGCGACTTGTATAGAAATGGGATTGCCCAGATATGACGAGGTTTCAATCCACGCACTCCTTGCGGAGTGCGACCTGTCACCCCCACCGGAGAAGTTGAAACGATTAAAGTTTCAATCCACGCACTCCTTGCGGAGTGCGACAGTCAGATTGTGGCTCATATCAAGACTTTTGTATAGTTTCAATCCACGCACTCCTTGCGGAGTGCGACGGCGAAAAGCCACTTACCCCCATGAGAGTGGATTGTTTCAATCCACGCACTCCTTGCGGAGTGCGACTGTATAGAAATGGGATTGCCCAGATATGACGAGGTTTCAATCCACGCACTCCTTGCGGAGTGCGACAAGCCCCTTCCCGGAGGGTGTTGAATCCCGCATGGTTTCAATCCACGCACTCCTTGCGGAGTGCGACCAGGGCGGGCATCGGAAGTGGTCTCCGCGAACAGTTTCAATCCACGCACTCCTTGCGGAGTGCGACGGCCGGTTGCGTACTCTTCTGTCACCCCCACCGAAGTTTCAATCCACGCACTCCTTGCGGAGTGCGACTCACAACATGTATCTTATCTGCGTATCATTCAATGTTTCAATCCACGCACTCCTTGCGGAGTGCGACTGTTTCGGCGAAAAGCACGAGTGACAAGATTCCGGTTTCAATCCACGCACTCCTTGCGGAGTGCGACCTAAAACCACTAAAAGAAAGGAAACAATTATGAAGTTTCAATCCACGCACTCCTTGCGGAGTGCGACCGGCGTAGTTATTCAATGGGAAGCGGGAATAATTGTTTCAATCCACGCACTCCTTGCGGAGTGCGACGGGCAGGGTGAACCGAAAGCCGGGGTGGCAGAATGTTTCAATCCACGCACTCCTTGCGGAGTGCGACTAAGGGAAAAGATAATACTCTATCAGGTTTTTACGTTTCAATCCACGCACTCCTTGCGGAGTGCGACCCGCAATAGATGATTCTGACATAGCACGATTGTGTTTCAATCCACGCACTCCTTGCGGAGTGCGACTGGGTATGGGAGAGTCGCTGGAAGAAAGCGCCCGTTTCAATCCACGCACTCCTTGCGGAGTGCGACTCAATGCGACCTGGCGCACGATGGAGGGGTTCCGGTTTCAATCCACGCACTCCTTGCGGAGTGCGACCCAGTTCCAGACCAGCACCAAGCGCCAGACGGCGGTTTCAATCCACGCACTCCTTGCGGAGTGCGACTTCGGCTATCGCTACCGCTACTACGATTTCATGGTTTCAATCCACGCACTCCTTGCGGAGTGCGACGATGCGGGATTTAATCGCCCGGATGGCAGACGAGGTTTCAATCCACGCACTCCTTGCGGAGTGCGACTGCGCCCAACCTTATACATTGCTACTCAACAAAGCAAATCATACTTTGCGCCAACCTCCCTAAAAAGACCGTCATTGCACGGTTGCTCTTTCTGAGTATTTATCTGTCAATCTTCTATTCCCAATGCATTACACCAATCGCCGACCTACCGGGGAATTCGTGTGAGCTTGAGGTTGGCGCACAGGCCATGTTCAACAGTCTTTAAATAATCAAGGAACCAGAGATGTCATAGCTTTTCTCCTTACCCAATTGTTCTATTTTATGATGCCAATTGGACCCCATATGATAAATTCTGAGGCTGTCACTCTCGCTATCAATAATCTTAAGCAGCTTGTTCCTGATGTCAACCAATTGAGCAGGAGGCAATTCACATTCAAATACGGAATTCTGCACTCTCTGTCCGACATTTTCACAGGCTCGGGCCACTTGCCGCAACCGCCGCTGTCCGGCCTTGTCATCCGTAGCTACATCATACGTAATGAGAATATACATGACAACAGCTCGTTTTACTTGCCGATGAACGGAGGGTAGCAATCCAGATCCCCACGCAAATGGCGTGCCAACAAAAGGGCCTGAATATGAATCAGCAATCCCAGGGTGGTTTTTTCCTGAAGAAAAGGATGCACCAGAACGGTCTTTTTCCGTTCCTGCCAGGCATTTAATACTTTTTTACGGGAATCTTCCTTCAAAAAAACGGCTCCGGATTCTTCCTTGTCAAAATCATCTGAGGATATCTGCTTGCGGTTAATCAGGGTAAGGGCCAGGCGATCGGCAAGAGGAGCCCGGAATTCCTCCATCAGATCCAAAGCCATTCCGGGACGCCCCGGGCGGTCACGGTGCAGAAAGCCTGCGGCGGCATCAATGCCGGAACTTTCAAGGGCGGACCTGGAGTCATGGCACAACAAACTGTATAGAAAAGATAAAAGAGCATTAAAACAATCTTTGGGAGGACGTCTATTGCGGCTTTCAAACACCAGCTCCGGATCTTCCGTCCTCTGGCAATGGGACAAGCAGGAAAAATAGGTTTCCGCTGCGGAACCTTCAATGCCCCGCAACATGTCTCCGGAATTGCATCCACGTGCCATGCGGCAAAAAGCCGCCAGACGATCGATCGCCTCCGACAAATCTTTCCCGTATGTTCTTTGCGCCCTTAAAAGCAGACTGCGGCAATTCGCAATTTTGGCTCCTATCATTTCCCGGGCAACGCCAACCCATCTTGCCTCATCATCAGCCCAGCGGTATTGCTCCCGGCGCAACAGGATATTTCCCTTCATGAAGCCCTGTACGCCAGCCAGAAATTTACCGTAAGGATTGCAGAAGGAAAGCGTGATGCCGCGTTCCGCACAGGCTCCCATCAAATAAGGGGAAACTCCTATGTCCCATCCCAGCGTCACAATACCCTCCAAGTTATGGAGGGGAACCCTCAGCAGACACGTTCCTTCCGCATTGACTTTTACAGTATCGCCATCCTTGGACAGCCAGCATCCTTCCAGCGTCACAAACAATGTATTTAAATGCTTCTTCATAAATCATCGGCTTCACTTGTTTCCAAGCTGTCTTCAAACACACTATCCACCCGGGCTTTCATGGTCTGCCTGTGCTCCCGGCAAACGTTAGGAAGACAGTCATTGACCAGGGAACAGGATTTGCAGGCTTTGGAATACATGGGCGGCGGCGTCACTTCCCCGGTTAAAACCTCCCTGGCATTCCTGATAGCCTCGGCTGTCAGAATACGCAGCTCTTCATCAAATACCACCTCCATCCTTTTCTGGGTCTTTCCATAAAACAGAAAACCGGAGGGAATCTCCAACCCAAACATTTCTTCCAGGCACAAGGCCTGGGCGCACACCTGCACTTCATCCGCACGGTGCGGTTTGGGCTTGCCAACCTTGTACTCCACGGGCGTCATGGATACGGGAATGCCGCCTTTCTCAGCATAAACAACCTCCACGACATCCGCAATGCCGTGAATTCCCCATTGGAGGGAAGAAATATGAAGAGAACGCAGGATCCTCTTTCGCCCGCGGTTTTCCGTCATGCCGGAATCCGCCCGTTCATGAAATACATTCCCCTCCGCCGTAAATTGATTATCAGCCCACGCGCATTCCAGATGAATCAGTGCGCATTGCCTGGGACAATACAAGTAATGCTGTAATGCCGCCAGGGGCACTGAAAAAAAGGAAGAAGACATCTTGGAAATTCTGTTCAGGGTGAAACACTAAATAAAATACTAAATTAATCAATTCATATATTGCAAATGATCATATGGAACCTATGATAGTTTCACATGTATCAGGCTCGCCCCCATCAGTCTCTTTCCACTCACGAACAAGAATGTGCCCGTACGATGTCCACCCTGCTTGCTCCCTTAGGGCTATCGCAATTTGGAGCCTTGATCGGCGGCATGCACGACTTCGGCAAAATGAGTGCAGACTTTCAGCAATACATGGATGCTCTCTCTCAACATATCAGTCCTCCAATTCCAAAAGGCGGCATAGACCATTCCACTGCTGGAGCCCAGTTTGTCTGGAATTATTTCCCCATCCCGGAGGACTCTGAAGAATTTTTTATCTTCCGGCAAATCATTGCTTTATGTATTGCCTCCCATCACAACTCTGCTCTCATTGACTGCTTCCGTGGCACGATGCCCGGAGATGACGTATTCTCCAAGCGCATGGAAAAATCCGGCGAGAAAACCCATCTTGATGAAATCCTGTCCAAATTGACGTTTCAGGAGAAAGAGCATTACTACTCTCTCCTGAAAAAAACGGAACTGGCCACGGAATTCAAGAATGTTTACACCCTCCTTACAACACTGTTTGGCCACTGTCCAAAAAAACAAGCATTCCATGCCGGACTAATCGCACGGTTCTGCTTGAGCAGCCTTATCGAAGCGGATTACACTAGTGCTTCTGGAAAAGGAAGCTACGAAAGCATTCCGGAACCGGATTGGGAAGGAATGTTAAAAAACTTGAATAAACATCTCGAACAATTCAAGGCTGATACTCCCATCAATCAAAGCCGGGCAGCCATGTCGCAGGAGTGCCTTCAAGCTGCGCCAGGACGAGTTGGCAAGTGGAACCTTACACTTCCCACCGGTGCAGGCAAAACCCTCTCAAGCCTTAGATTTGCCCTGGAACATGCACGGCGGCACCATTTGTCACGCATCATTTACATCATTCCCTATACCTCCATTCTTGACCAAACGGCCAATGCCATCCGGAAAGTACTTGGAAATGAATATAAAGACTGCATCCTGGAGCATCATTCCAATCTGGTGAAGGAAACCCTTAACAAGGAGGGAGAAATGGAACCATGGTCACCGGAAAGAAAAACCTGGTACATGGAAGCCACTCAAACATGGAACGTTCCCATTGTACTCACTACATCCGTCCAATACTTGAATGCCTTATATGCATCCGGCAAACAGTATGTGCGGCGCATGCACTCCCTGGCAAATGCCGTTGTTATTTTTGACGAAGTGCAAGCTATTCCCCCAACCTCACTACGGCTTTTTGAACATTCGCTGGATTTTCTCGCCGGCATCTGCCACAGCAGCACCATCCGCTGTACGGCTACTCCTCCGGAAACTGCCACGGAAGACGGAACGCATGCTCATCTCATCGAAACACCTATTATTCCGGACAGCCAAGCTTACTTCGATCAATTTAGCCAATTCCGTCAATGCGAGGTTGTCTGTGAACGGAAACCCTCCAATTACTGGACTGTAGAAAAAATGAGGGACTTCATCATGGAGCAAGCTTCTTCCAAAGGCCCCACCCTCGTCATCGTAAACACCAAAAAACTGGCCTCCAAACTGGCCTGCGCCTGCCGGGACCTGAATACAGAGGCGGACGTTTTCCACCTCAGCACCAATATGTGCCCTGCCCACAGGAAAGAAATCATCACGAACCGTATTGACAAAAAATCTCTGGAAAAGGCCAGAAGGAAGGGAAAAGCCGTTGTGTGCATCAGTACCGGCCTCATTGAGGCCGGAGTGGACGTAGACTTTGACGTAATCATACGGAGCGTGGCCGGCCTGGATTCCTGCACTCAGGCGGCAGGCCGATGCAACAGGGACGCCAACCGTTCCGGGGGAAGAGTTATCCTGATTAATCCCGCAGGCAATCTGGAAAGACTGGATTTTCTACCGGAACTTGAAATCGGAAGGGAAATTGCTATGGGAATGATTTGTGATCCTGAAGAAGGAGGAATTCTGGGAAATAAATCCGTTTCGCTCTATTTTAAGGAATTCTACGGCAAGCTCACCCGCTCTCATAATCATGATCATCTATCCTACCCGTTTATATGCTCCGACGTCGCCACCAACATGGAGGATGCGCTATCTCAAAATTCCAAACTGATGACACATTCCCGTCAGCAGTCCAAATATGCTCCCCTCCGTCTTTTCCAGGCCTTTGACTCGGCAGCACGCCACTATCATCCAATCAAGGATGATACAATAGCTGTTATCACCCCTTATGGAAGAGGGGAAGAATGCAGGGAAAAACTCTGGAACATGAATCCTCATACGGATGAAGAATGGGAACAATGGAATGAATGGATCCAAAAAGCCAGAGCCTATTCCGTCGCGATTTCCAGCCAACTTCTTGAAAAATACTTGAATTCTGGAGACATCATGCGTATACAGGAAGGAGTGGATATTTATACAACAGTACCTAATAAATATGATCCATTTCTGGGCTTTCTCACAGACCCCGGAGAGACTTCCGGTGCGCTGACCGTTTCCCGGATTTAAAAATTTCAACAGCTTCATATTCATGCTTAATCAAATCGAATTTAAGGTCTACGGGAAATATGCGCTTTTCTCCGACCCCCTCACCCGGATAGGCGGAGAAAAATGTTCTTATCAAATCCCCACTTATGAAGCCCTGAAAGGAATTGTAAAGGCGGTCTACTGGAAACCCACCCTGATCTGGTTAATTGACGAGGTGAGAATAATGCGCCCTATCCGCCTGGTTCCCAAAAATATGAAACTGATCAAATATCATGAAGCTGGGGCGGATTTATCCGTATATACCTACCTTCAAGATGTGGAATATCAAGTCAAGGCTCATTTTGAATGGAACATGTACCGTCCGGATATGTCCAAGGACCGGATCGACGGCAAGCATTATGAAATTGCCCGTCGCATGATTGACCGCGGAGGACGTAGGGACATCGCGTTGGGAACCAGGGAATGCCAGGGATACGTGGAACCATGCCGGTTTGGAGAAGGAAAGGGATTCTATGACCAATATGGAAACACGTCTTTCGGACTCATGTTCCATGGTTTCAATTATCCGGATGAAACGGGAAAAGAGGAGCTTTCCATACGTTTTTGGCGTCCGGTCATGGAAAATGGAATGATCCGCTTCGTGCGCCCTGAAGCATGCGAAATTGTCAAGCATGTACGCCCCATGGCGGCATGTCCGCCAAGATCCAGCGGACTGAATGATCTGAGCCTGAGAGAATGAAAGGAAAAAGAAAAAGATGAACTGGATGTACGCCTTATACGCCACCTATGAACAAAACCGTGATTATGTGGGTCGTATTGACAAAGAACCGGCCCACGGCAACAGGAAAGAACGCCTCATTACCCCTCTTCTGCCGCTGTACCACAGCATGCAGAATGCTCACATCACCATCACACTGAACAAACAGGGAGAGCTAATTAATGCATCCATCAACAATCAGAACAGTCAACCCACCATCATCCCCGTTACGGAAGCCTCAGGAGGCCGCACCAGCGGAGCCTGTGCCCACCCTCTGTGTGACAAGCTCCAATACGTGGCAGGTGATAACGCTGACTATTTTCCTCCGGAAGAATCCCCGGCCAAACGGACAAAGCAACTCAAAACCCTTCAGGAATCCTACGAACAATATGAACAGCAATTATCGGAATGGGCGGCATTTGATCCCGGTAATGTTAAACTGAACGCCGTTCTGGCCTATATTCGTAAAAAATCCCTGATCACGGACTTGATCAACGGGGGAATCCTATATGCGGAAGATTCCACCAACACTCTGCTTCCTGTATGGAAAGGGGACAAACGGGAAATGCCCGACATCTTTGAAATCCTGGGAGCATCCACCCAGGAAAATGCGTTCATAAGATGGAAGGTCAACAGCAGGGATGGAAGCCCTCCGGAAGTGTATGAAGACCCCGCCATGTACGAATCCTGGCGGATTTATACGGAATCCAAGGCCAACAAAGAAGGGATGTGCTATGTCCTGGGAAAAACAGCGCCTCTGGCAACCACTCACCCGGCACGCATCAGAAACGCCGGCGACAAAGCCAAACTCATTTCTTCCAATGACAGTTCCGGCTATACCTACCGCGGCAGATTCATTGAAGCGGATGAAGCGTGCGGAGTAAGTACGGAAGTCACCCAAAAAGCCCACAGCGCGCTTCGCTGGCTTATCTCTCGCCAAGGCTGGTATGATGGAGATCTTGTCGTTCTCGCCTGGTCTCCCGGTCTGTTGAAAGTTCCGTCTCCCTGTGGCAATGTGCAGGAATGGGAACACTACACGCCCGACCAGCCAACACCGAATGACCAAGTTACCCAATTGATTAAGCAATTTAAAAAAGAACTCTCCGGAGGAGGAAAAGAGCTGCTGCGGACATCATTGAATGAAAACGATATTAAAAACCGTGTTCTTGTTCTCAGCTTGAATTCTGCGTCGCCGGGGCGCATGTCCCTCTCGAGCTTTCAGGAATTCACCGTCTCCGAATACCTTAACAACCTGCTTTCCTGGCATTCCAAAGCCAGATGGAAACAACGCCTTCCTAAAGACAAAGAAGGAAATGACCGATCTTATATTGGCGCGCCGTCTATCTCCATGATTGTCAAAGCAGCGTATGGAATAAAGGTAGACGATAAACTACGCAAACACGCCCTCTCCAGACTACTACCCTGTATTCTTCACAATCTTCCCATTCCTCCGGACCTGGAAAAACAATGTGTTCTCCAGACATCCAAACGACATGCCATGGAATGGTGGGAATGGGAAATGACCTTGGGAGTATCCTGTTCCGTTTATCTTTATAATCATCCACAAACAAATACTTCGTCCTCAGATACCATGAGCCTTGATCCAAAAATCACAGATCGCAGTTACCTCTTCGGCCGTCTTTTAGCCGTTGCAGAAGCCATCGAAACATCAGCATTAAATATCACGAAAACCTCCCGCCCCACCAATGCGGAAAAACTTATGCAGCGGTTCCAGCAAAGACCGTCAGAAACATGGCCCATGCTGGAAAAAAGCATTCAGCCCTATCGCAACATTTTGAAGAAAAATGAAAACACCGTTTCTTTCTTGAAAAGCTATGATGCTTACATAGACAATATCATGGAAACATTCCTCATGGGACAGTTCATGGATAACGGACCATTAACCGGCGCCTACCTCCTCGGTTACCACTGCCAGAGAGCCTTCATTTACAAAACTAAAGAAGAAAAAAATGCTGAACTGGCAAAATAAATCTTAGAATAAAACATTAATTCAACACTATAAAACCACATCATGAGCCTTAATCATAAAATCGACTTTGCCGTCATCTTTACCGTTACGAACGCTAACCCCAACGGAGACCCTCTCGATGGCAACCGGCCCAGAACCACCTTGGAAGGACTCGGAGAAATCTCCGATGTCTGTCTTAAAAGAAAAATCCGCAATAAACTGATGGACATGGGACAAAACATCTTTGTCCAGTCAGACGACAGACGTATAGACGACTATAAAACATTGAAAGAACGTGCTACTCCCATCCTGAAACAAAAAGGTACGTCTGCTGAACTGGCACAAAAAGCCTGTCAGGAATGGTACGATGTGAGAGCTTTTGGACAGGTCTTTGCCTTAAAAGACAAAGATGCGGCAAAAGGCACCGGCGTCTCCATAGGAATCAGAGGCCCAGTCACCATTCAACCAGCCTTTAGCAAAGATACAGTGAATATCACTAGTACACAAATTACGAAAAGTGTCAGCAATGACGGAGACGGCAGCAAAAAATCTTCCGACACCATGGGCATGAAGCACCGGGTGGACAAGGGCACCTATGTCTTCTTTGGAGCAATCAATCCACAGCTGGCAGAACTCACAGGCTTCTCGGATGAAGATGCCTCCATTTTCAAACAAGTTCTTCCTCAGATGTTTGAAGGAGACGCCTCCTCTGCACGACCGGAAGGCAGCATGTCTATTCAAAAAGTCATTTGGTGGGAACATAACTGTAAAAGTGGTCAATATTCTTCTGCGAAAGTCCACCACTCCATTGAAGTCTCCGAGGACGGAAATATTGTAAAGAAATATGATCTACCGGGATTAACCCCGGAAATGATTGAAGGCTTCTGAGCTGTTTCTTTTCACGAATGTCAAAACACCCTTCACTAAAAATGAAGGGTGTTTTTAATGAGCGTTATAGCCAACAGCTCCTTCTTATTCCAGGGATATTAGGTCGTTCAGTCTACGACATCTAAATCCACGCACTCGTGAGAGTGCGACAATCGCGCCTCAGAGATTCCCCACGCTTTTCAGGGTTTCAATCCACGCACTCGTGAGAGTGCGACCCCCTCAATTCCATTCCCTATCGGAATAGTAGGAGTTTCAATCCACGCACTCGTGAGAGTGCGACACTTTCCCGCACGGAGTGGCTTAAGCTCACGAATCGTTTCAATCCACGCACTCGTGAGAGTGCGACTCCCCTGCATGGTGAAGTTTACGAGCAACAAATGGTTTCAATCCACGCACTCGTGAGAGTGCGACTAGCAAGTACACGGGCGCATGCCATGAGTATGCGGTTTCAATCCACGCAGCAACCGGTTTCAATCCACGCACTCGTGAGAGTGCGACTTCTTCACCCGGCCGGGTGAATGGGAAGAGCTGGTTTCAATCCACGCACTCGTGAGAGTGCGACCTCTTCAAAGGATGAACCCCTGCACACTCTCCTTGTTTCAATCCACGCACTCGTGAGAGTGCGACAACACTAAATTAAAATGAAAGGAACAAAAACAATGTTTCAATCCACGCACTCGTGAGAGTGCGACTAGCAAGTACACGGGCGCATGCCATGAGTATGCGGTTTCAATCCACG
>PPYF01526263.1_pt1 | contig 11041 bp, 6 predicted proteins | sample 1559871 | NCBI WGS metagenome assembly PPYF01 (sample SAMN08240021, study PRJNA423297) | Human gut metagenome, whole genome shotgun sequencing project.
TTTCTCTTATTATTTAGAAGGACTTATTGTATAAAAAATATTTTTCTCTCCAACTTATCGGAAATATTTGTAGATTTGCAATAAATAATGGGGAATATCCATTATCCGTCGTTAATTATCCGATAATAAAATGAGTTCACGCTTTCCTCTATATATAATAGGCATAGTGTTGTTCGCCTCTTTTTTCTCGTGCACTGATATGGTGCCGACTAAAGAAGTGCGTCTGATTGATTCACTGAACGGGAAAGCGTATGCTTTTCGTTACCGGAATCTCGATTCTTCTTATAGATATGCTGAACAGGCTTATCGTAAGGTTAACTTATATAAATCGGGGAAAGCCGAGGCATCCAACAATCTGGGATTCTGGGCTTACATGAACATGGATTTCGACCGTGCTGAAGCCTTGCACAAAGAGGTGTACAAACTGACCAAGAATGAGCTCGAACTACTGATTGCCGACATCGGACTGATGAAAATCTGTCAGCGGACGGCTATGAACAAGGAGTTTTATGATTACCGGAACAGTGCACTGAAACGCATGAAGCGTATCCGTGAAGAAAGCGACCTGTTTGCCGACCGTCACGAGAAGCTTCGGCTGGATTATGCTTTTACAGAATTTTTCATCGTTTCTTCTATTTATTATTATTATCTTCAGCAACGTCAGGAAGCGATTGCTTCGCTTAATCAGATACCGGAAGATGAAGCATTGGCAGATACGAACCAATTGCTTTATTATCATTATCTCAAAGGTTCAGCTTCTTTGGTGGAAGCCGGTAAACCGGAAGATAGGAAGCTCCGCGAGTTCGACCACCTTTATTATACTTGGCGGACGGCAGTTCAGAGCAATCATCTCTATTTTGAAGGAAATGGTCTGCAAGGGCTTGCCAACCTGATGATTGCTCCCAATGACTTCGATTTCTTTCAGGCGAGACGGGGACATGCGTTAGACCAATTCGGCTTTTCGATAGATTCGCTTTTACCTTTGCGTCTGGCACAGCTTGCACTTGAAAAGTTCCGTGAATACGATGATTTATATCAGATTGCCGGGGCGTATGTCTCTATCGGCAAATATCTGAATACACACGGGCGATATTCGGAAGCGTTGGATACGCTTACGAAGGCATTGGATTGTGTGAATCGCCATCATATGCTCTATTATCACCATGAGGCAGATACACTGGATAAGCTATATACGTTTGCCGAAGGAGATACAACCTATACGGGAGTGCCGTGGATTACGCAGGAGAATGTAAAGACTGTACCCGAATGGATTTCGAGAATCCGGGAACAATTGAGCGTATCGTATGCGGGATTAGGAATGAAATATGCTTCTGATTACAACCGGAATATTTATCTGGATATTCTAAACTTTACCCGTCAGGATAAGGAACTGGAGAGTCGTTATGTTTCATTGGAAGCCGGTTCGCGGCAGATGACACTTGTGCTTTCTTTGGTGATTGTCGGATTGGTGCTGGTAGTTATTCTTTGGTGGTTCTTCAACAAGCGTTCCAAGATAAGGAATCAGATTGATGTGGAACGTCTGCAACAGATTTTGGGGCTTTGCAGGGATATTACTTCTTCCATTCCAATGAATGTTCCGTTGATTCAGGAAGGAATAGACAATCTGTTCGGTAAGGGTAGGATGAGACTGGATATTCCCGAGGAGGGAAAAGTGGCGCTTGTTCCTGCGCATAGATTGAGTCGTGATGAAAAGGCTTTGGTGCATGTGCTTGAACCTTATATTATTTGGGCGGCGGACAATGAACAGATGGTGGAAGCATTGAGCGACGAACGGATGCAGTTGGAAAAACAACGGTATATCTATGAGCAGCATATTGCGGGAAACAAGCGTCAGAATCTGATAAAAAAGGCTTGTATGGCTATTGTGAATGGTATCAATCCTTATATAGACCGTATTCTGAATGAGGTGCACAAGCTTACGGAGAAGGGATATATTGATGATGAAAAGATAAAGAAGGAGAAGTATCAGTACATTGATGAACTGGTAACTACTATTAATGAGTATAACGATATTCTGGCTCTGTGGATCAAGATGAAGCAAGGAACGTTGAGTCTGAATATCGAAACGTTCAGTCTTGACGAGTTGTTTGAATTGTTGGGAAAAGGACGGCGTGCCTTTGAGATGAAAAAACAGACGTTGGAGATTGAGCCGACTACTGTTATGGTGAAGGCAGACCGGGCGCTGACTCTGTTTATGATTAATACGCTGGCGGAGAATGCCCGTAAATATACTCCGGAAGGAGGAATTGTCAAGGTCTATGCACATACTACGGATACGTATGTGGAGATTTCCGTGGAAGATGACGGACACGGCATTTCGGAGGAAGATGTGGCGCGTATTATTGGTGAGAAAGTATATGATTCGCGGGTGATAGGAATAAAGAATGCGGAGAATCCCGACGAATTGAAAGAAAATAAAGGCAGTGGTTTCGGACTGATGAACTGTAAGGGAATCATTGAGAAATATAAGAAAACGAATGAACTCTTCCGGGTATGTACCTTCGATGTGGAGAGTGAATTGGGAAAGGGAAGCCGTTTTTATTTCCGTTTGCCTTTGGGAGTGCGTAAGGTAATTGGCGTATTGCTTTGCCTGTTGCTTCCTATGGGAATGGTGTCTTGCCTGCATGACCCGATTCCGCCTATGTCGCAGGTGGGAGATTCGATAGTGGTAGTTACTGATTCTGCTTATGAAGACTTGCTGGATGCAGCGTCGGACTATGCCAATGCGGCATATTTTGCCAATGTGGATGAAAATTACGAGCTTGCCTTGCAGTATGTGGACTCTGCCATGTCGTTGCTGAATGAGCATTATGAAAAGTATGCGCGTCCGGAAAGTCCGCATCGTTATATGAAACTTGTAGGCACAGGAATACCTGCTGAAGTCAGTTGGTGGAATGAATTATTTGATTCGGATTATCATGTGATTCTGGATATAAGAAATGAAGCGGCGGTCGCTTTCCTGGCTTTGAAGCAACTGGATGGGTATAGTTATAATAATTCGGCTTTTACGGATTTGTATAAGTTGCAGGGGGAAGACCAGACATTGGAAGCATATTGCAGGCAGTTGGAGCGCTCGAATACTAATAAGACGGTGGGGATTATCCTATGCTTTGTCTTGTTGGTTGTTTCTTTGGTTGGTTATTATTTTCTGTATATGCGGAAGCTGTTACAGAATCGGCTGAACCTCGAACAGGTGCTTGAAATAAATCAGAAAGTATTTGCGGCATCTATAGTCAGACTGCAGGAGCAAGAGGATGCGGAAGCGCTTCAACGCGAGGAGAGTACGCTCAAAGAAATTCCGCAGCGTATTGTGAATGAAGCATTCGGTTCGGTGAATGAATTATTGACGATTGACCGGATGGGAATCGCAGTGTATAATGAAACGACGCATCGGCTGGAATATGCTTCGCGTCCCGGGCAGGAAATGCCGGAAATGGTGCAACAGTGTTTTGACTCCGGCGAGTATCTTGCCGACCAACATCTTTTGGCTATCCCATTGAAAGTGGAAGCAGGAGGGGAACATCAATGTGTCGGCGTATTGTATCTGGAGCGCCGGGAAGGTTCGGAACAGGAAACTGACCGTTTGCTCTTTGAACTGGTTGCGCGTTATGTGGCTATTGTGGTATTTAACGCGGTAGTGAAACTGGCTACGAAATACAGGGATATTGAGTCGGCACACGAAGAGACGCGCCGGGCTTCCTGGGAAGATAGTATGTTGCATGTACAGAATATGGTACTCGACAACTGCCTGTCTACGATTAAACATGAAACGATTTATTATCCGAATAAAATCAAGCAGATTGTAGGACGACTGAATACGCTGAGTCTTTCGGAAAAGGAAGAGCGCGAAGCAGTGGAGACTATGACCGAACTGATTGAATATTATAAGGGCATATTTACTATCTTGAGTTCGTGTGCTTCCCGTCAGTTGGAAGAGGTTACTTTCCGGCGGACGGTGATTCCGGTGCAGGAGCTTTTTGATGCTGCCGGAAAATATTTCAAGAAGATGATGAAGAACCGGACGGAGAGGATAGAACTGGAGATGGAACCGATAGAAGCGAAGGTGATAGGAGACGTGAACCAGTTGCGTTTTCTATTAGAAAATCTGATTGACGAAGCGTTGACGGTTCGTCAAGATGGCGTATTGCGTTTGCAGGTTCGCAAGGATGATGGATATATTCGTTTCCTCTTTACGGATACCAGGCGTGAGAAGAGTGTGGAGGAGTTGAATCAATTGTTTTATCCGAACTTGGCACGCATGACTTCTGGTGAAAAAGGGGAATTGCGGGGTACGGAATATCTGGTATGCAAGCAAATTATCCGTGACCATGACGAATTTGCAGGACGCAGGGGATGTCGCATTAACGCCGAGCCTGCTGTGGGTGGAGGATTCACGGTCTATTTCACTGTTCCGCGCAGATAAAAAAGAAAACACATAAAAGTTATTAGATAAGGAAATGGAAGAACAGAAGTTTAAAGTTATTATTGTAGAGGATGTAAAACTGGAGTTGAAAGGTACGGAAGAGATATTCCGCCACGAAATACCGAATGCGGAAGTGATTGGTACTGCCATGACTGAAAGCGAATTTTGGCCGTTGATGGAAGCGCAACTTCCTGATTTGGTATTACTGGATTTGGGATTGGGCGGGTCTACTACTATCGGGGTGGATATTTGCCGGAATATATTCAAACGCTATAAAGATGTCCACGTACTGATTTTCACTGGTGAAATATTGAATGAAAAGTTATGGGTGGATGTACTGAATGCCGGTGCCGACGGAATTATCCTCAAGACGGGAGAATTACTGACCAAAACAGATGTACAGGCTGTGATGGACGGTAAGAAGCTGGTTTTCAACTATCCGATTTTGGAAAAGATTGTAGAGCGTTTCAAAAAGTCAGTTGCCAATGATGCGAAGCGTCAGGAAGCAGTAATCAGCTATGATATTGACGAATATGACGAGCGTTTTCTCCGCCATCTGGCATTGGGATACACGAAAGAGATGATTGCGAACCTGAAAGGTATGCCTTTTGGTGTGAAATCATTGGAAAAAAGGCAAAACGACCTTATCGGACGCCTCTTTCCAAATGGAGAAAGAGTAGGAGTGAATGCTACCCGATTGGCTGTTCGTGCTTTGGAATTGCGCATTATTGATTTGGATAATTTGGAAGCCGACGAGGAATAGACAAAGGGAAACTGACGAAGAACAAATCTGAAAAGCGATGAAGACAAAATGGCGCATGCCCCATCCTGCAACGATGTTCATGCTACTGACAATGGCAGTGGTCTTTCTTTCATGGATATGTGATATCTATGGATTGAAGGTGACATTGCCACAGACCGGTGAAGATATTCGTGTACAAAGCCTGCTGAGTCCGGAAGGAATTCGCTGGTGGTTGAGGAACGCTATCAAGAACTTTACAGGGTTTGCTCCGTTGGGCATGGTGATTATTGCCATGTTCGGATTGGGAGTTGCCCAACACTCCGGTTTTATTGATGCATGTATCCGTATGGGGGTGGGCAACCGCAAGGAGAAGAGGAAAATTATCTTGTGGGTGATTGTTCTAGGATTATTGTCGAATGCTATTGGTGATGGTGGATATATTATCTTATTGCCTATTGCCGCTATGCTGTTTCAGTGGGTGGGACTTCATCCGATTGCGGGGATTGTGACGGCTTATGTCTCCGTTGCCTGCGGGTATAGTGCCAATATTGTGTTGAGTACGATGGACCCGTTGCTGGCTCATACCACACAGGAGGCAGCGTTGGCTCAAACGGGCTATCAGGGGAATACGGAACCTCTTTGCAATTACTTCTTCATGAGTGCTTCTACGATAGTAATTACTGCCATTGTTTACTGGGTGACTCAAAAATGGCTTCTTCCTAGATTGGGTAAATATGAAGGAAGTGTGAAGGTGGAAGCCTATCGTCCCCTGTCCCGTAAAGAGAGACGTGCCATTATGATTTCTATCATCGTAGCGGCTATTTATGTAGCTCTTGTTTTATGGCTTACTTTTTCCTCTTACGGAATTCTGCGGGGTGTGAATGGAGGTTTGATGCATTCACCTTTCATTGCCGGTATTTTGTTTCTTCTATCTTTGGGAGCGGGCATTACGGGGATGGCGTATGGCTTTAGTTCTGGTCGTTATCGCACGGACAATGATGTGATTGAAGGGTTGACGCAGCCCATGAAACTTTTAGGCGTCTATTTCGTAATTGCTTTCTTTGCCGCTCAAATGTTCGCTTGTTTCGAGTATTCTCATTTGGACAAATGTCTTGCCATAATGGGTGCTGAGTTGGTTTCTTCCTTTGAACCGGCTCCATTGGCAGCTTTGGTCTTATTTATCCTGTTCACGGCATTTATCAATCTGATTATGGTATCTGCCACTTCCAAATGGGCTTTCATGTCTTTCATCTTTATCCCGATGTTTGCGCAGATGGGAATATCGCCGGACGTAGCACAATGTGCTTTCCGTATTGGAGATAGCTCGACAAATGCCATTACTCCTTTCTTATTTTATATGCCTTTGGTGCTGACTTATATGCGGCAGTATGATAAGCAGATTACGTATGGTACATTACTTAAATATACCTGGAGATATTCATTGGCTATCTTGTTTGCCTGGACATTACTGTTTATCGTTTGGTATTTGCTGAAAATACCGGTAGGTTTATGATGATAGATGGATAGCAGGACTTCTGTTTCATCAACCGGAGTTTTGTTTTTCTGAATTAATTATTATCTGTATCCGTTGCCCTTGAAGCAATTGGCTCTGAATACGAATTTGGAACAGAATCCGGTATGGACTAAGTGATATTAAGTTAATAATATATACAAGACCTGTGATATTTTAGTATATTGCAGGTCTTTAAAATTTAAAGTGTAAAATGAAGAATAGATTCCCAGTAAAATACACGCTTCTTTGTGGAACGGCTTGTTGTTTCTCCTCTATGATGCGGGCACAGCAGGATGTATCTCAGATGAATGTTCTTTTTATAATGGCGGATGATATGCGCCCCGAACTGGGGTGTTATGGAGTAAAGGAGGTAAAGACACCAAATATGGATCGTTTGGCTGCAAGCGGTGTCTTGTTTCAAAATGCTTATTGCAATATTCCTGTGAGCGGAGCATCCCGTGCCAGTTTATTGACAGGTGTATATCCCCAATATCCGAACCGCTTTATCAGTTTCTCGGCTTATGCCAGCAAAGATTGTCCCGATGCGATACCTATTTCAGGATGGTTTACCCGAAATGGTTATCATACCGTTTCGGATGGAAAAGTATTTCATCATATGAGTGACCATGCAGATTCATGGAGCGAGCCGCCTTATCGAAATCATCCGGACGGATATGACGTGTATTGGGCGGAATATAACAAATGGGAACTTTGGATGAATTCGGAATCTGGAAAGACTATTAATCCGAAAACGATGCGCGGACCTTTTTGTGAGTCGGCAGAGGTGCCTGACACTGCCTATGATGATGGCAAACTGGCGAATCGGGCTATTCGTGACTTGAAACGTATGAAGGATACGGGCAAGCCTTTTTTTCTGGCTTGCGGTTTTTGGAAACCTCATTTACCATTCAATGCTCCGAAGAAATATTGGGATTTATATAAGCGTGAAGAAATTCCTTTGGCTGCCAATCGTTTCAGACCCGAAGGATTACCCGAACAGGTTCGTAATTCGACTGAAATATATGCTTATGCACGGGTTACAGATACGAGCGATATTGATTTCCAGCGAGAAGTGAAGCATGGATATTATGCTTGCTTGAGCTATGTGGACGCACAAATCGGAAAAGTGTTGGATGCGCTGGACGAACTGGGATTATCTGATAATACAATCGTTGTTTTGTTAGGGGATCATGGTTGGAATTTAGGGGAACATAATTTTGTAGGAAAACATAATCTGATGAATACTTCCACTCATGTTCCGCTGATTATCCGTGTGCCGGGAATGAAAAAGGGAAAGACAAAATCTATGGTGGAGTTTGTTGATTTATACCCGACTTTATGCGAACTTTGCAAACTTCCTGTGCCTGGTAAGCAACTGAGCGGGCAAAGTTTTGCCGGAGTTTTCAGAAACCTGAAAGCTAAGACTAAAGATGAAGTTTATATTCAATGGGAGGGTGGAGATAATGCTGTTGACCAGCGATATAGTTATGCCGAATGGATGAAAGGGGATGTGACGAAAGCTGGCATGCTGTTTGATCACCGGATTGATAAAGCAGAAAATAAGAACCGAATAAATGAGAAGAAGTATAAGGATAAAGTTGAATCGTTATCTTCTTTTATCAAAGTAAAGAAAACATCAATAAAGAAATAGTATGAGAACACGTTTTTTATTCTTCGTCCGCTTGTTGCCGGTTGTTTTATTTGTGCTTGGTAGTATGGCTGCGTTTGCGCAACGACAGGATATCTTGTTAAATGATAATTGGAAATTCAGGTTTTCGCATCAGGTACAGAAGGGGACAGAAATTAGAGTTGATTTGCCTCATACCTGGAATGCGCAGGATGCTTTATCAGGGAAAATAGACTATAAACGGGGTATTGGTAATTATGAAAAGGAACTGTTTGTCCGTCCCGAATGGAAAGGCAAACGTCTTTTTATTCGCTTCGAGGGAGTGAATAATATCGCTGATGTATTTATCAATCGCCATCATATAGGTGAGCATCGTGGAGGATATGGGGCTTTCATCTTTGAAATCACAGGGAAGGTTGAATATGGAAAAGAGAACTCCATATTAGTACGGGTGAATAATGGAGAGCAGTTGGACATCATGCCTTTGGTGGGTGACTTTAATTTTTATGGTGGAATCTATCGGGATGTACATTTGTTGATTACTGACGAAACGTGTATTTCTCCTTTGGATTATGCTTCTCCCGGAGTGCGTCTGATACAGGATAGCGTGAGTTATGAATATGCGAAAGTGCGTGCACTTGTTGAATTGTCAAACGGGAATACTGCCAATCAGGAAGTAGAACTTAATATCCGTCTTTTGGATGGTAAAAAAGTGGTGAAAGAAGAAATGAAGAAAGTGAATCTTTCCGGTACTTCAACTATGCAGCAGGAACTTGTTTTTGAAATGAATCAACCCCATTTGTGGAATGGCCGCCAGGATCCGTTTCTTTATCAGGCGGAAATCTCTCTTTCCCGAAACGGCAAACTAGTGGATTGTATAACACAGCCTTTAGGGCTTCGTTTTTATCGGATAGACCCAGATAAGGGTTTCTTCCTGAATGGAAAACATTTATCTCTTCGTGGAGTTTGTCGCCATCAGGATAGGAGTGAGGTGGGAAATGCTTTGCGAACTCAGCATCATGATGAGGATGCTGCATTGATGTTGGAAATGGGAGTGAATTCCGTGCGTTTGGCACACTATCCTCAGGCTACCTATTTTTATGACCTGATGGATAAAAATGGTATTATTGTATGGGCTGAGATTCCTTTTGTCGGTCCTGGTGGATACAATGACAAGGGCTTTGTGGATCTGCCTGCTTTCCGTGCCAATGGAAAAGAACAACTTAAAGAACTGATTCGTCAACATTATAACCATCCTTCTATCTGTGTATGGGGACTCTTTAATGAGTTGACTGAGATAGGGGATAACCCGGTAGAATATATTAAGGAATTGAACGTACAGGCTCATCAGGAAGATGCGACACGACCTACTACCTCTGCAAGTAATCAAATGGGAGATTTAAACTTCATAACAGATGTTATCGCATGGAATCGTTATGACGGGTGGTATGGTGGTACTCCTGCAGATTTGGGCAAATGGCTGGATGGTATGCATAAAAAGCATCCGAAGATCTGTATTGCTATCAGCGAATATGGCGCCGGTGCCAGCATCTATCATCAGCAGGATTCATTAACTAAAACTATTCCTACCAGTTGGTGGCATCCGGAAAATTGGCAAACATATTATCATATTGAGAACTGGAAGACGATTTCTTCCCGTCCATATGTATGGGGGAGCTTTGTCTGGAATATGTTTGATTTTGGTGCTGCACATCGTACGGAAGGCGACCGCCCCGGCATTAACGACAAGGGTTTGGTTACTTTTGACCGAAAAGTCCGCAAAGATGCTTTCTATTTTTACAAAGCCAACTGGAATAAGGAAGAACCAATGCTTTATTTAGCAGGCAAACGTAATATAATACGTTTTCAACGTTTGCAAACTATTATCGCCTTTACCAATCAGCCTGAAGCCGAATTGTTTGTAAATGGTAAGAGTTGTGGCAAAGCAGCCGCAGACCAGTACGCTGTTTTAGAATGGAAGAATGTGGAATTGCAATCAGGAGAAAATGAAATCAAAGTGGTTTCTACCAATAAGAAACAGCCTTTGAGTGATAGCTTTCGTTGTAGGTTGTAATGAATGGATTATATAAAATAAAAGAGCACTATAAACAAATTCGTTTAGGGTGCTCTTTTTATATTTGTACAATCAGTACTCTTATTTTTTTATGTATGAAATACTTTCTATCTGTAAGTGGTTTCCGTTTAATACATAAGTCAGATTATCAGAATCTCCAGTTTTTTTGTCGATTACAGTTATTTCATTCTTGGTTGCGCTCCATACAAAAGAACTTTTCATTTGCTCGTTTATTTCTCCGTCATCGGTAGCGTAACGAATCCCCGTTTTGTCAGACTTTAATTCAAGGTGAAATACTTCTATAGTTGACTCTGTATCTTCTATCCATGTGCCGACAAGTTGACTTTCATAATCATTTTCATTATCGTCATTAGAGCATGCTGTAAATAGCATCATAGGCAATATTGCCATTAAAAATAAAATCTTTTTCATTGTGTGTTATTTATCGTTTTATGATTTACAGATAATAGAGTATGGTTTTGTCTGAACTTAATTTATTATAGCCTTTCGATTTTTTTAGATGAAAAAGGACTGATTATTAATTAACTATAATCAGTCCTTTAGTGATTCCGAAGCGATTCGAACGCTTGACCCACGCCTTAGAAGGGCGTTGCTCTATCCAGCTGAGCTACGGAACCATC
>PPYF01130466.1_pt1 | contig 11040 bp, 10 predicted proteins | sample 1559871 | NCBI WGS metagenome assembly PPYF01 (sample SAMN08240021, study PRJNA423297) | Human gut metagenome, whole genome shotgun sequencing project.
GGAACCAGTGGGTGTAGTGGGTGGCACCCAGCTCCATGGCCCAGCGCTTCATCACGCTGGCCACAACGTTTGCCACCTCGATATCCAGGGGTGCGCCCTTGTGCAGGGTGCGCTCCAGGCTCTTGTAAGTAGCGCTCGGCAGGCGCTCCTTCATTACATGCTCGTTAAAGACCTTGCTGCCGTAGATTTCCATAACATTTGCTGCCATAAATCCTACTCCTTACTTGATCTTATGTCTGTCCCTTCCGAAACTGTCTCCCGCCGCCGAACTGCGGCCCGGAAACAGCGAAAAGCTTTTTAACAAAAATGGCGCTGCGAGTCAGGAGGTGACCCACAGCGCCGTTGCTGTCTATGGTTTGATTATATCCCGGAACGGCTCAAAAGGCAATTGACAAAACTGACGATTCTGCACAAACACGTTCTCGTTTTTTTGGGAGATATCGTATTTGGTATTACTTTTAGATCACCTGGAACAGGAAGAACTTCAGGTAATTGGTCTCGGGCACGCCCCACAGGATGGGGTGATCCGGTGCTTGCTGCTTCACCTCGATCTGCCGCAGCTGCCGGTGGGCATCCTTTGCGGCGGCGTGCAGCATCTTGATGAACAGCTCCTCGGTGGCAAAGTGAGAGCAGCTGGCCGTGGCCAGATAGCCGCCCCGGGACAGCAGCTTCATGGCACGGTAGTTGATCTCCTTATAGCCGCGCATGGCGTTTTCCACTGTGCGGCGGGCCTTGGTAAAGGCCGGCGGATCAAGGATGATAAAGTCGTAAGGGTGGCCCTCTTTTTCCAGCCGGGGCAGCAGCTCAAAGGTATCCTCGCAGAGAAAATCCATGTTGGTCAGGTTGTTGCGCTGGGCGTTCCGCTGGGCCATGGCAATGGCCTCGGCGCTGATGTCAGCGGCAGTGACCCGGGCAGCCCCGCCCTTGGCGGCGTTCAGCGCAAAGCTGCCGGTGTGGGTAAAGCAGTCCAGCACGGTGTGCCCGGCAGCAATGCGGGCCACGGCCCGGCGGTTGTATTTCTGGTCGAGGAAAAAGCCGGTCTTCTGGCCGTTCTCAAAATCGACGTGGTAGAACACGCCGTTCTCGCAGATCTCGGTCTGGGTGCTGTCGGGGTGCGTCTCGCCGGGCAGGTCAAACCAGCCCTTGTTCTGTGCCAGGCCCTCCTTGGCCCGCAGAGCCTCGTCGTTGCGCTCGTAGATGCCGTCAATGGTCTGGCCGTCAGCGCGCAGGACTTCTGCCAGCAGGGGGAAGAGGATGGGCTTGAGCTTTTCCATGCCCACGCTCAGGGTCTGGGTGACAAGGATATTGTTGAACCGGTCCACAGTCAGGCCCGGGAACTGGTCAGCCTCGCCAAAGATGACACGGCAGGCGGTCAGGTCGGCGGGCTCCAGCACGGTCTTGCGGTAGGCCCATGCGTATTCGACACGGCGCTTCCAGAAAGCGGCATCGAAGGTGTCGTTGGCGTTGCGGGAGATGAGCCGCACCCGGATCTTGCTTTTCAGTGAGAGAAAACCGGTGCCAAGATAGGCACCCCTTGTGCTGACCACATCGACCAGCGTGCCGTTTTCAGGCTCTGCTTCCGGGGAACCCAGGATGTCGTTTTCGTACACCCAGGGGTGGCCGCCCACCAGCAGGCCCTCGGCGTGTTTGTTGACGGTGTAAACGGGGTAATTGCGAGAAGATTTCATAGTTGCTCCTGTTATAACTGGCTCGCCCTCTCAGTCTCGCTCCGCTCGCCAGCTCTCCCGAAGGGAGAGCCTTTGGCGATTTTCGATTTAGTCTCATCAAGCTTGAATACAGAGCAGCTCTTTGAATACAGAGCAGCTCTTGGCTCCCCCTTTGGGGGAGCTGGCAATGCCGTCAGGCATTGACTGAGAGGGTGAGGATGCTAAAATTTCATACTGATATTTATTCTAACATAAAAACGTGCTAGAATAAATACAAAAACACAGAAACGAGGAAAACGTCATGGAGATCGAACGCAAATGGATGGTGAACGGCTGGCCGGAGGGCGAAAACCTCCCGGCTCTGCCGCTCAAGGAAGAGTTTGCCATGCGGCAGGGATATATCAGCGTGCGGCCCACCGTGCGCATCCGGGAGGAAGCGCTCAAGGGCGGCGAGACGGCCTATATCCTCTGCTTCAAGTCCGGCGGCGGGCTTGCACGGGAGGAGATCGAGCGCCCCATCGACAAGAAACTGTTTGATGAACTGGAAACAAAGATCATCGGTAAGCCCCTGATCGGGAAGATCCGCAGAAGCTACGCCCTGCCCGATGGCCTTGTGCTGGAGGTGAACCATGTGGATGAGGGCCAGCCCACTGCGTTCTGGTACGCTGAGGTGGAATACCCCACCGTGGATGCTGCCCGCAGCTGGAAGCCGGAAGCATTTGGCCTTGCAGACTATCTGAACGATGATGTCACCGACCAGCCCGGCCAGAGCATGGGAGCCTACTGGGAACAGACAAGAGCCTAAGAAGAGAAACGCAAAAAAGCAAGTGCAAACCCATTGTTACAGGAAACTGTCCTGAAAAATGCGTTGCACTTGCTTTTTGTTTAATCAAAAATGGAGCTGGGTATATGATGCGCCATGCTCCATATAGGAGAGAAGGTGTTTCGCTACATAGGAAGCGAGATCAACAGGAACGGCGTTTCCAATCATTTGCTCCAAATCGGTTTTGGTACCCTGAAAATGAAAGTCGGCAGGAAAAGTTTGGATTCGTGCTCGTTCCAAGGTTGTTAGACAGCGCAGACCATCCAAATTCTGTGTAGCATCTCCCGGATGCACTTTGTAATTTTGGGGAAGAGGACGATTGACCCCCCGAATCGTTGGGCTTGGCTCGTCAATACTGAAAATACCACGTCTGGCGTAAGAACGGGGATGGCGATAATAATACTCAACCCCAAATTCATTTTGGAGGTAGTCACGAATCGTCATGCAATGGGAAGATTGGTCATTTTGCAAAGCGAATTCTAAAGCACAATCTTCGCCATTCAACTCACCAATCAAGAAAAAACGTTTTCTTTTTTGTGGAACACCACATCTGGAAGCATCCAGAACAACTTGAGATAATCCATAGCCAGCGTTACGAAACAATGCCAAAGCTTTTGGCAATGTGGATGACTTTAAGATTCGATCGACATTCTCCATGACGAACCAGCGAGAACGTACAGAACAGACCAACTCGGTATATCGTAAAGTTAAATTGGCTCGTCCGAGTGTTTCATCTTGTTTTCCGGCAGAAGAATAGTCCTGACATGGTGGGCCACCAATGATTACGTCAGGTGAGAATGACTTCAAGTAATCTGGAGATAGCTGATTGATATCTTGCAATTCTGCAGGATGAGAAAAATTGAGGTTGTAATTATTTATGGCTTTATCCCAGATATCAAAAGCACGCAAAATTGTAAAACCTGCATTTTGAAAACCGAGCGAAAGACCACCACAGCCACAGAATAAATCAATAGCAGTAGGCATTTAGAGGAAATCCTCCTTGAACAAATCAGGTGAGTTATATATGATGGCATCAAATCTCCGCTCTGGGCTTAACAAATTTTGTCCACCACCCAAGATGATATTTTTGATTTCTCCCTTGGTGATTCTTGGATGGGTGAGTTCTGGACAAGCCATAATGGGATGAGTGCGTAATCCATTTGAAGAAAAAGCTTTATCATTTTTGGTATTGTAAGAGAGTTCATCAATGATTTTAGAGCCGTTGAAATGACCAGTATCAGCATAATCTTTCAGCATTTTGAAGAGCCAAATCATTGTGCGAGTATGACGACTTATTTTATCTAATGTTTTTACTGTACCTACAGAAATAAAGTCCTGTTCGGATGGCATAAATAAATTCAGAAGACCACAATTGCTCCAAACAAAAACATCAAGGCAGTCGTTAGCAAGCTGAGGTGACTTTCCTCGAGTCTTCCATACAGGTTCCATTACAACAGGAGATTGGAATGACGCACTTATAGAAACAAGTCGTTTGATGGCCTGATAGATATCATATAAATGCGGAAGAACACAACTTGCAGAAGTCCAGTCGATAACAGCGTTACCAGCATCCTGAAGAATGCTTTGTAGAATATTGCGATCATCGTTGCAAGCATAAATAAAAGCACAGGCGAGATAGATGATGGTATCCGGACGAATTACAATTTCAGAACCATATGCATCTTCAGAAAAATCACAGGTTGGATTGTCAGGCAACGCAGTAAGCTTGATTTCCAAAGAACTGACACTTTGGGTGCCGTTCATGATTACAAGATCGTTTCGAGGAATAGAGCCAGGGACATATTTTTGAAAGGGCGTGAATTGAGTTTCAAAAGCAAAATATGTATCGTCCCCCAAAGGGTCGGCTTTGTAGAGATCCTCGATACCAATATGCTCAATAACCGTTTGCATGGAGGAATCAGTTTTATAATAAACTGCTTTTAACTCTTTCGAATAAAGATAACAGGCTAAGGCTGCTGGAAAAGACGAATTAAACTGATTCTTTCCCCAGGTATCTTTCAAAGAAAAATCTCGGTTGGAATGTGTAATACCAAAAAGGCCTGGTACAACAGCCATTTAAAATCCTCCGTTTTGTGAATCCTTATGAAACTGCAAATTATCGTTGCAAGCGATAGAAAATTATTTCTTATGATACATCCGGTCTGCTTCCTCATAGGCGGGCTCGCAGGTCAGATACATGCCCAGCTTCTTCACGGTGTCCATATCCACGCTGGACAGGATGACGGTGGAGTGCATATCGCAGCCCTTCAGGTGGGAGAGCTGCTTGAGGGCGGCTGCTGCAGTGGGATTCTGCGCGGCCGAGCTGGACAGGGCAATCAGGATCTCGTCGGTGTGCAGGCGGGGGTTCTTGCTGCCCAGATAGTTGGTCTTGAGGGTCTGGATGGGCTCGATGGCGGCGGCAGAAACGAGGTCAAGCTCCTGGTCGATGCCGGCTAGCTTTTTCAGCGCGTTGAGCAGAGCGGAGGAAGCGGCACCCAGCAGGGGGCCGGTCTTGCCGGTGACAACGGTGCCGTCCGGCAGCTCGATGGCGGCAGCGGGGGCACCGCCAGTCTTTTCAGAGACTGCATGGGCGGCCTGCTCCACCGGGCGGCTGCCCAGGGTCAGTCCGGCCTGATTCATCAGCAGCTCCAGCTTGTAGACCTCACTCTGGATCTGTGCGCCGTTCTTGAGGTCACACAGGGCCTTGAAGTAGCGGCGGACGATCTCGTTGCGGGAAGCTTCGCAGCAGGCCGCGTCATCCACAATGCAGTTGCCGGCCATGTTCACGCCCATGTCGGTGGGGGAGTGGTAGGGGCTCTTGCCTGCAATCAGCTCAAACATGGCGTTGACCACGGGGAAGATCTCAATGTCGCGGTTGTAGTTGACCGCGGTCTTGCCATAGGCCTCCAGATGGAACGGGTCGATCATGTTCACATCGTTCAGGTCGGCGGTGGCAGCCTCGTAAGCCAGGTTGACCGGGTGCTTCAGGGGGATGTTCCAGATGGGAAAGGTCTCAAACTTGGCATAACCGGCCTTCACGCCCCGCTTGTATTCGTGGTACAGCTGGGACAGGCAGGTGGCCATCTTGCCGCTGCCAGGGCCGGGAGCCGTGATAACCACCAGCGGGCGCTGGGTCTCGATGTACTCGTTGCGGCCATAGCCCTCGTCGCTCACGATGCGGGCAACGTCGTTGGGGTAGCCGGGGATCTTATAGTGCCGGAAGGTGCGGATGCCCAGGCTGTTCAGCCGCTTCTCAAAGGCTTCCACCTCGGGGGCAGCGGTGTACATGGTCACGCATACACTGCCCACAAACAGGCCGCGCTCCTGGAATGCATCGATGAGACGCAGAACGTCCAGATCATAGGTAATGCCATAGTCACCGCGCACCTTGCTGCTGACGATGTCCTCAGCGTTGATGACGATAACGACCTCGGCCTGATCCTTCAGCTGCAGCAGCATCTGCAGCTTGGAATCGGGCTGGAAGCCGGGCAGCACGCGGGAGGCGTGGTAGTCATCGAACAGCTTGCCGCCGAATTCCAGATACAGCTTGTTGTCGAACTGCGCGATCCGCTCCCGGATGTGCTCCGACTGCATCTGCAGGTATTTGTCGTTGTCAAATCCTTTTTTCATTCGTTGCTCCTCTTCCTGATTTCGGTTCCCATATCCTGCCCGGGCAGCGGGTTCCACAGCGGAAGTGTGCCCGGGGAATTACACAATACGTAAAACAGTATATCATATCAGAGGAGCGGGTGCAATAAAAAATCAACAAAAGTCCCGCTCCTTCCAGCAGAAAGCTTTTGCCGGAAAGAGCGGGGCAGGGAGGAACAGTGCGGATTACAGGGTCAGCTGGATGCCGCTGAGGGTCACGGTATCCGGATCAGGCTCCTCATCCTTTGCTTTGGCGCGGGTCAGCTTGGGCAGAGCGTCCTCGTGGACTACTTTGCCGCATTCCAGCTCAGGGATGGCAAAGAAGGCCGCTTCCAGAGCATCAGGCAGCTCTACTTCACCGGTAACATGCAGGAATTCGATCTGAGCCAGCAGGTCTGCGCTCTCTGCGGGGATGACAGCATCACCCAGCACATAGAGACGGGTGCCATACCGGCGCAGGGAAGAGGCGGTCAGCTCCAGGTCGTCCTCCACCACGGCGGTGCCGTCCGGCACGATGATCAGCTCGGTGGAATCCGGGAAGAGCGGGGCCAGAACGGGCGCAAGGCTTGCGCACAGGATGGCCTTTGGAGCGGAAAAGCTGCAGCCCTTTGCGGCCAGTGCGGCAGTGTCGAGCCTGGGGTCAACCGCCAGGAAGCGATGTTCATTCCAGTACAGGCGGCTTTGTGCCCGCAGCAGGAAGGTGTTGTCTAGCTTGATGGAGCTTCCCGGCAGGAGCACTGCATCATCGGGGTAGACCGCCAGCTTTCCGTTCAGGATGCAGCGGGCGGATACCACTGCCGAGAGGCACTGCGGGCAGTAGATCATACCGTTGACCAGAATGCAGGCGTACTTCTGTAAAACCTCTGCAGCATCCGGTGTGATCATCAGCTTGCCGTTGACCACCAGTACCTGCCCGGCGGCGGTCTGGCTGGCAGAGCTCAGCGTGACCTTGCCATTGACCACACCCACCGAGACCTCCTCCGGGACATTTTTGCAGAGCATCGAATCCAGAGAAATGTTGTGCTGGCTCAGGAGCGTCTGCACCCGGGGCGAGGTCAGCGCGATCATGCAGTCCAGCTTGATCTGCTCATAGCGGTCAAGAAAATCCTCCTGCACATTGCGCAGGTCCAGGATCATAGCGTCCACATTCAGGTTCTTTTTCATCATTTAATCCTCCGTAAGTTCAGTTTTGAGGCGATGGCGTATCTGGGCAAGGCGGCTGCGGACCGTGCCGGGCGGGAGACTGAGCAGCTGACCGATCTCGCTGGCATTGTAGCCCGCTGTATAGCGCAGGGTAAACAGCCGCCGTTCTTCCGGGGTGAGCAGAGCCAGCAGACTGGCGGCTTCCACCGTGTCCAGTGCGGAATCCGGTTCAGCACGGTCCTCTTCCGGGAAAAAGGTGCTGAGCAGCTGCTCCTCCTTTGCCGCCCGGCGGAGTTGGTCGCAGTAGAGATTCCGCGCTGTGGTAAACAGCCAGGCTTTGCACTGCCGTTCCGTAAAGCTGTTGATAAGGGTCCGGTTCTGCAGTGCCCGCAGAAAGACTTCCTGGGTCAGATCCTCCGCCCGGGCTTCGTCCCGGCAGAGATTGAAACAGAAGTGTTCCAGCCTGTCCCAGAAGGTCTCGTACAGCAGCTCCCACATGGGGCTTCCTCCTTTCATTGCGTCGTTCTGCCTGTAAGACGAAGGAAACCGGGGAAGTGTTGGATAGATCCGGAAAAAAATAAACCCTCAGTCTCGCTGGCGCTCGCCAGCTCCCCTACCAGGGGAGCCTTTGGCATGGCGGTAAACAGCGTGAAACTGAGGGAAACTCCTTGATTTAATGTTTTGCTTCCAGTGCTTCGAGATCTTCTTTGATCTCTTCCACATCTTCTTTCAGGAACATCAGGCAGAAGCTGACGGCCAGCAGCAGGCAGGAGAGCCAGATGGCCTTTGCGCCGCAGAGGTCCAGCGTCAGGCTGCCCAGGCCCGCGCCCAGCGCAAACAGGAGGATGATGCCCCAGTAATAAAAGGATTTTTTCAGGGCGGCAGGATTGCGGTTGAGCACCCAGCTGCAGAGGGAGTCCATGCCGCTGCGCATGTTGCCGATGCACATGGTGCTGGCAAAGGCATAACCGTTCACCTTGCGGAAGGTCTGCACCTGCATCGCACAGGCAAACGAGACCAGCGCATTGGCCATAAGATTCCACTCCTGCGGGAAAAAGCCCACCACGAACAGCATCACGATCTCACACAGCACCACCAGCTGCCGCCAGTGGAGCCGCTGCAGATTCTGCAGCTTCTGGTGCATCAGCTCTGCCGCGAACACGCCCAGCGCAAAGAAGCACAGGGGCACAAGATAATGCAGCACACGCCCCCACTCCCCGGCAAAGGCATGGACAGCCATCAGCACGATGTTGCCGGTCTGGGCGTTGGCAAACACCTTGCCCCGGAACAGATAGGTGTATACGTCCTGCAGGCCGCCGGACAGTGAAAGGAACATTGCCGTGCAGAAGGCTTCCGACATCTGGCCGCGGCGCTTTTTCTTGGAATTCATGCAAATTCCCCCTCTGATTTTTTACCCCTATACTATAACGCGGGTTGACGGATTTGTCAAAAACAAAAGGTGATTTTTGGCGGTTTTGACTATGTAAAACGAATATGCCTGCCATGTTTTTTGCAATTGCATCCGGGTTGTGCTACAATAAGACCATTCATACAGAAAAAGGAGAATTCCCCCATGCCCAATATCATCGAGATCACGGATTTTCACGCGCCGGAGCTGGACCCCTACGCCCGCCTGACGCAGAACCAGCTGCGCAGTCGGCTGGAACCCGAAAAAGGCATTTTCATTGCCGAGAGCCCCAAGGTGATCTCCCGGGCACTGGATGCAGGCTTTGTGCCGGTCTCCCTGTTGATGGAGCGCAGGCAGATCACCGGCCCAGCGGCGGAGATCCTGACCCGCTGCGGGGATGCACCCATTTATACTGCTGACCGGGAGCTGCTGGCTGCACTGACAGGCTACGAGCTGACCCGGGGCGTGCTCTGCGCCTTTCAACGTCCGAAGCCCCGCACCGTGGAGGAGCTTTGCCGGAATGCCCGGCGGGTGGCCGTGCTGGAAGGCATTGTGGATTCCACCAACGTGGGTGCCATCTTCCGCAGCGCGGCAGCGCTGAACATGGACGCAGTTCTTATCAACCCCTCCTGCTGTGACCCGCTCTGCCGCCGGGCCGTGCGCGTGAGTATGGGCACGGTATTTCAGGTGCCTTGGGCGCAAATCGGCGAAACGCCTGCTGATTGGCCCGAAAAGGGGCTTGCTCAGCTGAAGGCTCTGGGCTTCAAGACGGCTGCCATGGCCTTGAGTGACCGTTCGGTCAGCATTGATGACGAGGCCCTTGCCCGGGAGCCGAAGCTTGCCATTGTGCTGGGCACGGAGGGAGACGGCCTTTCCCATACCACCATCGCATCCTGCGATTACACAGTCAAGATCCCCATGTCCCACGGGGTCGATTCCCTGAACGTTGCCGCCGCCAGCGCCGTGGCGTTCTGGCAGCTGGGCAAACAGTAATTCATAAGCCACACAGCAAAAAACTCCCGCCCGGAGCGCATCCGGGCGGGAGTTTTGCTATGCCTTAGAAGGATTCAAAGGAGAAATTACTTTTTCATGTAGATGTGGTGGGGCAGACCTGCAATGTACAGCGGAGTCAGTTCAGCCTGGATCAGCGGGCGGGCATACTCGAGGAATTCCTCGGTCATCTGGGTGTGATTCTCGTTCATCCAGCTCAGGGGGACCTTCTTCTCGAGGTTTGCAACTTCACTGATGGGGTGCAGCTCGGTGATGTACTGATAGGGGCTGTTGGAGATGCGCTTCAGGGCGACCATCTGACCGGTGACACCCTCAAAGGCAGCCTTGGCAGCAGCGCCGCCCACCTGGTAAGCCTCGGTGATATCGGTGCGGCTGGTCAGGTGACCAGCGCAGCGCTGCAGGGTAGACAGCTCGATACAGCGGGTCTTGGTGTCCAGATTGCGTGCGACCACATTCGCCAGATAGCGGGCGGTGCCGGTCAGTGCCTTGTGGCCGAAAGCGTCCACTGCGTGCACATCGTCGGCCAGCTCACAGACGTAACGGCCGTCCTCGAGCTTGACACCCTCGGAAACAGCGATCACGATGCTGGGCTTCTTCTCCTGCATGACGCGGACCTTCTCAATGAAGTGCTCCACGTTGAAGGGGACTTCGGGCAGACAGATCATATCCACGCCCTCGCAGTCATCGCTCTTAGCCAGAGAGGCAGCAGCGGTCAGCCAGCCGGCGTTGCGGCCCATGATCTCGACCACGGTGACATAATTGGTGCCGTAAACGGTGGCATCGCGGATGATCTCCTTCATCACCACACCGATGTACTTTGCCGCAGAGCCGTAGCCGGGGGTGTGGTCGGTCACCATCAGGTCGTTGTCGATGGTCTTGGGAACGCCCATGAAGCGGATGTCGCTCTGGATGCGGTTGCCGTACTCGGCCAGCTTGCCGATGGTATCCATGGAGTCGTTGCCGCCAATGTAGAAGAAGTAGCCAATGTTCAGCTTTTCCAGGATGGCGAACAGTTTCTTGTAAACGGTCTCGTCATCGTGCCAATCGGGCAGCTTATAGCGGCAGCTGCCCAGGAAGCTGGACGGGGTGCGCTTGAGCAGCTCGATATCCAGGTCATCGGTCAGCACGGTGGAAAGATCCACCACGCGCTCCTCCAGCAGACCGGCAACGCCGTTGCACATGCCGTAAACGATCTCAGCGCCGCGGCTCTTGCAGCTCTCGAATACGCCTGCCAGACTAGCATTGATGACGGAGGTAGGGCCGCCAGACTGACCAACGATTGCATTTTTACCCATGATGATTTCTCCTTTTCTTCTGTTTCGGCTTTTATATTATCGTGC
>PPYF01549353.1_pt1 | contig 11039 bp, 10 predicted proteins | sample 1559871 | NCBI WGS metagenome assembly PPYF01 (sample SAMN08240021, study PRJNA423297) | Human gut metagenome, whole genome shotgun sequencing project.
GGCTCAACGAGCGCGTGCAGGATTATACGCTGACGTACCAGGACGACAAGAAGACGTTCCGGATCGTCGACCGGCATCTGGCCAACGGTTATATCTGCCACGTCACGGAGGGTGATTTTCAGGGCAACATCCTCGGCATGGAGAACCGCGTGGTGACCGAGAGCGCGAAATACGACGGCGACTACAACGACATTCTCTGCATGATCGAGAGCAACCCGAGGACCATCGCCCCCGGCGAGGAGGTCGAGATCGGCAACAGCGGCAACAAGGACCCCGAGGAGATCGCCTGCAAGACCTCCGTCGGGCTTTACCTGTTCGAGGACAATTATCCGTACCGCGGCGATTTCGACTTCAACGATGCGGTGGTTCAATATGAGATCAGGGATTACTACCAGTCGAAAAACCGGGCCAAGCAGATCACCGTGCAGCTGATGGCGACCGGATCGCATATGTCCAACAGTTTCGGATTCCGGGATTCGAAGGGTTTCCAGCCGTTCCTTTCCGGCCTGAAGGGCTATCGGAACGTCTATGCGGCGCAGGCTTTCGAGCCCGTCGGCGAGCCTGTCGTGCAAACGCTTTACGGCGACGTGGTCCCCTGGCTGAAAAACGAATCGGAGTATTATATCTATCCGTCGAGCTTCAATACGGCGGAGTATCCCAGCGTGCTGGACATTCCGGTTTCGGACCCCGACGACGCCTCGTGGAAGTTCGAATGGCCGCAGGAGATGCAGAGCATCGACGACTGCTACTGGTTCCTCAAAAGCGCTTCGGGCGGTTCCCGTGAAAAGGACTGGTACAAGCGTCCGAAGGATGCGGTTGTAACGACGGCGGGAAGGGGGCGGAAATGCCTCCGGTCCGGTTCGGAACGCGAGGGCCTGCCGGCTATTTAGTGGAAAATCGTTTTGACGATGATGCCTGTGGCTCCCTGGTGGCGGGTGGTGTAATCCTTGGCGATGCGGCTGGTTTTCTGCAGGAACTCCTCGTTGTCGCGCAGGGGCACGAACCACGTGCGCAACTGCTCGTAGTCGGTCACCGACCGGGCGGCGCCGAGCGTCACCAGATCGCGGGCCTCCTTGAATTTTTCGTAGTTGGGACCGAAGGCCACCGGAAGTCCGAACGTCGCGGCTTCGAGCGTGTTGTGAATGCCGACGCCGAACCCGCCGCCGATATAGCTCCAGGTGGCGTAGCCGTAGACCGAGGCGAGAATCCCCACCGTGTCGAGGATCAGCAGCTGCCGCGAACCGTAGGTCGTGCGGGGCGTGCATTGCGTGTAGCGCAGCGCGCCGCCTTTGGTTTCGGCCATCAGCCGTGCGATGCGCGACTCGTCCATTTCGTGGGGGGCGACGACGAATTTCACGTCGGGATTGTCGTTTATCAGCCGGATCAGCAGCTCTTCATCCGGTTCCCATGTCGATCCTGCCACGAACAGGCGGTTGTCGCCCTTGAAGCGGTCGATGACGTCGATGCGTCTGGCCGCGCGGGCGATCTCCGCCACGCGGTCGAAGCGCGTGTCCCCGGCCACCAGCACGTTGTCGAAGCCCAGCGTCGCCAGCAGTTTTTTCGACTCCTCGTTCTGCACGAACATCACGTCGAACGACTCCAGCGCCTGTCGCCACATGCCGCCGTAGGGGCGGAAAAAGACCGAATTGCGGCGGAAGATGGCCGACACGACGTAGGTGCGGATTTTCCGGCGGCGCAGTTCGCGGAGCAGGTTGAGCCAGTACTCGTATTTGACGAAGATGGCGATTTCGGGGTGCGCGGCGTCGAGGAAGCGGCGGGCGTTGCGCGGCGTGTCGATCGGGAGGTAGAAGATGTAGTCGACGCCCTTGTAGTTCTTGCGGATTTCGTAGCCCGAAGGCGAGAAGAAGGTCAGAAGAATCTTGTATTCGGGGTGCGTCTTGCGAAGCTGTTCGATGATGGGGCGGCCCTGTTCGAACTCTCCGAGCGACGCGACGTGTATCCAGATGATCCTGTCCGTGGGGGCGATTGCCTCCCGCATGCGGCGGAAGAGGTCTTTGCGGCCTTCGATCCAAAGGCGGGCCTTCGGATGGCGCGGCGCCACGAGACGGATGGCCCAAACGTAGAGAATCAGACCGAAATTATAGAACCACATCGGTATTTACGGTGTTGAGTTTTCAGTTTCTAACGCCCGCGCCCGGTGACCCGACGTCAGGCTGTTCTTTTTCAGTCCGGCAAAGATAGTACAATTTGTCGGAACTGCAAAATTACCAATTGTATTCCAGCGCGTTTTCGATCAGTTCGACGCGGACGCTGCCGTCGGCGGCGGCTTCGGCGGCCGCCAGATCGAACTGCACTTCGCCCTCCCAGCCCACGGTGCGCAGGTAGCAGGCGGCGGCGCGCGACAAGGCCCGGAACTTGCGCTGCGTGGCGGCTGCCTCGGGAGGCGTGAGCGACCCGGAGCGCCGGGTCTTGACCTCCACGAAATGCAGCACGCCTTCCCGGCAGGCCACGATGTCCAGCTCGTAACGGCCCTGCCGCCAGTTGAGCGCGCAGATTTCGTACCCCGCACGTCGGAGGTATTCCGTCGCGGCGCGTTCGCCGGCCCGGCCCGTTTCGGCTGCCGCGGTCATCAGTGGATGATGCGTTGGATGGTGTTGGCGCGCTCCATGGCGTTTTTCAGCCCCTCGGCGTCGTCGCGTTCGAGCATCCGGCGCATGATCTGCAACTGGTGTATGTGTTCGCGCAGCACGTCCAGCACGTTGTATTTGTTGCGCGAGCACCGTGAGCGCCAGCGCGAACGAGGTGACGTGCGAGATGTGCGAGACATAGGCCGCGTGCAGGTCGTGCTCTTCGGGGTCCATGTAGACGGCCGGACTGCCCAGCGTGCGGAAGATGCCTTCGACCGTGGCCAGGGCGTCCTTGTCGCTCCGCACCGTGTCGCACAGCACGACGCTGCGGCCCGTGAACGCGCCCCGCTGGGCGGCTTTCGGACCGCTGTACTCCGTACCCCACATCGGGTGCGCGGCGACGAAGCGTCCGCGGCGGGCGTGCATCGAGATCACCTCGCACAACTCGCCCTTGATCGAACCCATGTCCATTACCACCTGCCTGCCGCCCGCGCGGTTGAGCGCCTTGACAGCCATCAGCGGGATGGTGTCGACCGGGGTGGCCAGCACCACGAGATCGGCTTCCGGAACACCCTCCTCGAAACTCACGATCCGGTCCGCAAGGCCCAGCTGCAACGCCTCGGCGGCGTGTTCTTCGGAGCTTTCGACCCCGAGTATCTCCTCTGCGATGCCGTGGTCGCGAAGGGCCAGGGCGAACGAGCCTCCGATAAGGCCCAGACCCGCAATCAGTACTTTCATAAAACGATATACCTATTTATAATAAAAAAGACAGGTCGCCGCCCGGTTCGACCTCGAAGGTTTCGACTCCTTTGCGGAACATCCGCATCGGGCGTCGGCCGATCAGCTCCAGTTTCCCGTCCTCGCAGCGCAGCATGCAGCCTTCGCGCAGTCCGGCCACCCAACGGCGCGGATTGGCCTCGATATACTCCAGGATGCGCTGTTCGCGGGTCTCCCCGGCGTGCCCCGCGGGGTTGGCGTCGAGGTAGTGGGGGTTGATCTGGAATTTGACCGCTCCGATGGCTTTGAACGACTCCGGTTCCACGATGGGCATGTCGTTTGTTGTCGAGATCGTCGGGCAGCAGACGTTGCTGCCTGCCGACCAGCCCACGTAGGGCGTTCCGGCCTTGATTTTGCGGAGGATGGCCGTCATAAGCCCCTGCTGCTGCATCTTTTTGGCCAGGGCGAACGTGTTGCCGCCCCCGACGCAGATCGCTTCGGCCCCGCGGACGAGGGCGGCGGGGTCCTTGGCCCGGTGGACCGAACGCACGCGGATGCCCAGTTCGGCGAAACGCGCCTGCACCTTTTTTTCGTAATCGGCGTAGGAGAACGTGACGGCCGCGTAGGGAACGAAGACGATTTCGCGCACCCCGTCGAGAAAACGCCCTATCTCTGGCAGCGGATAGCGCAGGTATTCCTCGCCGGCATTGGTCGAATTCGAGATCAGAAGCAATTTCATAAGGTTGTGGTTTTGAATGTATTAATTAAATTTTTGTGCTAAATGTCGAAAAAGTTGTGAATAAAAAAACAGGCCGTTTTGTCAAAAGTAATAAAAAAAGTGTTACTTTTGCGCAAAATTGCTCTGGAAATGTAAAAGAACTATTTCCAAATAATTGTTTAACTAAAAAATTAAAATTATGTCAGAAGTTCAATCAAAAGTTGTCGAGATCATCTGATAAAGCCTTAAATTTATGACAGGAAGAAGAGTAGTTGTTACGGGCATCGGTACGATAAACCCGCTCGGTAATAGTATAGAGGAGTATTTTTCGAATCTGGAGAAGGGAGTCAGCGGTGCCGCACCCATTACTCATTTCGATGCCGAAAAATTTAAGACCAAGTTCGCTTGTGAAGTAAAGAATTACGATCCGACCCAGTATTTCGACCGTAAGGAGGTGCGTAAGTACGACCTCTTTACACAATATGCTTTGATCGCGGCCACGCAGGCCGTGGAGGATTCTGCCCTCGATCTCGAGAAGGTCGACAAGGAGCAGGTGGGCGTTATCTGGAGTTCGGGCATCGGAGGAATCAAATCTTTCTTCGATGAGTGTCTGGGCTGGGCCGCCGGGGATGGAACCCCGCGGTTTAGCCCGTTTTTTATTCCCCGCATGATTTCCGATATCGCAGCCGGTTTCATCTCCATGAAGTACGGCTTCATGGGTCCGAACTACTGTACGGTGTCGGCGTGCGCTTCGTCGAACCACGGCATCACGGCCGCCTTCGACGCCATCCGTTACGGCAAGGCCGACGTCATGGTGGCCGGCGGTTCGGAGGCTGCGGTCAACGAGCCTTCGGTCGGCGGATTCAACTCCATGCAGGCGCTTTCGACGCGCAACGACGATCCGCAGCACGCTTCGCGCCCCTTCGATAAGGACCGCGACGGCTTCGTGATCGGCGAGGGCGCCGGTGCGCTGATCCTGGAGGAGTACGAGCATGCCAAGGCGCGCGGCGCGAAGATCTATTGCGAGGTCGTAGGCGGAGGCGCTTCGGCCGACGCTTACCACTTCACGGCTCCCCATCCCGAGGGCAAGGGCGCCATGAAGGCGATGCGCGACGCCATCAAGGACGCGGGCATCGCTCCCGAGGATATCGACTATGTGAACGTGCACGGAACTTCGACCCCCGCGGGCGACATTCCCGAGCTGAAGGCCGTGGCAGGCGTTCTGGGCGACCATGTTTACAACGTCAACATCTCCTCGACCAAATCAATGACGGGACACCTGCTGGGCGCTGCCGGCGCTGTGGAGGCTCTGGCGTGCATTTTCGCGCTGACGCACGGCGTGGTTCCCCCCACGATCAACTGCGAAAACCGCGATCCCGAGATCGACGAAAAACTGAATCTGACGCTTAACGTGGCGCAGAAGCGCGACGTGAAGTGTGCGTTGAGCAATACGTTCGGATTCGGCGGTCACAACTCGACGGTTATTTTCCGCAAACTCTGATCCCTGTAACGTCCGCGCCGTGATTGACTTTTTACTGCGTCCTATCCGACGGAATTTCGGGCGTGACCGGGTATATTACAGAATTGTCGACGATCTGTTCGGATTCATTCCGCACAACGTCGAACTCTACAAGCTGGCTTTGATTCACAAGTCAGCTTCTTTGGTTTTGGAGGACGGCCGCGCGATCAACAACGAACGTCTGGAATATCTGGGCGACGCTGTGATCGAGGCCGTGACTTCGGACTATCTGTTCATCGAATACCCCGACCGCGACGAGGGTTTCATGACCCAGCTGCGGTCGAAGATCGTCTCGCGGCAGTCGCTCAACGCGCTGGCCGTGAACCTCGGTCTGGATGTCCACGTGATTTCGAACGGCGGCACGGGCATTACCCAGAAGCATATCTACGGCGACGCCTTCGAGGCGATGATGGGGGCGGTTTACCTCGATCAGGGGTACGAGTTCGTCAACCGGCTGTTGATCAATAACATTTATTTCCGTTTCCTGAATCTGGAAGAACTGACCGAGTCGGAGAGCGATTTCAAGAGCCGCCTGATCGAGTGGAGCCAGAAGAACCGCCACCAGGTCGAGTTCCGCACGGAGCACGACAAGGAATACGCTTCGAACCATCCGGTTTTCTATTGCACGGTGCTGGTCGACGGCATGGAGGTCGGCCACGGAGCCGGGGATTCGAAGAAGGAGGCCGAACAGCGTGCGGCGTTCTCCGTGTCGCAGTACATGAGCGACGAGCAGTGCGCTTCGCTGCTGGACAAGGTCGACCGTCTGGAAGGCACCCGTTCAGGAAGCGGGTTTTAGAGGGCGGTGGCAATCCGTTGCATTTCCGGTCCTGTTCTGCGCCCGCCCGGCAGATGGGGATTCGGACCCGGTTTCAAACACCCTCCGCAGGCGGCTGTACCGGCTTGCCGGGATGAAAACGGTATGAATTCGTATATAGTCACTTTCTGCTTTTATGAAGAATATCCTCGATAAAATGGCGTCGCGGGGCGTGGAGGCCTTGAGCGACCGCGAGCTGCTTGCCCTGCTCACCGAGGACGAACAGTTGGCCGAAGTGGTGCTGTCGGCCTACGACGGTTCGCTGGCGCGTATCGGCGACCAGCCCGAAGCCCGCCTGCGCATGGTCGGGGGACTGGGCCTGAAACGGGCGCGGATGCTGTTGGCCGCGGCGGAATTCGGACGGCGGGCTGTCGCTTCCGGGGGTTCCGGGAGCGATTTCATCAATACGGGCGACGATGTGGTGCGGCTGTTCCGGCCGCAGCTGGAACGCCTCTCCCACGAGGAGTGCTGGGTCGTCTACCTCACCTCGTCGAACCGGGTTATCGAGCGTTACCGCATCAGTCAGGGCGGGGTGACCGGCACGGTCGTCGACCACCGGCTGATCGTCAAACGGGCGTTGGAACTGCTCGCCACGCAGCTGATTCTGGTGCACAACCACCCTTCGGGAACGCCCGAGGCGAGCGGGCAGGACAAGATGCTGACCGAACGTGTGGCGCGCGCCGCGGCGTTGTTCGACATCCGGCTGCTGGACCACATCATCATTGCCCGCGACGGCGATTTCTCGTTCCTGCGCGAGGGGCTGATGGGGCGGTAAGGGTTCCGGCAGGTAAGATGAACGGCGGTCCGACAAGGACCGCCGTTCGGTTTTTGGGAGAAAAGCCCGTCAATAGAAGATCTGGTGCGTTTCGATTTCTGTGTAGCCCCGTTCGGGGATGACTGTCTCCTTGCCGTCTTTTTTCTGGAAACACTCCACCTCCTGAATCCAGATAGCCTCGGTAACCCGTCCGCCGACTTGCTTCCATTCGATCCGCTCGTTCAGGACTCTGAAACTGATAAACGATCCGTCGGGTAATGGCTCGACCGAGAACTCGCTCTCGTCCGGGTTCGTGTTCGTCAGATGGGCGCTGCGGTTGCCCAGCCGCCCGATTCCGGAGAGTACCGACCCCATGAAGAAATCGGCGTCCTCGATGTCGGGACATACGTCGAACAGGAGCGCGTTGAGGTCGAGGTTGCACAATGCGGGCGTGTTGGGCCGGTCGGCGTGGTATTCGAATTCGTAGCTGAAATCGACCTCCTTGCCCTGGTAGATGTCGAGACCGGTGAGGTCGTTGCCGGTCCAGCGGCAGACCGTGCGCGGGTAGTAGTGATATTCGTCGCCGCTGTATGTGCACTCCTTGCAGCATCCGTTGCCGTCGTAGGCGAAGGTCCAGCGTTCGGGACCGTTGTCGCTGCGTGCGGCGACGGCGCGCCCTGCATCGTCGAGCGTGACGGTGTACGATCCCTTTTCGGGCGATTCCGTCGTTTCGGCGGACAGTTTCAGGGTCTTGGCGTCGGGATAACTGATCCGGAGGACCTCATCCATGGCGTCGGCCGAGTTCTCCGGGGTGTCGTCCCATTCGTAACACGTGAGGCGTCCGGCATCGTCGTATGTGAAGCGGCTGGTCGAAGTCCATCGTTCCGGGTCCGAATCGCCGCTGTTTCGGATTGTCTGCTGGCGGCTGTCGATGCGCATTATCCGGTTGGCCGGTGTCGATTCGATGGGGTCGTCCGCGCCCTCCTGCGTGACGGTGATCTCGATCTTCGACGTGCCGCACGTGATGACGATTGTCGCCGTGCGCGACGCTCCCGACGTGTTGGGTTCGAGGGTGATTTTCAGCGTGTAGCTGCCTGCCGCATCGCCGCGGTCGGGCGAAATCGAAATCCAGGCGGGCGCTTCGGCGCGGGTCTCGGCGATCGTCGAGGTCCATGCCCCTTCGGTGGTGAAGGTCACGCCCCGTGCGCTCTGCGTGTCGTCGGCGGAGACCGTCTGTTCCAACTGGCGCGTGTCCGGAACCTTGATCTGCCCGAAATCGCCCGAGTAATCCTTGTCGTCGCTGCATGACGCGAGCAGCGCGGCGGCGATGAACGCCATGAAGAATTTTGCTGTTTTCATTTCGTTTATTTTGTTTAAAGGGTTGTTCCCGTCCCGGTAAACAAAAGGCGCAGGCAAGATTTCGTATCCACAGGTGAGGTATTGGACGACCCGAACGGTAGAATAGGGAAATATGCCCGCGCTGAAAACAGCGAAGGCATCACCTTTGTTCCTTATCGTTCTGTGAAAGTGTCCAATTTTCACCCGTAAGAAAAAGCCGATGCGCTTTTTATTGTCGTATGTCGGCGGCCCTCGCAGGCTACCGATACAAATATAGAAATAAAATCCCGATCGAAGACCCTTGTTGTCATTTATTTTGTATTTTTGTCATTTGGAAAAACAGTAAACAACAGAGAATACGATGACTCAGGAAGAACTTTTCAAAAAGCTGGTAGCGCACTGCAAGGAGTACGGATTCGTGTTTCCTTCGAGCGAAATCTACGACGGTCTGGGAGCCGTGTACGACTACGGTCAGAACGGCGTGGAGTTGAAGAACAACATCAAGCGATATTGGTGGGATTCGATGGTCAAACTGCACGAGAACATCGTCGGCATCGACGCCGCGATCTTCATGCATCCCAAGACGTGGGAGGCCTCGGGCCATGTGTCGGCCTTCAACGACCCGCTGATCGACAACAAGGATTCGAAGAAGCGTTACCGCGCCGACGTGCTGATCGAGGACTGGCTGGCCAAACAGGATGAAAAGATCGAAAAAGAGGTCGAGAAGGCCCGCAAGCGCTTCGGCGAGTCGTTCGACGAGGCCAAATACCGCGAAACGTCGCCGCGCGTGGCGGAGACCGCGGCCAAACGCGACGAGGTGCACAAGCGTTTCGCCGATGCGCTGAACGCCAACGACCTTGCGGAGCTGCGCCAGATCATCGTCGACTGCGAGATCGCCTGCCCGATCTCCGGCACGCGCAACTGGACCGAGGTGCGGCAGTTCAACCTGATGTTTTCGACCCAGATGGGTTCTACGGCCGAAGGCGCCAATACCATCTACCTGCGTCCCGAGACGGCGCAGGGTATCTTCGTCAACTTCCTGAACGTCCAGAAAACCGGGCGCATGAAAATCCCGTTCGGCATTGCGCAGATCGGCAAGGCCTTCCGCAACGAGATCGTGGCCCGTCAGTTCATCTTCCGCATGCGCGAGTTCGAGCAGATGGAGATGCAGTTCTTCGTGCGTTGCAGTACTTCGATCCGGAGACGGGTGAAAGCTATGTACCCTATGTGGTCGAGACGTCGATCGGCGTGGACCGCATGTTCCTGCAGGTGATGTCGGCGGCCTATACCGAGCAGACGCTCGAAGGCGGCGATTCGCGCGTCGTGCTGAAATTCCCGCCCGCATTGGCTCCGGTCAAGGTGGCCGTGCTGCCGCTGGTGAAGAAGGACGGCATGCCCGAAGTGGCGCAGAAGATCGTCGACCTGCTGAAATACGATTACAATGTCGTTTACGACGAGAAAGACTCCGTCGGCAAGCGTTACCGCCGTCAGGATGCCGTCGGTACGCCTTTCTGCGTGACCGTCGATGGACAGACGCTCGAGGACAATACCGTGACGGTGCGTCACCGCGACACGATGGCCCAGGAGCGCGTCAAGATCGAGTCGCTGCACGCGATGGTCGACGAGGAGTGCTCCTACCGCAAGTTGTTCAGGACGCTGAACCTCTGATTTGGGACGCATTCTTGCCATAGACTACGGGACCCGGCGCACGGGAATCGCCGTGAGCGATCCCCTGCGCCTGATCGCCGGAGGGCTGGAGACGGTCGAGACGAAGGGGCTGGAGGCCTGGCTGGCAAAATATTTCGCCCGGGAGGACGTTAGTACGATAGTCGTGGGGAAGCCTTCGCGGATGGACGGCACGCCCTCCGAGACGTGGCGATTCATCGAGCCGCTGGCCGGCCGCCTGCGGCGGGCGTGGCCCGACAAGGAGGTGGTTTTCTACGACGAACGCTTTACTTCGGTGATGGCCCACCGCACGATGCTCGAAAGCGGCATCGGCAGGATGGCCCGCCGCGACAAGGCGTTGGTGGATAAGATTTCCGCGACGATTATCCTCCAGTCCTATATGGAAAGCATTTCCTGTCGATAACCCGGACGCGACGCGATAAGCCCCTCCCGAGGGAGGGTTTTGGGGTGGGGTCAGACTTGTAAACGCGGTCGTAGACCGCGATAACGGCGGGCGAAAGCAAGATTGCCTGCGAAAAATTGTTTATAGATTTTGTTATGATATACCCGATTGTAATTTACGGAGATGAGGTGCTGCGCCGCAAATGCGAGCCGATTGCGCCCGATTACCCCGATGTGAAAAAACTCGCCGAGGACATGTTCCTCACGCTCGAAGAGGCCGAAGGCGTCGGACTTGCTGCGCCCCAGATCGGCAAGGACATTCGTCTGTTCATCGTCGACTGCACTCCGTGGGCCGAGGAGGACCCGTCGTGCGCCGATTACAAGCGCGCCTTCGTCAATCCCGAGATTTACGAATTTTCCGAAGAGAAGAAGACCTATAACGAGGGCTGCCTCTCGTTTCCCGGGATTCATGCCGACGTGGCCCGCTCGCTGTCGATCCGCATGCGCTACATGGACACCGACTT
>PPYF01673684.1_pt1 | contig 11039 bp, 13 predicted proteins | sample 1559871 | NCBI WGS metagenome assembly PPYF01 (sample SAMN08240021, study PRJNA423297) | Human gut metagenome, whole genome shotgun sequencing project.
TTGTTTTAGCCAGGAGAACGATACAGAAAGAGAATAAAAGACACGAACTATACAGATCTTACAGTATTGTCTAAAACACCTGTAATTTCCGTATAATTCGTGCCCGAACAATTTAAATACGATGATTTTTATTGTAGGAATGAAATCAGCACACCGGCAGCCACGGCAGAACCGATAACTCCTGAAATGTTACTTGCCATACAATATTGAAGCACATGATTTTTGGGGTCATACTTCAAAGCAATTTCATTAGCCACACGGCTGGCCATGGGCACAGCACTCAAACCTGTAGCCCCAATCAGTGGATTGATCTTCTTCTTAGTGAAAAGATTCACCAACTTCACAAACAAGATACCACCGGAAATAGACAAGGCAAACGCCAAGAAACCACCTATCACAATACCGATAGTAGTCCAATTCAAAAATGCCTCCGTAGTCATTGTCGCACCGACTGACAACCCCAAGAAGATAGTTGCCGCATTCATGATACTATTTGAAGCTGCATCAAACAAACGTGAAGTATCACTACCTATTTCCTTAATCAAGTTACCAAACATCAACATACCAATCAAAGGCACTGCACTTGGCACAAACAGAGCGACCACCGTAGTCACTACAATCGGAAATACAATCTTCAGCACACGAAGATTCTTGATTTCTACCGAAGAAGGATATTTCTTTTCCTGTTCCTTCATATTGATACTCAATTCTTTCTTCGTACACCAGATTTTCACAACCAACGGAATGATAACGGGTACCAGAGCCATATACGAATAAGCGGCAATAGCAATCGGCCCTAGCAAATGGGGAGCCAGTTTAATAGTGGTAAAGATAGCGGTAGGACCGTCTGCTCCACCAATAATACCCAATGAAGCCGCCTCTTTCGGAGTGAACCCCATCAAGATAGCTACCAACAATACTGTGAAAATACCCAACTGTGCAGCAGCTCCGAAAATAGAAAGCCGCAAATTACGCAACATCGGACCAAAGTCTGTCAAAGCACCTACCCCCATAAAAATGATAGGCGGAAGAAAACCGGTCTTAATCAACATGTAGTAGATAAAGTTCATCAGGCCCAAGTCGTGCGCAATTTCGTGCAACGGCATTTCCCAGATGTTCTTCAGTGCTCCATTCACCATTACCATGCCGTTTTCATCGGCCTGGACAACCCCCATCTCACCACCGGGAAAGTTAGCCAGCAACACTCCGAAAGCTATCGGAATCAGCAGCAGCGGTTCGTACTTTTTCTTGATCCCCAAGTAAAGTAAGATGAACGCAATGGCATACATTATCAAGAATTGCGGTTCAGCAATAATATTGCTGAAAGCAGTCATATCATAAAGTCTTTCAAATATATCTTCCATTATACTATTTTCATTAATACGTCATCCTCTGAAACCGTGTCACCCGAATTAGCGCAAATAGCAGTTATAGTACCGTCATATTCCGCACGGATCGCATTATAGGTCTTCATTGCTTCGACGTAACAAATCACATCACCTTTATTAACCTTTTCACCCACCTTCTTCGGAGTTTCCTGGGCATTCTTTACCACATCTGCCAAGAAGTCTTCTTTTGCCTTCCCGCTCTTATAAGCTTCATACTGGGCCGGATGCATGGCATACTCAAACAGTTCTTCGTCATCCTGTCCTTTATCCCATTGTTTTTCAAGCATCATCTTGCGATATTTTTCCAACTGGTCGGGATAATTGTCCTGCGGATTGCCATCAAAGAACTTGCGGCCTTCACGTTCTGCCTTTTCAATAATTTCAGGGGCCAGTTTACCCGGTAAACGTCCCGCTTTACCCAAAATCATATCCCAAATATCATCGGCAATCATTCCCCAACGTTCCTTACCTTTCTCCATAGCCATTACATTCATCATGGCAAGGTTCTTCACATACTGGCTGAACGGAGTAACCAAAGGAGGATAACCCACACGCGGCCATACGTAAGCAACTTCATTGAACAACTTGATCAACAATTCATCCTGAGTCATAAACGGCAGGTTACGTTTTGCCTTGTACTTGTTGATAGATTCCAGATTCGTTTCAAGATCGGCCATCAAACTTCCCATCATGCCGCCCGGCAATCCCGGAGCAATCAGTAAAGAATTCATCAGACGGTTTTTGGGACTGATATATAAACCAAGGAAATCATCCATAAACTCCTGAATCATGGAACGCACTTTCATATACGCTTCCATATTAATTTCGGGCACTTTAAATCCGGCATCTTTCAACATGGCTTGCACACTAATCAAATCAGCATGGCCGGTTCCCCATGACAATGGTTCCATACCTACATCAATATAGTCGCAACCAGCCTGGCATACTTCCAAAATAGAAGCCATATTGAATCCGGGTCCCGCATGAGAGTGATACTGTATAGGAATATTTTTAATCTTCTTGATTCCGGCAACAATCTTTCCCAATGAAACGGGACGTCCGATGCCGGCCATATCTTTAATACAGATTTCATCGGCTCCGGCTTCTATAAGCTGCTTGGCCATATTCACATAATATTCCACAGTATGTATCGGAGAAAAAGTGATACAGAGCGAACATTGTGAAATCATTCCGGCTTCGTGAGCATAGCCGATAGAAGGGATAATATTGCGGACATCATTCAATCCGCAGAAAGTACGGGTAATATCTGTTCCTTGCGCATGTTTAACCTTATAGAATAATTTACGGACATCTGCCGGGACGGGACTCATGCGGAGACCGTTCAGCGCACGGTCCAGCATATGAGTCTGGATGCCTGCTTCGTGGAAGGGTTTCGTCCACTCGCGCACAGCTCTATTCGGATTTTCACCAAACAATAAATTTACCTGTTCAAAACCACCACCATTTGTTTCCACACGGGCGAAACAGCCCATTTCAATAATAGCCGGGGCAACCTTAACCAACTGGTCTACACGAGGCACGTACTTACCCGCACTCTGCCACATATCGCGGAAGACCAGACTAAATTTTACTTCTCTTTCCATTTTTGATAAATGTGTTTTTCTTTTTTTGGATTATAACTTCTCAATCTTTATCACCTGACCTTTACCTGCTGTCAAAATCTCAACTGCCGCCTTAATAGCATCCATAGCACCAGTATCTGCCGTAGGTGCTACAGCAGGTGCTTTTTTGGGGGTCTCTTCGGGGGCCACTTTGTTGACAACAGTAATAAGGTACTTGCTTAGATAGATAACGATGAGGAGAATGACAAAGACGGTCGCCATACCGACCACCATCAACATCAATCCAACTCCTATGTTCTCCATAATTTTCAGTGTTATTAATAGTACTTACTACACTCATAGGTTATTCAAAGCCTAAAAAGTGCTCAAATTTAGCCATTTCGGCTTTACTTCTATCATAAATGGAATACAAAATATGCAAAATTATCAGAAAATAAGAAGAGTCTAAAGAAATGTGCTTAAAATCCGGAACAGTCATCAGGTCAAGAAATTAACAGTACCTTCATCCACTGTAAAAGGAAATTGAATCTGCCTGCCCGATGACACTCCGAAAGGTGGTTTTGTGATTTTTTAAAGAAGGATTTCATTTAATGGTTTCCGCTTCTTTTCTGTAGGTTCATCCTCCGCATAACCGACCGGAATCAAAACGGCCGGTTCCAAATTTTCCGGCAGTCCCAAAACCTCACTGCATTGCGGAGCATCAAAATTACAAACCCAACAAGTACCCAGTCCTTGTTCGGCAGCAGCCAGACAAAGATGTTCTACTGCAATAGCAATATCAATATCAGCATGATCCTTATTATCGGCACGGCGATGCCAAGACTCATTATGATCCACACAAGCCACTATGATACAAGGAGCCGTAGCAAGCCATTCCCGTTTATAACATGAATACAACGCTTTCAGTACGGCCTCATCTGTAACAATACGGAAACGCCATGGTTGAAAATTAACTGCAGATGGTGCAAAACGTACACATTCCATGATATAATCCAACTTTTCAGCCTCAACAGGACGATTGGCATATTTGCGTGCAGAATAGCGCGCCTTCACTAATTCTAGAAAGTTCATAAGCATTATTATTAGTTTGCATACAAAAATAGTAACTTTGCACCGATAAAAGAAGTACAAATATGAAGAAACTTGTAATATTCGACCTGGACGGCACATTACTGAACACCATTGCCGACCTGGCTGCCGCCACCAACCAAGCCTTACAATATTATGGCTATCCTACACATGAAACGGAAGCATACCGCTTTTTTGTAGGAAACGGAATCAATAAATTATTTGAGCGTGCTCTGCCTGAAGGGGAACGTACGGAAGAGAATGTATTAAAGATACGTTCACAATTCATCCCCTATTATGATGAGCACAATGCCGATTTAAGCCGCCCTTATCCCGGTATCTCCGAATTATTAAAAACACTGCAACAGCAAGGGATCATGATAGCGGTCGCCTCCAATAAATACCAGGCAGCTACCCGAAAGTTAATAGCACACTATTTTCCAGAAATAAACTTTGTGGAAGTACTGGGACAACGCGAAGGTATCCCCGCAAAACCCGATCCATCCATCATAAACGAAATCATGACAAAAGCAGGAGTCAAACAGGAAGATATACTTTATGTAGGTGATTCTAATGTAGATATGCAAACAGCGCATCATGCCGGAGTAACAGCTATAGGTGTGGCATGGGGATTCCGGCCGCGCACAGAATTGGAAGCCTTACATCCGGCACATATCATAGAAAAAGCAGAAGAATTACTTCCGCTTCTCCTTTCATGATTATTTTCATTAAATAGATAATTCATCAAGCACCTTGATAAGCGATTTATCAAGGGGCTTGTCTTTTTTAATTGCCTCAGAAAAAGGTACATATACCACCTCATCGTTATGAATGCCAATCATCACGTTGCGCTGCCCTTCCAATATGGCATCAATAGCTCCCGCCCCCAGACGGCTGGCAAGAATACGGTCATAAGCACTAGGCGAACCTCCACGTTGCAAATGCCCTAAAATGGTAACACGCACATCATATTGAGGATATTCTTTCTTGACACGCTCTGCATAATGCATGGCACCTCCGTCTTTCGGACTCTCGGAAACAATAACAATACTGCTATTCTTTGTCTTACGAAAACCGCGCCCGATAAATTTCTCCAATTGATCCACATCCGTACGATCTTCAGGAATAATCGCTGCCTCAGCACCAGAAGCAATGGCACTGTTTTGAGCCAGAAAACCGGCATCACGTCCCATCACTTCCACAAAGAATATACGGTCGTGAGAGGTTGCCGTATCACGGATTTTATCCACACATTCCACAATCGTATTTAAAGCCGTATCGTAACCTATGGTAAAGTCAGTACCATAAAGATCATTATCTATTGTACCAGGTAACCCGATACAAGGCACATCATATTCTTCCGCAAAAATCCGGGCTCCTGTAATAGAACCATTTCCACCTATAATCACCAAAGCATCAATTCCTTCTCGCTGCATAGTATCGTATGCTTTCTTGCGTCCTTCTACTGTTTGGAATTCAGCAGAACGGGCTGTCTTCAACATCGTTCCTCCACGTTGAATAACACTGCTCACATCCTGGGTGGTCAGTTCCTTCACTTCTCCATTAATCAGCCCTTCATATCCTCTATAAATACCCTTCACTTTAAATCCGTTACAAATTGCACTCCGGGTTACCGCACGGATAGCGGCATTCATGCCAGAAGCATCCCCTCCGGATGTCAGCACTCCAATACATTTAATTGTTTTCATATATTCGTATGTTAGCTTTTATCGTTACCTAAGGTACGACAAACATTATACCATATAGAACTAATATTTATTATAATTGTTCTTTTTTTATTCCTTTTGCACGAAGTCCTGACATTCGTTTCAAGAGTTTTTCTACAATAAAAAATTAATATGAGCGAATCAACCATCTCCAAAGAAACAAACAGTGAATGATTTGAACATTTCACCCTTTTGTTACGTTTATATAAATATAGTATAAACAAAAAAAATAAAAACGTATTATGTCAGTCATTTATAAATTCTTATTTCCATCCAAGCCCGATGGCACTGCTATGTCACTTCTGATATTAGCTTTACGAATCCTGTTTGGTATTTTACTCATGTCGCACGGTGTACAGAAATGGGCCAACTACGATGTCATGTCCGGCAGTTTTCCCGATCCTTTAGGAATAGGCAGCCAACTTTCACTGGTACTGGCTATTTTTGGTGAAATGGTTTGTTCGATGGCTTTCATTTTCGGATTCCTTTATCGCTTGGCAATGCTTCCGATGATCTTCACCATGTGTATCGCATTCTTTGTTGTTCATGGTTCTGATCCTTTCGCCGTTAAAGAATTAGCCTTTATTTATCTGGTAGTATTCATATTATTGTATATAGCAGGACCGGGTAAATTCTCACTAGATCATTTCATAGCCAAAGCACTTGCCTCCCATAAGAAATAACCGATTCAGATATGTTTCAAGAAACGTTCTATATCTGCTTCCAATTTTTTATAAAGAGGTGATAACTTATAGCTGGTATGTTTGCGGAGTACAATGTCTACTCCCAACTGCCGGCGCTGATAGCTGGTCAGTTCATTATGAAACTGCATATTATGCTCTGCCAGTTCTTTAATCTCCGTTTCACGTTCACGGCGTAACACATTGCAGACAGGTACTAACAATCTCATCACTACACTATCCATAATGTGATGTCCTTGAATAAACATATAGGTATTGTCCTCATTCACTCCCAATTTGGCAAATTCCCCCTTCATCGCCTCTATTTCCTCCAAGGCTTTCGGATGGCGGCGTTCCAGTTCCAATAATTTACGCCTCACCCTGCGGCTCATACTCTCTAAACTCCGTTCAAGATGATAGACACTGACCCTATCTAATTTTACATACGAACAGAAATCAAGCAAAGAGAATTCGGAAAGATTATGTTTTCTATAAAACCACACCGACCAGATGAACAACGGATAAGCTATTTGAGAATACATACGCATAAAAGCGACAAAATCCACCAATGGATGATCATTCAACGTTGCCATGACACAAACCTCATGCAATGCTTCAGCATAACACTGATAGTTTTCTATTGCATATGCATAGGTATGAAAAACATATTTGTTATTTATTATATAACGTGAGGTATGGGTAGCCCCCTGCAACAGATAATCATAATCACTATCTACACAAGCTATCATATTTTGTCCCAACCGAGGTCCCAGTTCATTCATCAGCACAGACTTCTTACCTTTAGCCAAAGTGGTTTTCGAAGGAAGCATCACTTCGAAATAACGAGTTTCATTTTCGTATTCACCTAACAAGGTACGCCAGAATGAAATATCATCATAACTCTCAACGTATGCAATAATCTTGCGTCGCGAACATTTAGGCTTCAATTTGTTGGCCGCACCAATATATAAGGAGGACAGATTCTCGGACAATCTTTTTCCCATAGTATCGTCGTTAGAAATTGTTTATTTTGTAATATCACTCACCTCGGTCACTGCATCCAGCCAGCCATCCATAATCACAGCAGGCGAATGAGTTGTCAATACAATCTGTACATTAGGATTCAATTGCCGTATCAATGAAATAAGGCGTTGAGCCGTCAGGCTATTCACAGATCTGTTCAGGATAGTGCTCTTGCCGATACCATTCACTCCGCTCAGAATATTGACATCCGGACGCAGTTCCCATGAGATATCTTTACGGCCCCAAAGCCGCTTTATCTCGATACGTTTTATATAATCAGCTTGCTTTTTCATTTTTGATAGATTTACTTGTAAGCAAAGATAGAAAATATAAAAAAAACCTCCTACATTTGCACTGTTATTTAAGGTAAAAAGAATGGCTATTCAAAAGTACAAAGGACATTTGGCATTGCTAGGCGCTGCCATAATGTGGGGATTAATGTCCCCAATTGGTAAAACGGCGTTAGAAAACGGTATTTCAGGCCTTTCCCTCGCTACATTTCGAATGACAGGAGGTGCTATCTGTTTTTGGATAGCTTCTATTTTCGCTCCTAAAGAACAAGTAAAGCCGCACGACTTGATGATGTTGTTCTTTGCAGGGTTGTTGGGTATCGTCCTGAATCAGGGATGTTTTACTTTCGGACTATCACTGACTTCCCCCATCGATGCTTCCATTGTAACAACCACAGCCCCTATCGCCACTATGATTGTCGCTGCCATTTATCTGAAAGAACCGGTTACAGGGAAAAAAGTGATTGGCATTTTTCTAGGTTCCATCGGAGCTTTAACACTCATACTGACAGAAAACATTGCGCCCTACTGTCATCAGTATGTACAACTATGTGCAGCCTATTGTAGGAACCAGTGTCTCTATCTTGTTAGGAATGGGAACCTTCGGTGTTGCCAAAGGAATAGCTGTGGCACTGGTATTCACGGGAGTTTATATTGTAACCCAAAGTAAAAGCCGTGAACAGATGCTGGCAGAACAAGCAGCCAAGAAAGAATAACCTCAACTACACTGCAATCCGAAACCAGACACTCTTCACCGACCATAAAAGCCGTATCCACTCTACTTTTGAGTAACGATACGGCTTTTATGTATTTAAAGGAATTCTCAGCCAATTGGCTCTTCCAATTTCAGTTTCTCCAAATATGCTTTCGTATCCGCCCAAAGCTGTCTTGCCTGCGGATGATTCATAAACTTATCCTTTACTTTTTTAGGCTTGCAAGAAGCAAACATCTGTCCTGTAACTTCTTTCCATCGCTCATCCAAAAGCAAACTGACAGCTGTCGCAGCTCCTTGCTTCGGAGTACGGATACAAGGACGGAACAGTATGTCGGTCAACGGATCAAACCACATATCCATACGGATGATATTGGTAGAAACAATACCGGGATCGGCAGCATTGACGGTGATTCCCTCTGCTTTCAACCTTTCAGAAAGTTCACGGGTAAAAAGCCACAAAGCCAACTTTGTATTGCTGTAAACAGGGATACGCCAAAAACTTCCTCTCTTTCCACGAACAAAAAATTCAGGAGTAATCTTCCCTATGGAATACGTACAAGAAACCATGTTCACAATCCGGGTTCCCTGCCCCATCAGAGGTAATAATTTCAAGGTCAGTAAAAAAGGGGCCACATAGTTCACGGCTACCGTATATTCCAAACCATCCTCCGTTGTAATCAAACCTCCGGAACTCATGGTTCCCGCATTGTTCATCAGTAAGTCGATATGTTTTCCACGCCCCAACAAATCTTCTGCGATATTAGTCACAGAAGCCATAGAAGAAAGGTCAACCTGTCTGACTTCTATCTCTTTATTGCCTGTTTCCAAAATCAACTGGTTCTTACGCTCCTCTCCTTTGAAAAGAGTGTAGCACAACATAATTACATGATAACCGGCCTGTGCTACCGCACGGGTTATTTCGGTTCCCATTCCTCCATCGGCACCGGTTATTATGGCTAATTTACTCATTGGTTCTCTAATTTTTCTATTTCACGTTCCAAGCAAAGGGGCAATTTCTCTTCCAAATGTTTGTGGCATGCCATATCAATAGTATACATTCTCGCAATGCAATAATTACTATGACCGCAATTGCAACGCGCCTTTTCTTCAGTGCGCAACCGATTCACAAAACCAGGTTCATTCAGCAGCGCCCTTCCCATCTGTACAAATTCAAAACCATCATCCAATACCTCATCTATCTTTTCACGAGATACCAGCCCCCCCACATATACTAACGGAATTTCCTTTATTTCTGTTCTGAATCTCAATGCATCTTCCAAAAAATAAGCCTCTTTGAAAGGTACTGTCGGAATCATCCATTTGCCTACCATACGCACCCCATATTTCAGCCACCAACAGTTCATATAATGTGTCATACTTTTTATAGGCATCGCTCCCCGCATGACATACATAGGCGCTTTGCTTACAAAACCTCCACTCAGCACCAACGCATGAGCCCCGTCCTGTACCAACCGTTTCGCTACCTGCACAGCTTCATCTATTTCCATTCCTCCTTTAAAACCGTCACGCATATTGGTTTTTACCAGAACGGCCATGTCATTACCTGCGGCACGCATCACTTCCTCCATCACCATATCCATAAAGCGCATACGATTCTCCAACGAGCCGCCGAACTCGTCTTTACGATGATTGGTGTAAGGTGAAAGAAACTGACTGATAAGATAGCCATGCCCCGCATGTATCTCCACCGCGTCAAATCCGGCCTCACGCGCCCAGTTGACCGACTGACCGTATGCCTTTGCCATCTGCGGCAGTTCCTCCTTGCGCAAGCCACGCACGAAAGTAGGCGAATAAAGATTAAAACCGGAAGAAGCTCCTACGGGTGTTACCCCACAAATACTTTTGTGCGACATATTTCCACAATGTCCCAACTGAATGCTTACGGCAGCCCCTTCTTTATGAACCGCATCGGTTATTTCCCTTAATCCCGGTATAATTTCAGGGCGCATCCACAATTGCCTGTCGAAAGAAAGGCCACTCTGTGTAACTGCTGCATAAGCAATAGTAGTCATTCCCACTCCACCTGCCGCCACCGAGCAGTGATAATCCTTCAATTGCCGGGACGGAGCATTGCCCGGACACATACTCTCAAAAGCAGCCGAACGAATCGTACGGTTACGCAAAGTCAGCGGTCCGATAGAAGCGGAAGTAAATAATTTAGAGTTCATCATTCATATGTTATGTTTCGCTTTCATCATTTCCTGAAACAGAAACGATATACTATTCAAATTCAATAAATAAAAGGAATCATTCTTTTCTTTTTTCCTACCGCATCCTTACCAAACTCTTCCCGATAACGGTTACGGATGGAATTGGCACGTGGAGCCAGATTAGCAAACGTCCACAGCACAAACACCCATGCAGCGGGCGAACAAGTGAGTACGGCAAACCCTATCCATTCCACCAACTCGCCAAAATAGTTGCCCGAAGTGACATATCGGTACATTCCCTTCTGCGGCAAATAATGGCGTGTATCGCCCGGTTTACGTAAATGGCGGATCACACTGTCGGAATGTAGATTAATGCCCATCCCTATAAAGAACA
>PPYF01422004.1_pt1 | contig 11037 bp, 7 predicted proteins | sample 1559871 | NCBI WGS metagenome assembly PPYF01 (sample SAMN08240021, study PRJNA423297) | Human gut metagenome, whole genome shotgun sequencing project.
CTCAAAGCGTCCATCGGCAACGCTGGATATCAGGTACAGGACTTCATCGTACAGATTCAGGGCGGGCAATCGGCCCTCACCGCGTTCACCCAGCAGGGTAGCCAGTTAGTATCAGCGTTTAACCCGATTGCAGGTACTGTGTTGACGCTGGCTACGGTTATCGGCGGCGCGCTATACGCTTCGATGTCCGACGCGAAGGACACCGCAAAGGAACTGGAAGACGCGACCAAGTTCCTCGATGATGCACTGAACGAAGCAACGCCGGGCGTGTATGAAATGAACGACGCACTGGAGAAGCTCGACGCTATCGGTGCTACCACGGCGGAGAAGATGGCATTTCTCAACAAGGCACTGGAAGCTACTGCCGTGCAAGCCAACGCTACCGCTGACAAGATTGTAGAAGCAATCGACAAGGTGACTAAGGCGCAGTCCATCTTCCAGAAGCTTACGACCAACCTTGCCGCGTCGCAGATAGCGCAGGGCGGTAATGCTGCTGGGGCGGTGGCGTTCCAGTACGAAGCAGCAGCAGAGGCCGCTGGACTTACCGCAAAAGAGATGCGTAGTATTGAGGTCGCACAGAAAGCTATCGCCGCTGGAGTTCCGGGCGCTCGTGAAGGACTGATTGCGTACCTCGACGGCATCAAAGCTAAGACGCCGGAAGCGCAAATCGAGCTTAACAAGCTGCGTAATGAACTGAACTACCTAGGCGTAGAGGAGAAGACACGCGCCGCTGAACGTAAGGGCGTAGAACAGGCTGAGAAGACATACGAGAAGGACAAAGCGGACCGGGCGCAGAAGGAAATCGACCGCCAGAATCGAATCAGTGCTGCCGCCGTGAAACGTGCGTCCGCGCAGGCACGAGCAGAGGCTAAAGCGCAGGAGAGCGCACAGAAAGCCGCTGACCAGTTCATCGCGCAACTCGATACCAACACAGGTACCGAGTTAGACAAAATCGATGCTAAAGAGAAGCAGAAGCTAGCTAAGTTGCAGGAATACCATGACAAGCAACTGGTAAGCGACGCTGAGTATGAGCAGTCGAAAAGCGACATCATGGCTGAGTTTCAGGCACAGCGGGACGCCCTCTACAACAACGCCGATGTGTATTTACAGAAGTTACAAGCGCTTGGCGGCACTGAGTACGAGGAAATCCAACGGCAGAATGACGCCAAACTCAAGCAACTGGATGACTTCCTGAAACAGAAGCTGATTAGCGAAGAACAGTACGCCAACGCAGTTACCGCGCTGAATGAGCAAAGCAACATTGCGCAGGCTAACGCTACAGCCAACGCGTTCGGAAGCATGGCTGCCGATGCTAAATCCGCATTGGGTGAAACGTCCGCCGCGTATAAAGCGTTCGCAATCACCCAGGCGACCATCGCCACCTACACCGCAGCTATAGAGGCGTACAAGTCCACGGCAGCTATCCCGATTGTTGGCCCGGCGCTAGCCCCGGTTGCCGCCGGTCTGGCAGTTGCCGCAGGTGTGGCTAACATCGCCAAGATTAGCGGTGCGCGTGAGCAGGGCGGGCAGATGAACGCAGGCGGTAGCTATCTTGTCGGGGAACGTGGTCCAGAGATTATTAAGATGGGTGGTGCCGGTCGTGCAAGTAATGCAAGCCAGACGCGGGCTGAGCTGTCAGGCAGTGGTAACAGCGGCCCGGCTAACATCAGCATCATTAACAACACTAGTGCACAAATCGGCAACGTATCTACTGAACAGGATGATGAAGGGCGTCTGCGCATCATTATCTCTGAGCAGGTGGCTTCTGAGCTAATGAACAGCAACAGTCGGATTAGCAAGGCCCGCAAGTCTACGCGAAATGCACCCGGCTTTAAGTGACAACAGAAAGGCCCTCAGGGCCTTTATTTTCTCCAGCCTCTGGGTTTATGCCCCTCGTTACACAATTTGGTAAACTCCGCGATGATTGCGGTATCGGCTACCATCCACTCACTTGCTCCGTCAAAGTTGCTTAGCTCCGCTGATACGTGTGCGCGGTGGAAATATCGCTCCAACATACGGCAACGAGCACCATTAGCGTCTTGGTATACGCTAAGCACATGGAACTCGAATGGGGTAGCACGCTCTAGCTGGGCGAGGCGTTGCTTTAACTTGTTAGTGATACCTATTTTGAGATATTTACCACATGCGGAAAGAAGCCCGTAAATATATCCCGGTTTGTTAGAATTGTAGCCGTGCTTGGCACATGAGGGGCATCCATGCCCATGCACTAAAATGTTATTAACTCCCGTGACAAACACCCCGTGATCCTTACAGACCCGTATCGCTTTTGAATTTTTGTTAAGGTACGCCCCGCCCTCAAAACCCACGAACGTATATCGAACATCCGCTGATTTTATTTGCTCAATAACCGCATTTGTGTTCTTGCGGTACGCAACAGACGCGGCCTCCCTGCTGCATTTCATGCACCCGTGACCTCCGGCGATGCTACGGGCTATAGCCGCAAATTCGCCGTGTTCTGGGCAAGTAATTCTAATCTTACTGGTCGAGTTGATATACTCGCTACCATCATAACTTGGGGATATTGTGTACTTCCCGCCGTGTTTCTTTAAATCTAACTCGACCATTTTCTTCCGTTCTTCCCAACCAATTTTAGCGCTCATACCAACCTCGCCCTTGTTTTAATAGCATACTATTCAACCATATGGTATCTGTCAACTTAAATGCAATGACGCTATGCTTCTCCCCATGATACCATTGACCTTAACATCCAATCTATCGAGGTTTTAATAATGGGTGACTTATATTTCCCACGTAGCCTTAAGCCGGTGGTGTCGAAAGGCTATTCGATGACCAGACGCAACAACGTCTGGAGTGTTGATTTAGCTGGCGGCGGTGTACGTCAGGGGCGCGACACGTATTACGACGTGTTCCCGATAAGCGTAACCCTGATTACCTCAGCGCTGGGGCGTCAGGCGTTTCTGTCGTTCCTCGAAAAAGTCGATGGTGGTGCGTCAAGTTTCTGGATGGCGCATGACTTCGGCATGGGTATTCAGGATTACCAAGTAACAATCACGTCAACCATCGCAGAGTCCACAGAAGACGGCATTAACTGGACGATTACTTTCACGGCAACCGCCGAGAAATCGCCGTTCCAGGACCTTGAGAACCAGTGCCTGATTAACAATCTGCCAGATTTGTACGGCTGTTACGGGGATTGTCTGGGTAGTTTCCTTAAAGCCTACGGAACTGCACAATCAACGTTTCCACGAATTTGGGACCCGATGCAATGAGTCAGGAATCAGTAGAAGCAGCCTATCGCCGTAAGCTGGCCTCAAATCCCGACGGCGAGATGGACTACATCACGTTGCAAATCAGTCACCCGTTGCTATCGAAGACGTACTATCTTGTGCGCGGGCTGCAGGAACTTACGGCAACACTGGAGACGGGCGAAACAATCACGTTCGAACCTACCCCGATGGAGGCGTCGGGTGCCGCTAACAACAGTGATATGGACCAGACGACCTCGTTTACTTTACCGGATATTCTCAATCAACTGGATGATGAGATGGATAAAATCCCGATGAGTAACACCGAGTTGCCGAAGTTCGTCTTCCGCCGTTATGTCAGCACCGACCTGTCTTATCCCGCTGACGGTCCTGTCGTGTACGAGTTGCAGGCCATCAACCAGGAGAAAGGCGAGTTCTCTGCGGATGTTGGTACGCCTATGCTGAACCAACGAAGCACTGGTATACTGATGACACCTAAAGAGATACCGTTATTACGCGGCCTGTTGACCACATGAATATTAACGACTACACGGGAATACCTTACGACTTTCGCAAACGCAATTGCTGGCATCACGTGCGCATTGTACGTGCGGACGCCGGGTTAGAAACCCCGGCTTTCGATGTTACAAGCCCAACGGCAATTAACGACGCGTTTGACGAAGGGCATCGCAACACGAAGGGGCTTACAAAAATTGATAAGCCTGAAAACTTCTGTGCGGTGCTTATGGGGTATCGCCGTGGTGGTCGTATCGTGTGGCATGCAGGAGTATACTTCGACGGGATGGTTAGCCATTGCGAGCTTGCTTCCCGTCAGGTACGGCTTGACAGGCTGGCGGACCTCAGAGACACGTACACGGAGATTGAATTTTGGCGATAATCCTGCACTACATGCGAAACGCTGATGGCGCTTTTGACCGTACAAAACACGTCGGGATGCCGATGGAGTTTGTCGTTAACCGTATCCCGGACGGCGTGCCGGTGCGCGTCTACCTGGGCGAGATTGGCGATGATACTGATGTCACCGACGACTTCGACGCGCTTAAAGATGAAGACGCTGTGTACCACATTATTGAGGGTGCGGGTAGCGGGGCGCTCGGTGCGGTTAGTAAGGTGTTTGGTTTTATCCTTAAGCCAATCGCCAAGTTGTTTGGCCTGAACACGGCCGCCAACGCCAACTACACGGCGACTAACAACCAGACAACATCACCAAATAACAGCCTCACAGACCGCTCAAACAAACCACGCCCTTACGAGCGCTCCTATGACATCTGCGGGACTGTGCAGACAATCCCTAATGACCTGATGCAGACGTATAAGGCGTTCAACTCCACTGGTGCTTTGCTGGAGTATTCGTACTATGACGCAGGGCGCGGACATCTGCATATTGAGGCTGATGGCGTCACAGAGGGCGACACCCTGATAAGCGACATCACAGGTTCATCTGTTGCCGTATATGCGCCGTATACGTCACCGAACAACACCGCATCTCCGCAACTACAAATCGGCGACGTCATTGACCAGAAACTCTATGTGACATACTCCAACGACGACGTTGACGGTATTGTGCTGAAAGCGCCAAACGACATCGGAGCTAACCCAAGCGCCGACGGCACAGCTAAACGTATTTCAAACACTGGCTACATCTATGATCCGTCAGGCGACTCTGCTTTTTCTGAGTTTCTTAGTGTTGGTGATGTCGCAGTGTTGAGCAATTTCGACGTTAAGGACGTCACTAACCTGAACGGCTCGTTTGAAGTTTTATACGTCGACGACTTTGAGGTTCGGTTGTACGTCGGGGATATAGGTAACTGGGGCAACCTTAATAACGGAGAGACTTACGCACTTACAGAGCGTTCGGATACGTTTATAGGCCCAAGCAACACCTATGACGTATCTCTTACGGACTGGTATTACATGGTGCGCGGAGAGGTTGACCGGGTACTTGCTAACGTTGTCGGGCAGAACGGCCTCTACAAATACGACGGAGGCTATAACCGCACCAGTGTAACGGTGGAACTCCAGTACCAGATGATTGATTCTCAGCGTAACCCGTTGAGCGATATTTACACGGTACAGGCCACAATTACAGGCAACAATACGGATTACGTCGGTACGTCTATCTACGGGCAATTGCCGACCGCGTCCCGTTTCCGCGCCCGTATGCGTCGTGTAACTAATTTCGATAAAGACTACGACGGTACGGTAAGCGACGAGATAACATTCATTAACCTGTATGGGCAGTCTCTGGACACCACTCCACACTACGGCAACAGAACTACCGTACATTGCACCCGTAAACAGACGCCGCGTGCCGCCAGCATAGACAACCCGGAACTGCGCATGATTGCAACCGAGATGTGTTACAAATACCTCGGCAATGGGGTATTCGATACAGTAATGACACCGAACACGCAAGCCGTACAATCTCTAATTCGACTGGCGCGCGACCCCGCAGTAGGCAATCTGGAACTGACAACGGCAAACATGGACAAGTTACTTGCTGTGCAGGAAGAAATTGAGTCCTATTTCGGAAGTGAATTAGCAGGGCAATTCTGCTACACGTTCGACGACTATGACACAACCATGCAGGACATCGTCCAGACCATAGCGGAAGCCGTTTTCTGTACTGCGTACCGTAAAGGTGCGGATATTATGCTGCGATTCGACCGTCCTGTCGCGGGGCCTGAAATGGTGTTCACCCACCGCAGCAAAACTACCGGTACCGAGAAATGGACCCGCACGTTCAACGATTCGACAACCTACGATAGCCTGTCGTTCTCATACATCGACCCGGATACTAACGTACAGGAAACGATTTACATCCCGGAAGAACTCGGGGCAAATACAGAGGAATACGAATCGAAGGGCGTACGTAACTATCAGCAGGCGTATTGGCTGGCGTGGCGTCGCTATCAGCGCAATGCGTTAAGTAAAGTTGTCGTAGAGTTTGAAGCTACCGAAGAAGGTGCGCTCGCTACTCCAGGCGGTGTAATCAGCGTAGTTAAAGGCTCGCGTATTGCGCCACAGGACGGCTATGTTGCTGCCGTTAATGGGCTTACGCTGACACTGTCACAGCCGGTTACGTTTACTCCGGGTGATGACCACTCCATCATCCTCAAGAAGCGCGATGGCTCTGTACAGAGTATCTCCGTTATCAAAGGAAGCCACGACCGCGAAGTGATTATGCTCTCCGCGCCGGAAGAAGCAATCTACACGGGGAATAGCGCACTAAAAACTGAGTTTTCATTCGGCAACGAAGCAAGGCATAATGCTCAGAAGATAGTTGTTTCTTCAATCGACCCTGGCGACGACCGCACGGTCAAGATTACTGGCTGCAACTATGACGACGGATTCTACAAATACGACGGCGTCGCGCCATACGGCAGCGGTTTCTCCGACGGATTCAGCAATGGTTTTAATTAAAGAGGACTCTATATGTCAAGCGGATGCGGTGACGTTTTAAGCCTGGCGGATTTACAAACCGCCAAGAAACATCAGATTTTCGAGGCCGAGGTTATCACTGGCAAATCCGGCGGTGTCGCCGGTGGTGCCGATATTGATTACGCGACAAATCAGGTTACTGGACAGACCCAGAAGACGTTACCTGCCGTGTTGCGTGATGCTGGTTTTAAACTGGCAGATTTTGATTTCACGTCAGGCGGTACACTATCCGCTAACGACCGAAACACCGCAGTTTTGTGGCCGTCGTCCTCTGGCGGTGACGGGGATTGGTACTATTGGTTGGGCGCTCTACCAAAAATTATCCCGGCGTCATCTTCTCCGCAGTCCACCGGTGGCGTGGCAGATGGGGCGTGGCAGCCTGTCGGGTCGGTCATACTGCGGCAGCAAATATCTGATGTAAACGGTGCAATTCTGTACCCAGATTTACATGTGGCGCGATGGAAGGACGAATACGACCCGCGCGCATGGGGCGCCGTGGGCGACGGCGTAACTGATGATACTCAATCTATTTTTAATGTATTAGCAGCTTCCCCCAACAATTGGATTATAGACGGCAGGGGTTTGACTTATAAAGTTTCCCAATTACCTGACATTAGTAAATTTAAGAATGCTGCATTCGTTTACGAGCGCGTAGCTGGGCAACCGCTTACTTATGTAGCTGATGGCTTCTTTAACAGCTCACTAACTAAGGTGACGGATACCCCGTTCTACAACGCATGGACGCAGGATAAAACTTTCGTCTACGACAATGTTATTTACGCTCCCTTTATGGCGGGCGAACGACATGGCGTTCAAAACTTACATGTAGCTTGGGTTCGCTCTGGTGACGACGGGCAGACTTGGTCAATGCCTGAGTGGTTGACCCCAATCCATGCTGACTATAAGGCTAGTGTTTCCGCGGACAGAGTTAACTACCACTGCATGAGCATGGGTACGTGCGGCAACCGATTATATGCAGTTATAGAAACCCGCTACTTATCTAATATGCGGATGAAGAAGGCAGAACTTTGGTCACGCCCAATGCCGTATTTTAGACACCCAACCGGCGGAATAACTATTAGTTCTGGTTCCACTACTGCTACCATTGTTATAGAAAATCACGGCCTAAAAGCAGGAGATGCGGTTAACTTCTCTAATACATCGGCAACTGGCGTATCGGGTAATATGACGGTTGCGTCTATAATTAACCGAAATACGTTCACTGTTACGCTCTCAAGCCCGGCGAGTTCCACCATAAACAATGCGGGTGTTACCTGGAACTTCGCAACGCGATTCTGGGACAGCCCGTGGGAAATTACCGAATTGCCTGAGGTAGCATACTCCACTAACGCTGATTTGTGTGTCACGGAGACACATAGTTTTGCGGTTATAGATGATGTTAACTACACTATCGCTGTCGGCTATCACAACGGCGATGTGTCCCCTAGGCGTCTCGGTGTCTTGTATTTTAGTAACGTGTATGACCATCCTGGCGTATTCGTTCGTCGCACTGTCGATCAGGCATACGCTGATAACGCTTCTGAGCCGTGCGTGAAAAGTTATGGTGGTGTGTTATACCTTACCACACGCGGCACATTACCTACTTCCCCTGGCTCTACACTGGCGATGAGCACCGATTCTGGGCAAAACTGGAGCTACTTGCGATTTCCGAACAATGTACATAACTCCAATCTTCCGTTCGCTAAAGTAGGTGACTATCTCTACATCTTTGGTACAGAACGTGCCTTTGGTGAGTGGGAGGGTGGTGAGCAGGACAGCCGCTATGAAGGTTCGTATCCGAGGACCTTTATGTGCAAAGTTAATGTGTCGTCCTGGCCTTCATCTTTAGATGATGTTCAGTGGTTTAATATTACCGACCAAATATACCAGGGTCATATCGTTAACTCTGCTGTCGGCGTCGGCTCTGTCTGTGTTAAAGATGGCTGGTTGTACTATATCTTTGGAGGGGAAGACTTCTTCTCTCCCTGGAGCATCGGGGATAACAGTGCGAGGTTATGGTACAAACATGATGGGCACCCGGCTGACTTATATAGCTACCGGATAAAGATTGAAGACCACCCGTATGTATCACGTGATTTCAAATACGGAGCAACTCCTAACCGTACAATACCTGTCGCCATGGGGGTAGATGGTGTACGCCATGTAGAAGCACCTTTAACGTTTGACAATGATGTAAGCGTGTACTCCCTGCATGTAACTGGTCTGGGATACGATGGCACACAACAGTCTGCCGTGCGTGCACGGTTTGATGGTGATTACGGGCTGATTTCAAAAACAGTCCCCACTAAAACCCCATCGGGTCAAAGACTGATAGTTAGCGGTGGTGATGGTGCATACAGTTCCGATGGTGCGTTGCTGCAACTGTACGGGGCAAACCATGCAATGCCTAACAGGGCTATTATGTATGCGTCAGGAGGCTTCTACTCATACAACAATTTCCTTCCTTACTTAGACTCGCAAGTGTCTTTAGGTTCGGCAGGTAATAGGTGGACTACGGTGTACGCGGCCACCGGTACGATAAACACGTCTGATGGTACACTTAAGACGAACAAAGAGGAAATTGAGGGACAACTCCTTACCGCATGGGAGGATATACATGTAATATCTTTTAAGTGGCTTGAAAGCCTAGCAATCAAGGGTGACACTGCAAGGATACACTTCGGTGTGATAGCCCAAGATGTGCGAGACATCTTGGTCAACCATGGGCTTATGGAGGAGGGTTCTACAGCCTGTAAATATGCTTTCTTGTGCTACGACTCAATTGAAGCTACGTATGATATTGATGAAGATGGTCAGACTGTACAAGTATCCCCTCCCGGCGGCAGATGGGGGGTTAGGGCGGACCAGATGTTCTTCATAGAGATTGCGTATCAGCGTAAGAAGATGCGCGAGTTCGAGAAGAGGCTGGCAGCGCTAGAAGCCAAATAAAACTAAGGCCCCGAAAGGGGCCTTTTCTCTACTCTTCTGATAACTTCTCCAGTACAAACGCCAGTTGTGCATTAGCGGCGTCTCTTTGCTGCCGTAGTCGTAGAACCTCCTCTTCAAGTTCCTTGATACGTTTTATTTCTCGCTTTAACTGCATAGCAAGAAGTTGCTCGCGGGCATTAAGAGCAGATTTTACCAATTCGTTGCAGGCGTCAATATCAAACTCATTATTCATTTCTTACCTCGTCTCTTCATGTAATTAAGCAACTCTTCCTGGACCGATTTCTTCTCGTCAGTACGCGAGGCAACAACCTCGTCCAGCGTGTCTTTAGCAACGATGTGATAGATGAACACTGGTCGCTCGTGGCCCGCCTGCTTCTGGCGCACCGGGCCTATACGCTCGACAACCTGCAAATAGTGCTCAAGGTTCCAGCCTTGCGAAATAAACGCCAGATGATGTCCGCCGTCCTGTAAATTCAAACCATGGCCGGCTGACGCGGGGTGCACGCATAGGATTTCGATTTCGCCACGGTTCCACGCTTCCATCTGCTTATTGCCCTTCGCGCCTTTTGCAAAAGCCTGCGCCTGCGGGAAGCGCTTGAGGATGCGCTCCAGTTCGTGCTTGAACTGATAGGCGACTAGTAACGGAGCACCCTGCAACTCCTCGGCAATGGACTCCAGCGCGTCCAGTTTCGTGTCGTGTACTTTCTCCCAGTCTTTGGTTGCTTCGCCGTCCGGCCCTGACACATATACGGCGCCGGATGCAATCTGCAAACACTTTGACGTCTTCGCTGCGGCGTTAGCCGCTTCTACTTCCCCGCTCTCCAGTTCCGCGAATAACTTCTCCTCCATATCGATGTACGCCTGACGCGCCTTCTTCGGCAGGTCGATTTCAACCGGCACTATAATAGGCGCTTCACAACCGAACCACTCAGCGGCGTCAATCGTGAGACTAATGTCCTTCATCTTCTGGTGGATCTCATTATCTGCACCAGGACGCGCATGATACTCCCGCGCCATCGCCGACTTACCTTTTTGCACAGAGTTGAACCAGCGGTCGGTGAACGCAGTGTACGATGAACCGAGGCGCTCGCCAGCGTCGATAAACCAGTTCTGGCCCCACAGGTCTTTGAGGCCGTTAGGCGACGGTGTGCCCGTCAGATTGATGAAACGCTTAACTTTACCGAACGCCACTTTGCTTAGCGCCTTAGCCCGTTTGCTTCCTCCAGAACGGCTACGGAAAGATTTAAGCTTCGTGCTCTCATCGGCAACGATAACGGTAAAAGGCCAGTCGTCTTTGCCGTAGTAGTCAATCAGCCACTCGATAACTTCGTAGTTGGTACACACCACGTTAGCATCTGACTCCAGCGCCGCGATACGGCGCTTCTCTGAACCTGTCGCG
>PPYF01188582.1_pt1 | contig 11034 bp, 5 predicted proteins | sample 1559871 | NCBI WGS metagenome assembly PPYF01 (sample SAMN08240021, study PRJNA423297) | Human gut metagenome, whole genome shotgun sequencing project.
CGCTGGCTGGAGCAGACGCTGAACGAACGCGACAGCACCATGATCATCATTTCGCACGACCGTCACTTCCTGAACATGGTCTGCACCCACATGGCGGATCTCGACTATGGCGAGCTGCGCGTATACGCCGGTAACTACGACGAGTACATGACGGCAGCCACCCAGGCTCGCGAACGTCTGCTGGCCGACAACGCCAAGAAGAAAGCGCAGATTGCCGACCTGCAATCCTTCGTCAGCCGCTTTAGCGCCAACGCCTCTAAATCACGCCAGGCGACTTCCCGTGCCCGTCAGATTGATAAGATCAAGCTCGACGAAGTGAAGGCGTCCAGCCGCCAGAACCCGTTCATCCGCTTCGAGCAGGATAAGAAACTGTTCCGTAATGCGCTGGAAGTGGAAGCGCTGGCCAAAGGGTTTGAAAACGGCCCGCTGTTTAAAAACTTCAACCTGATGATGGAAGTCGGCGAGAAGATTGCCATCATCGGCGCTAACGGCGTGGGTAAATCCACCATGCTGAAAACCCTGGTCGGCGAACTGACGCCGGATAACGGCACCGTGAAATGGTCCGAAAATGCCAGCATCGGTTACTACGCGCAGGATCACGCCGAAGATTTCGATAACGACCTGAGCGTGTTCGACTGGATGAGCCAGTGGAAGCAGGAAGGCGATGACGAGCAGGTTGTACGTGGTTTCCTGGGCCGTCTGCTGTTTAGCCAGGACGATATCAAGAAGCCGGCTAAGGTACTTTCCGGTGGTGAGAAGGGGCGTATGCTGTTTGGTAAGCTGATGATGCAGAAACCGAACATTCTGGTGATGGATGAACCTACCAACCACCTGGATATGGAATCGATCGAATCACTGAACATGGCGCTGGAAATGTATCAGGGTACCCTGATCTTCGTTTCTCACGACCGTGAGTTCGTGAGCTCGCTGGCGACTCGCGTGATTGAGATTACACCGGAACGCGTAGTGGACTTCAGCGGTAACTACGAAGATTACCTGCGTAGCAAAGGGGTGGAGTAATTTCCCTCAGCCTGGCCCTCTCCCAAAGGGAGAGGGAACCGTTAGATGCAAATTAAAACACCTTGCTCCTGCAGGCCGCACAATGCGGTTTGCTCCCTCTCCCCGGCGGGGAGAGGGGCGGGGTAAGGGGTTATCCTCGAACCCACTCGCTTTTTTCTTCGCCGTTAATCAACAGCTGACGTTTTTCTCCTTCTGGTAGCGTCACTTTCAACGCTTCCCATGCTGGACGATAATCGCCGCGTGCGTTTACCTTCAGGTCAATCGTACTGGCGGTGCAGACCATTTCCCACTCCAGCCACAGCGCGTTACCCTCTTTGTAGCCCCACGACTCGCCGTCATCCTCAAACAGCAGGCCCGAAGAGCGGCCTATTCCTTTCATCGGGAACAGCTTCAGCTCACGCGAGGTATCTTCTTCTGCTTTCACGTAGGTAATACGTTCGCTCAGCGGTAGACCAGCGCCCGCACGCACCAGCAGCGGCAGTTTCTCCAGCGGCGCATCGACGACAATCGACTGGCCGCCGCTGTACCACGCGCCGGTGTAGAAATCGTACCAGCCGGTTTCGTTGTCCGGCAGCCAGACGCGACGCTCGCGCTCGCCGGCTTCCACCACGCTGGCAACCAGAATATCGCGGCCCAGCAGGAAGTCGTCGCACTCTTCAAAGGTCTGCGCATCGTGCTCGTGATCGAGGAAGGTCGGACGCAGCATCGGCTCGTCGTCGGCATGCGCCTGCCATAGCAGCGTGTAGAGGTACGGCAGCAGACGGTAGCGCAGCTCAATCGCGCTACGAATCGCCGGGGTCACGCCAGGATACATCCAGGGTTCGTTCACCGTGTGGTCATCGTTCCATGAATGGATGGTAAAGCGCGGATGCATTACACCGTTCTGTACCCAGCGGACAAACAGCTCCGGGTCCGGTTTGTCGCCGGAGAAGCCGCCGACATCATGGCCCAGGTTGTACAGACCGGACAGGCTCATCCCCAGCCCCATGCGGATGTTGTAGCGCAGCGTGTCCCAGTTAGTGCGGTTATCGCCGCTCCAGGTCTGCACGTAGCGCTGCATCCCGGCGCAGCCGGAACGGGAGATCAGATACGGGCGCTTGTTCGGCGCAAAGCGCTCCTGCGCTTCCATTGACGCGCGAATCATCAGCAGCGGCATCACCGGGCGAATATGCTTAATCGCAATCTCATCGCCAAAGCCGTGACAGCGCGCTTCACCGTCCCACACTTCAAACTCGTTGTTATCGTTCCAGGTGGAATCGATACCCATCTCCAGCAGCTGCGACGTGACGCCCTCCTGCCACCAGGCCACGGTTTGCGGATTGGTAAAATCGAGGTGCGAACCTTCATCGTCCCAGAAGCTGGAACGCTCCGGACCGTCGCTTTCCGAGTCGCGAATAAACAGCGCTTTCTCCGCCACCTCGTTGTAACGCGGGTGATCCTGCAACAAGCATGGCTTGATGTTAGCCGCCAGATGCAGGCCCGCGTCGTGGAACGCCTGGCTCATGACTTTTGGCTGCGGCACTTTGTCGTAGTTCCAGTTGAAGACGTAGCGCTTGCCGTTAATGGAGGTATAGCCGGAAGAGAGCTGGAACGAATCGCACGGGATAGCATGCTCGTCGCACAGACGAATAAAGTTCATCAGCTGATTTTGCGCGTCCGGCGCGTCGGTGTAGTGCATAGTTGAGCCGCTGTAGCCCAGGCTCCATTTCGGTCCGAACAGCGTTTTGCCGGTCAGACGGACGAAGGCTTTGGTGACATCCAGCACGCGCTCGCCGGTAAACAGGTAGTAATCGATATCACCGGCTTCGGCCTGCCAGCGGCGATAAGCGGTGTGGTAGTTGTCGATCTCGTTGCCTAAATCCAGCCAGCAGCTGCTGAGGTTGTCGTAAAACAGCCCGAAGCTGATGTCATCGCGGCGGGTAATGGTAAACGGAATGTGTTTGTACAGCGGGTCGGTGCTGGACGCGTTGTAGCCCATGGCATCCAGGTTGCGCATCTCGTAGCGCTTGCCGTTACGCTGCAAATCACCGGCTTTATCCCCCAGGCCATAAAAACGCTCGTCCTTACGGCGGCTCTGGTAGTGTGCCACGCCATCGCCGTGGGCATTCACCAGATAGGCGCTGGTCGGGCGGTCGTTGACCAGCGGCTGCCACTCGCCTTCGGCGTTGCGGTAATGCCACTCCAACCACAGCGGCTGGTGGACGGTGACGCGCAGCGACTGGGTGGCGATCATCACGGTATCGTCCTGTTGGCTTAACGTCCAGGCAGGCAGGCTAAAACCGCTGAGATCTTCACGGCTGCGGCCCTCCCATGGCACGTCCTGCTCGGGGGCGATACTCCAGGTGCGGTCCAGCGCCAGCTCGCCTTTGCGTTTCAACAGCACGCGGAACAGATTCTCCTCCAGCACATACAGACACAGCGTGTGCTGGCCGTCGACCAGCAGCTCGACGTGGTGGGAAGACTGTTTTTGTAGGGTCCAGTTTTTCAGCGTTTTCATATTTACATCCACTATCAGGCGCGTTTCGCGCGGCGTTCAGCAATAAATGCGACCAGGAAGACGGCGCCAATCAGGTCGAAGAAACCCATGGCGACAAACAGCGGGTTGAAGCCGATTTTGTCGGCAGTCACCCCAATAATCAGTGAGAACAGGAAGCTCGCAATCCATGCGGCGGAACCACGCATGCCGTTAACGGTCGCCATCTGGCCTTTGTCGAACGATTCAACAACCAGTGCGCTCAGCATGCAGGAGATGATCTGGTGGCCAAAGCCGCCAATCGACATCAGCACCACGGCGATGATCGGATCTTTCGTCACCGCCACGACGGCAAGCGACACCATCAGGAATGCCCCGGTGACGGAACTGGCCACGGTAGAGTTGACGCGTGAGCAGCCGAACAGGCGCACATAGAGGCGGGTTAAATAGCCGCTCGCGACGCTGCCGAGGTCGGCGGCCAGGAAGGGCAGCCAGGCGAACAGGGCGATCTGCTTGAGATCCATGTTGTACTGCTTGGCAAAATAGAGCGGCATCCAGAAGCTAAACACGGCCCATGCCGGTTCCGCCATAAAGGCCGGGATAGCGATACCGTAGAAGCGTTTGTTTTTGCCCACGGTTTTCAGCGCGGTCAGGAATGGCAGCTTCACCGGCGGCGCTTCGTTGTCCTGACGGATATAGTCCAGCTCGGCTTTGCCCAGGTTCGGGTGTTTGTCCGGGTTGTGGTAGAACGCCCACCACAGTGCAACCCATGCGAGCGCCAGAATACCGGTAAACATAAACGCGCCCTGCCAGCCAAAAGAGGCGTGGGCAAAATAGATGATTGGCGGTGCCAGCATCGCGCCAATTGAGAAACCCACGCCAGCCCAACCCGCTGCGACCGGGCGTTCCGATTTGGGAAACCACTCGCCGATGGTTTTGGCGTTGGCCGGGGTAGCCGCCGCTTCCGCGCCGCCCATAAAGAAGCGCAGCATCGCCAGATGTAGCCAGTTACCGGCACCGGCGTGCAGTAAACAGGCCAGCGCCCACAGGCTGGCGCAGATCATAAAGCCCAGCTTCAGGCCAATAACGTCAATCAGCCAGCCGCACAACGGCTGGAACAGGGTATAGGCGATCTGGAAGGCGCCGACGATCCAGGAATATTGCTCGGTGGTGATCCCGAGGCTGTCTTTCAGCTCCGGCGCCAGGATCCCCAGCGAGTTACGGGTGATGTAGTTGACGGTGACGCCGAGTAAAAAAAGCACCAGCATCCACCAGCGCAGGTTTTTGACAACGCGGCGAGTTTTGCTGGTTGTTATTTCATTATTGATGCCCTGACTCATAGGGATCTCCACAGGATGATGTCAGAAACGGTGGGCAACTACGTGGGAAGTTGTCACACCACTTTTGGTAAGATTTTGATATTTATCAGCTTTGTTATTTTTCACTTCCACCGTTCTTGTATGGAAGTTGTTCTACCAATTCACCTTAGAAGACATGAAAGGTTGGTAAAAGCGGGTTTTGTGCACGTTTTTTCATGAGTGACTGATATACATTACGTATATGTCTTTCATGCCTTGCCAAATAAGGCATTTTTGTCATGAAAATTCTTTCATTTTTGAATTAGAGACAGATCACAAAATGGAAAAGAAGCTGAAAATCGCCGAAATTGCCGCCCGAACCGGGCTGTCTGCCAGCACCGTTTCGCGTGTGCTGGCGGGTAAAGCGAATACCAGCGCTCGCGCCCGCGAGCAGGTGTTGACCTGCGCGCGTGAGCTTGGGGTGATGGACGGTATGGCGGCAGGAAGGATGCTGCTCAATAGCCTGATTGTCTTTGCGCCGCCGCGGGCGTTCGATGAGCGGTCCGACATCTTTTACTACCGTGTGATCCAGAGCATCAGTAAAGCGCTCTCGCCACACGAGGTGCGCTTGCGCTACTGCGCGCTGGAGGAGAACGACAGCGATCCTACGCTGTTTTTGTCGCGCATGAACGAAGCGGAAACGCAGGCGGCCATTCTGCTGGGCATTGACGATCCGCATATTCACGATCTTGCCGCCGACCTCGCGAAGCCCTGCGTGTTGATTAACTGCCGCGACGAACGCATGCGCCTGCCTGCCATAGCGCCGGACCATCGGATGATTGGCGCTTTCGCCGCGCGCTACCTGTTTGAAATGGGCCATCGGGAGGTCATGAACGTCATGTGTCTGCGCCGTTACACCATGGAACAGCGGCTGGCCGGCATTAAAGAGGCATGGCGTCAGCACAACCTTGAGTTTCAGCACGAGCGCGACCTGTTAAATATCAGCAGCTTTAGCGCCAACGTTGCCGAGGAAAAGGTTGGCGCATGGCTGGATGCGCGCAATGGCCGGCCATTGCCGACGGCGTTCCTGGTGGGCGGTGATTTTATGGCGGCGGGTACCGTTAACGCCCTGCGCCAGCGCGGGCTGCGGGTGCCGCAGGATGTCTCGGTCATGAGTATCGATGGCTTCAACCTGGCGGCCATTGAGGACGTGCCGCTCACCGCGGTTCACGTGCCGCGCGACGAACTGGGCGTAGAGGCGGTGCAGATGCTGCAACAGCGGCTGATTCGCCCCGACGCGCCGGTAGGATCGCTACTGCTACACGGGCGGCTGGCGGTTCGGGAATCGGTGCGGCGGGTGCGCCCCGGAAAAGGGCACACCGCCGTTGAACGGGAAGGGTTGTACGATAATCAGGCGTCGATGCCCAGCGCACGTTTGCCGTGAATATTGAGGTCGGCGAGCGTAAAGCGGCCCTGCCAGTCGGCTTCGTAGTCTTCACGCGGAAAGTCGCCCGGCGACGCGCCGCGTTCTAATGCCGCTTTCACCTTGTGGGCGTAAGCGAGATTTTTTTCGCACATTGGCGCGGCGGGAATGTACATCACGTTCCCCCAGCCCTGCTGATTCTCCACCGGTGCGACCGAGTGGATCACGTCACAGTGCCACCATACCGAATCACCGGCCTCCAGTGCCGGAATGGAGGTCAGTGCGCTTATCAGCAGCGGGTGCCATTTCTCGGAGATTGGCAGCACTTTCCCTGGCGCTACGCCGCACAGTTCGTCCTCCGGTACGTCGTCAAGCAGCGGACGCAGCAGCACGTAGGCCATCGCTTCCGGAATCGGCACTACGTGCAGTAGCCCCTGATCCGGGATCATGTCCGAGAGTGCAGTCCAGCCCTGGAAGGTGCGGAACACCGAGCATTTGGTGGTGTTATCCACGGTGTACTCTTCCACCTCGGTGCGGTGCGCCGCGTTCCACGGGTCGTATTGTTCCACGTTCCCGTTAAATACGCTGGCGAAGACCTGCTGATAGGCTGGCAGCAGCCAGCGTTCCAGCGCGCCAGAATCGGTATGTGCTCCGAGGCCTTTGGAGGTGGTACCCGGTGGGCGACGGCGGATACGGTCCGGATAAATGACGCTGATATCCGGATTAAACCACTGCTTGCCCTCGCTTTCCACTTGCCAGAGGCGGTTGAGGAACGATTGGGCCAGCGCCATCTCTTCGCTCTGACGCGCCTGCATTTGCGCCTGCGACCAGTAAATCGGGTAGATTTCCGGACGTGAGGCATCAAGTGAACCGAAAAAGCTATCGCCCGGCCCCTTATATACGTCATCGAAATGGTTGAGATCGAGGTAGTCGAGCATTGAACGATCCCACGCCAGCGCTTGTTCACGCGGGAAGTGACCTTTAATCACCGCACATCCGCGACGCTTCACCTCAGCGCGGGTGGCCTCGCTAATGTTGCACGCCGCCAGATCGGCAAAGGGAATGATTGGCCACACAGGCTGCCCCTGCGCCTTCAGGGCGTTAATTTCCGCAACCCGCGCTTCAATGGTGGCGCTCAGACGGTCGAACACCGCCTGGACGTCGCCAATCTGCGCGCGTAGCGTTTGTTTCATCTGGCGAATGGCCGCTTTCGGGTCGGCAGGGAGCGTTTCGTGGGTAAAGGTAATCGTCATATCAACCTCGCAATCTTTCATTCGAAAGTAAAATGCATTACAGGTGATACTTTAGGTTAAAATAAAGTTAATGCAAGTTTAAATTCTTGCGTTAGATCACGAAGGGAAAGGAAGATGAATATGTAGGCCGGATAAGGCAACGCCCCCATCCGGCAATGTGCTCGGAAGCGCCTGATGGCGCTTCGTTTATCAGGCCGACAAAGGAAGAGAATTAGAAGGGGTCGGCGCCGTCCAGCACGGACTGAATGACGTTCAGCGCACCGTCGTGGTTGTTGTCGTCGGTCCGGTAGTCCGCAATGGCCTTAATGCTGTCGACCGCGTTGCCCATGGCGAAGGAATATTTCACCAGCTTGAGCATCTCGGCGTCGTTGCCGCTATCGCCAATCGCCACGCACTGCTGCGGCGAAAGCTGCCAGCGCTTCAGCAGGCGGCTGATGCCGTTGGCTTTGTGCAGGCCGGGAATGATGAGATCGACAAAGCCGAAGCCGCTGGTGACGGGCTTCATAATGCCGTCGAGGGAGACGTGCAGCTTATCAATCAGATCGGGGATATCGCTGTCCGGGAGGTTCAGGGAGAATTTGAACATCTTATCGTCGACGTCGTGGAAGTTCGCCACGCGCTTTAAGCGGTAGTAGTGTTTGGACATCAGTTTAACCAGCGCATCCGGCGCGCTGTCGCTGATATAAGCGCTTTCCAGACCGCAGGCGACGAAATACATCTGCGGGTCTTTCAGCAGTTCGCCAATCACCGTCTGATACTCATGTTTCGTTAGCTCGCCGTGGAAAAGCTGCTGCCCGTGCTCGTACACCAGCGCGCCGTTTTCCGCGACAAAAGAGATGCGATCCCGAATTTCAGGGAAGAAGGTAATCAGCTGATAATACTGGTTGCCGCTGGCGACAACGAATTCAATGCCACGTGCTTGAAGCTGTTCAAACTGCGCCAGAAACCGCGAACGGTCGTAGGTCTTGGCGTCATTAAGAAAAGTTCCGTCCATATCGGTGACGATAACTTTAACGGTCATACGGGATGCTCCTGGTGTAACTTCGGCCAGAAACAATTTAATTACAATGTGAGATAAAGCACAAATTTATTTCATTTGAAAGAAAGGCGGTGGGTCGCTGTGCGCGTTGGACCCTCACCCCGGCCCTCTCCCTGGAAGGGAGAGGGGGGATTGACCAACGGCGCCGATCGGTTCCCTCTCCCCTGAGGGGAGAGGGTTAGGGTGAGGGGGAAATGCGCCGACTTACAGCGTATGCTCAGTACGCGCAATAATATCGTCCTGCGCATCCGGCGACAGCGCGGTAAAGAACGCTGAATACCCCGCCACGCGCACCACCAAATCACGGTACTGATCCGGATGTTTTTTCGCTTCCAGCAGCGTTTCGCGCGACACGATGTTGTACTGAATATGCCAGCCTTTGTGCACTTCGAAGAAGGTACGCAGCAGCGCCATCAGCTTTTGCTTGTCGCTTTCGTTTTCCAGCGTCGCCGGGTTCAGCTTCTGGTTCAGCAGCACGCCGCCGAGAATCGCCGAGGTCGGCAGCTTCCCGACGGAGCTAATCACCGCCGTTGGCCCCAGGTGGTCGGTGCCGGAAGCCGGGCTGGCGCCTTCAGCAAGCGGGGTTTTCGCTTTACGGCCGTCCGGGGTTGCCATGGTCTGCGCGCCAAACGGTACGTTCGCTGAAATGGAAGACGTACCCGCGTAATAGTTGCCGCCGATCGGGCCGCGACCGTAACGTGGGTTGTGATACTGCTTCAGTTCGTCGATATAGGTCTGATAGGCGCGGGCCAACAGGGCGTCGACGCTGTCATCATCGTTGCCGTACTTCGGCGCGCCGTTAATCAAACGCTGACGTAGCTGCTCGTGGGTCAGTCCTTCGTAGTCTTCCGCCAGCGCTTTTGCCAGCTCCTGCTGACCAATCAGCCCCTGATCGAAGACCAGTTTTTTCACTGCCGCCAGGCTGTTGCCGAGGTTGGCGATCCCCACCTGCAGGCCGGAAACCCAGTCGTACTTTGCGCCGCCCTGTTTAATGCTTTTTGCCCGCTCAATGCAGTCGTCAACCAGCGCCGAGCACAGAATATCGTGCACGTTCTCTTCCAGCATGGTGTCGACCACGTATTCAATCTCAATGGATTTACGGGTGTAGTAACGAATCTGGCTATCCCAGTCGGCCAGCATCTGCTCGAAGTTGGCGAAGTTACCCTGCGACAGCGCGTGTTCCTGCGGCAGGAAGACCTGGCCGCTGGTGGCATCGCGACCGCCTTCCATCGCGGCCAGCATCACGCGGGCAAAGTTGATAAAGCTCATCCCGGTGCAGCGGTAGCCCCATTTACCGCCAACGGCGGTTTCAATACAGCCGATGGCGGCATAATCATAGGCATCCTGAGGTTCAACGCCCAGTTTGATAAATTCTGGAATCACGATCTCATCGTTGTTGAATGCCGGCATGCCAAAGCCGCAGCGAATGACCTGCACGCAGGCGTCGAGGAAGTCGTTGCTCATCCCGGCGTGATAGCGCACGCTCAGGTTTGGCTGCGTGGAACGCAGGCGGCCGCAGGATTCGAGAATCGCGTAAGAGAGCGGGTTGACCGCGTCCTGCGCTTCGCCGTTGACCAGCTTCTGTCCGCCGATGGTGACGTTCTGATACAGCGGGCTACCGGCGGAAGCTTTGGAGTGCGAGCCGGAGCGAATTTTGTTCACTTCCAGCAGCTTCAGCCAGCAGCTGTGCAGCAGTTCGATAGCGTGTTCGCGATCCAACGACTGCTCCAGCTCAACGTCGCGGCGGTAGTACGGATAGAGATACTGGTCCATACGGGCGAACGACACCGAGTGACCGTTGGACTCAATTTGCAGAATCAGCTGGATGAAGTAGCACAGCTGCAGCGCCTGCCAGAAGGTTTTTGGCGGCTGGTGGGCAATGACATCGCAGTTTTCGGCGATCGCCAGCAACTCGTCGCGGCGGTTTTCGCGAGACTCTTCGGCAGCCATTTTGCGCGCCAGCTCGGCGAAACGTTCAATGTGCAGGCCCACGGCTTCCAGCACAATATCAATGGCTTTCAGGAACTGCTCACCGTGCAGGTCTTCCAGTACGGTCAGGTTGATGCGGGTACGACGCTCGGCGACTTTGGCGCGCATGCCGTCGAGGCCTTTTTCCAGCAGCAGCGGGTAGTTCACGGCCAGGTGGGCGTCGCCGGAGGTCATATTACCTTCGGCTTTAATAATGCCGGTGGCCAGCAGCGCTTTCTGTTCATCGGTAAACATGCCGTAGCAGCGGTCTTGTACGGTCTGGCCACGCCACCATGGGCACACTTCGTGCAGCACGCGCTTGTTCTCTTCGCTCACCGCAAAACCGGCGCCGGGGCGGTCGGCCAGGTCATCGATCTCTTTTTCAATCCAGCTGACGGTATATTCCGGGAAAATAGGCGCGGCGCGCACTTCACTGGCCTGGTTGCCGATAATCAGCTCGTCGTGCTTGATCCAGATAGTGCGTTCTGCGAGGTGATGGGCCAGCGCCAGCGCGCGGCGTACCGGAATCGGCTTGTCGAGATGCTGCTGATAGGCTTCGG
>PPYF01372102.1_pt1 | contig 11033 bp, 7 predicted proteins | sample 1559871 | NCBI WGS metagenome assembly PPYF01 (sample SAMN08240021, study PRJNA423297) | Human gut metagenome, whole genome shotgun sequencing project.
GACCCCAGGCCCAAATCAGGTTGATGTACATCATCATGTTGCCACCCATATCGTTGGTAAAGAAATGGGTGCCCAGGTAACGATCCAGGGTCAGCAGCGCGATGGTGACGGTCAGAATTGGGAACGAGGCGATAATCAGGATGTTAGCGCACAGAGATGCCCAGGAGAATACTGGCATCTTGAACATGGTCATGCCCGGGGCGCGCATCTTGATAATGGTCACGAAGAAGTTAATACCGGTCAGGGTAGTACCGATACCGGAGAGCTGCAGCGCCCAAATCCAGTAATCAACCCCTACGCCAGGACTGTACTCAATTCCCGACAGCGGCGGATAGGCCAGCCAACCGGTCTGCGCGAACTCACCAACGCCCAGAGACAGGTTAACCAGAATCACGCCCACAACGGTGAACCAGAAGCTCAGGTTGTTGAGGAACGGGAAGGCTACGTCGCGCGCGCCGAGCTGAAGCGGAACCACCAGGTTCATCAGACCGATAACAAACGGCATCGCCACGAAGAAGATCATGATAACGCCGTGGGCGGTAAAGATCTGATCGTAGTGATGAGGCGGCAGGAAGCCGGCTTCCCCGGCCGAAGCCAGCACCTGCTGGCTACGCATCATGATGGCGTCAGCAAAGCCACGCAGCAGCATGACGATTGCCACGATAACGTACATGATACCGAGACGTTTGTGGTCGACAGAAGTCAGCCACTCGTTCCATAGGTAGGACCACTTACCGAAGTAAGTGATGGCTGCCAGAAGCGCCAGTCCCCCAATGATAATCGCAGCCACCGTTACCACGATAATAGGTTCGTGGTAGGGCACTGCATCCAGTGTAAGTTTTCCGAACATCGTTTTCTTCCTCGGCCCCTTAGTGAGCGGTTTCCGCGTGGCATGGAGTTCGGAGACTGTTTCGCTTTTGCAACCCACTGATCGAAAGTCGCCCGATCCGGGGTGGCAATCGCTTTGAACTTCATACCTGAGAAGCCCGGGCCACTGTAGCTAGCGGAGATACCGTCATAAGTACCAGCTTCGTCAGCAATGAGGTGCAGCTGAGTCTGCATACCGGCCATTGCATAAATCTGGCTACCTAAGCGCGGAATAAAGAACGAGTTCATCACCGAGTTAGAGGTCACTTTGAAGTGTACCGGTACGTTCGCCGGGAAGGCGATTTCGTTAACGGTAGCAATACCCTGTTCCGGATAGATAAAGAACCATTTCCAGTCCATCGATACGACTTCGATGGTGATTGGCTTCTCGTCATGGACAAGCGGTTTGCTTGGCTCCAGTGCGTGAGTGGTTTTCCAGGTCAGAACGGCCAGGAATAGGATGATCAGAATAGGTACCGTCCAGACCACAGCTTCCACTTTGTTGGAGTGTGACCAGTTCGGGCTATACTTCGCATCTTTATTGCTCGCGCGATACTTCCAGGCAAATCCTACTGCCATCAAGACGGCGGGAATAACGACAATCATCATCAGGCCGAAGGCCGTCAGAATCAAAGAGCGTTGCTCCAGTCCAATCTGTCCTTTTGGGTCAAGGAGTGCAGAATCACAACCACTGAGTAATACAGTACCTGCGATTAATGACATCCATCCCAAACTTTTATTGTATTTCCTGAGTCTCATTGAACGACCTCAATTCCACGGGATCTGGTGGCGTTTAAAGTGTATGGGCATTTTACGGTAAGGTTGCATTACTGTAAACATGATTGGATCTCTGTCAGTTCTGTGTTAGCGGCTTCTGCTTGCTTTGTCACATATGTAACGTAGTGTTACTTAATCGCTTGCAAAGCCTGATTTTCGCGGGATTGATAACGAAAGGGATAAGAAAAGGAGTGCTTAGCGGCTAATGGGCATAACCACCCACAAATTAGAACAATTGTTTAACATTTAATTATCAAATAAAAGACATTGTGAAAACGGAAAATAAAATCCCCGGAGCTGAATCGGTTAAATTATTTAAAGAATCGAACGAAAACTGTCAATAATTTCCAGAAATCAAAAACGCACAAAACAACAAATAGCGCGGCGGACAATATAAAAGCGTTAATAAGCCGTTATAATTACGTTTCGTAATTACAACGGCTAATAATGATGCTGGATCCTTAAATCAGGCGGGTTTTACGCAGCGCCAGATAGTCAAGCAGGCCGCCGAACAAAATCCCGCCGACGGCGGTGAGCGCGGCAACCTCCAGCAGGCCGGACAGGAAGGAGAACGACGTATAATCCAGCGCGTTGAGGATCAGCAGCGCCAGCCACACCGCGAGCAGCAGGCAGCCCAGCGTCAGGATCCCCAGCGCCAGCGCATAGGCCTGCGGGAACTCGCTACGCGGCATAAAGCTTGCGGTGCGTTGGGTATGCTCAAGCGTTTGCCGGCACAGCAGCAATAGGGCAATCCCCGGCACCGCCGCAACGACAGAGAAGAGATAGAAGGTCGACCAGCCGTGAGCCTCGACAAACCAGCCGGCAATCGGCCCAACGTATACGCGACCGACCGCAGAGAGCGCCGAGAGCAGCGCGAACTGGGTGGCGGAGAACGACTTATTACATAGCGTCATCAGCAGCGCGACAAATGCCGCCGTCCCCATTCCCCCGCACAGGTTTTCAAAGAATACCGCGGTCGCCATGGAATAGAGGTGCTTATCGGTAATCGACAGCAGCCAGTAGCCGGCGTTAGAGACCCCCTGCAGCAAACCGAAAATGAGCAGTGCCCGAAACAGCGTCAGCCGCTGCATCAGGACGCCGCCGTACAGGGCGCCGAGAATGGTGGCGAACAGGCCTAAGGTTTTGTTCACCATTCCCACTTCGCCAGCGTCAAATCCCACGCCGCGGATCAGGAAGGTGGTGGTCAGGCTCATGGCAAACGCATCGCCAAGCTTATAAAGGACGATGAGCAGCAGAATCAGCCAGGCGTTGTTGCGGCCGAAAAAATCGCGCAGCGGTTCGGCTACCGCCTGCTCGAGCGATCTGGGGACCGGGATAACGTCGCTCGGTTCGGGCGCCAGCAGCGTGGCGATAATGCAGGGTACCAGCAGCGCCGCCATCAGCCAGTACATCCCCTGCCAGCCGAGATAGCGGTCGGCAAGCCACAGGGCCAGTCCACCGGAGACCAGCATCCCCAGGCGATAGCCCAGCACGCTGATCGCGGCGCCGGCGCCACGCTCTTCTGCTGGCAACACGTCGGTTTTCCAGGCGTCGAACACAATATCCTGCGACGCCGAGCAGAAGGCGATCACCACCGCCAGCGCCGCCATCCAGCGTAATTGGGTGACCGGCTCAAGAAAGCCCATCGCCGCGATCGCCAGCAGGAGTAATACCTGGGTGGTCAACAGCCAACCGCGACGACGCCCAAGAAACGGCGGCGTATAGCGGTCCATCAGCGGGGACCAGAGGAATTTAAAGACATAGGCCTGGCCGACGAGCGAGAAAAAACCGATCGTTTTCAGATCGATATTTTCCACCGTCATCCAGGCCTGCAGGGTACCGGAGGTGAGAGCCAGCGGCAGACCGGAGGCGAAACCAAGGATCAGCAAAATGGCTGATTTCGGCTGCTGAAAAATGCGTAAGTAATGACTGGACATAGCATAAAGCACGAACCCGGCGGAGGCCGGGTTCGCGATAGCATTAACGCGCGTTTTGCTTGATGAAATCGTGGATGCTGGTGTCCTGCGCCATATCGGCGATGGTATCGGTCAGGACGCTGTTGACGGCATCAGCGATGTTTTTGTTCGAGGCCTGGAAGGCGCCTTCAACAGAGTAGCTGGCGCGGTAGTTTTTGGTCATTTTCGTGCCGTTTGCCGCGGTGGCGATGATGGCGATATCGGCTTTGGTGGCGATGTTATAGCGCACGTTACCCTGAGAGACGTCAGCATAGAGTTTGTTGACGATGATCTGCAGATCGACCGCGCCGTTCGGGCCAATCATGTAGCCGCGAGACGTCATCTGTTTCTCCAGCACTTCCTGCAGCAGGAAGCGCAGATCGCGGGAGGCGGTGAGAGTGACCAGCTGATTATCACGCGTCACTTTCGCCAGCGCCTGGTCCGGACGCTGATCGGCGCCGTTGATGCTGACGGTCACGCCCATCAGGCTTGGATCCTGCTGCGGCAGCGTGATTTTCGGCGATACTTCAATGGTGGTCGGCGGCGTGGCGCATCCTGCCAGCATAAACATGGCGACCAACGGGAAAAGAATCTTCTTAAGCATGTTCAGGTCTCAACGCATGGTGTTGTTATAAGGAAAATTACCGCCATCATAGCATTGCCAACGGCAAGGGGAAGTGGCAACGCGTGTAAATCCATCGTGCTGGCGGTTTTCTGAGCGTCCCGCCACGGTTAATGGCTCGTTCCCCGACGGATCTGGCGACCAGAGCCAGTAAACGTGATACTTTTGAATGAAAATATCAGAACAATGCTAATTTTTTGTTGTTTTCTCCTAATGGAAGCGGTAAAAGCGGCTAACATTTAAATGGAGTGGCGGCATCTCAGCGTTGTCGGAGGAGAAAATTCATGATGATACGTGAACAGATCGAAGCAAAACTTAGAGCAGCGTTCGACCCGATGTATCTCGAAGTCGTGGATGAAAGTTATCGTCACAACGTCCCTGCGGGCTCTGAAAGTCATTTTAAAGTGGTGTTAGTGAGCGATCGCTTCACTGGCGAGCGTTTCCTCAATCGCCACCGTATGATCTACGGCACGCTAACCGAGGAGCTGTCGAATACGGTGCATGCCCTGGCGCTGCACACCTACACGATTAAAGAATGGGAAGCATTACAGGATACGGTATTTGCTTCGCCGCCGTGCCGCGGCGCAGGGAGTATCGCTTAGAAATCCCATTTGCAACCGCTGGCGCTTTTCCAGTATGTTGCTTGCAGATTTAGCAAAAACGGCCTACGGGCCGTTTTGTTTTGCCTGGAAAATGCGCAAAGTCAGCGCTTTTGCGGGCAAATTTGAGCGGGAAATGTGAAAAATGCCGCAGCATCAGGCGACAACCGTTCTCGACTCACAAAAGTGATGCCGCTATAATGCCGCGTCTTATATATGAATGTCTTCGGGATGATTCTGACGACAGGGAATGTGTTTCTGATTTGAAGAGGGCATCCCGGTTCTGCGAAGCCACCTACACGCGCTTCCAGAGTTGACCGAGCACTGTGATTTTTTTGAGGTAACAAGATGCAAGTTTCAGTTGAAACCACTCAGGGCCGTTGTTGAAGTCACCGACGCTGACGTTGATACCATGCTGGAAACTCTGCGCAAGCAGCAGGCGACCTGGAAAGAAAAAGAAGGCGCGGTTGACGCTGAAGATCGCGTAACCATCGACTTCACCGGTTCTGTTGACGGCGAAGAGTTCGAAGGCGGCAAAGCCTCTGACTTCGTACTGGCGATGGGCCAGGGTCGCATGATCCCGGGCTTCGAAGACGGTATCAAAGGCCACAAAGCGGGTGAAGAGTTCACCATCGACGTGACCTTCCCGGAAGAGTACCACGCAGAAAACCTGAAAGGTAAAGCGGCTAAGTTCGTTATCAATCTGAAGAAAGTCGAAGAGCGTGAACTGCCTGAGCTGACCGAAGAGTTCATCAAACGTTTCGGCGTGGAAGATGGTTCCATCGCTGGCCTGCGCGCTGAAGTGCGTAAAAATATGGAACGCGAGCTGAAAGGCGCTGTGCGTAACCGCGTGAAGTCTCAGGCTATCGAAGGTCTGGTTAAAGCCAACGAGATCGACGTTCCGGCTGCCCTGATCGACAGCGAAATCGACGTGCTGCGTCGTCAGGCTGCTCAGCGTTTCGGCGGCAACGAGAAACAGGCTCTGGAACTGCCGCGCGAGCTGTTCGAAGAGCAGGCTAAACGTCGCGTCGTTGTTGGTCTGCTGCTGGGCGAAGTGATCCGCACCAACGAGCTGAAAGCTGACGAAGAGCGCGTAAAAGCCCTGATCGAAGAGATGGCTTCTGCGTACGAAGATCCGTCTGAAGTCGTTGAGTTCTACAGCAAGAACAAAGAGCTGATGGACAACATGCGCAACGTGGCGCTGGAAGAGCAGGCTGTTGAAGCCGTGCTGGCGAAAGCCAAAGTGTCTGAAAAAGCCACTTCCTTCAACGAACTGATGAACCAGCAGGCGTAATTTCGCCGCTATCGTTTAAGGTTCGAGCAAAAACCCGTTGCCGAAAGGCGGCGGGTTTTTTTTTAAGATAATGATAGCCACAGGCACGGTGCGAAAACGCATTAACCATGATAGCGTTACAGCAAAAGCTTGTTATGCTTGAAATATGGCAACACCATCCCCATTACCGGGGGAGGCAACTGCATCCGCAATCGCACGCGTATTGAAGAGGCGGTGACGCATTCAGCGGATAGAAACTGTGGCTGATAATCCGTCCGTAAGGTTACAATCAGTGCAGCAGGTATTTTAAAATTACTCCAGGAGACGGAAATGTCATACAGTGGCGAACGAGACAACTTTGCACCCCATATGGCCCTGGTGCCGATGGTCATTGACAGCACCATCTGTATGGGGCAGGCCGCTTCTATGGGCGCGTTCCTGCTGACCGCCGGGGCGAAAGGCAAGCGCTTCTGCCTGCCGAACTCCCGCGTGATGATCCACCAGCCGCTGGGCGGCTATCAGGGACAGGCGACGGATATTGAGATCCACGCCCGTGAAATCCTGAAGGTGAAAGGACGCATGAATGAGCTGATGGCGCATCATACCGGCCAGTCTCTTGAGCAGATTGAGCGTGACACCGAGCGTGACCGCTTCCTGTCTGCTGCGGAAGCCGTGGAGTACGGGCTGGTCGACTCTATTTTGACCCATCGTAATTGATGCCCAAGGCGCAAGGGTGCCGCTTTACGCTTCATCCTTCTCGCCACGTCTGCGCGAGCGGTTGGCTTTTATTCGGCCGCTTGTCTGGCAGGCTTGCGGCCGGTGGCTTCGCTACCGGCTCGATGTAGCGCGAAGGATTTTGTGTATATACTAATGAAGGGCGGCACAACGCTATATGGCGGCTTGCGCCTGAGAATGGCATTTGCGTCGTCGTGTGCGGCACAAAGAACTTAAAAAGAGGTTTGGACTCATGACAGATAAACGCAAAGATGGATCGGGCAAATTGTTGTATTGCTCTTTTTGCGGCAAAAGCCAGCATGAAGTGCGTAAGCTGATCGCCGGGCCATCCGTGTATATCTGCGACGAATGCGTTGATTTATGTAACGACATCATTCGCGAAGAGATTAAAGAAGTGGCGCCGCACCGCGAGCGCAGCGCGCTGCCGACGCCGCACGAGATTCGCCACCACCTTGATGACTACGTCATCGGTCAGGAACAGGCGAAGAAGGTGTTGGCGGTCGCGGTATACAACCACTACAAGCGTCTGCGCAATGGCGATACCAGCAATGGCGTAGAGCTGGGTAAAAGCAACATCTTGCTGATCGGGCCGACCGGTTCCGGTAAAACGCTGTTGGCGGAAACGCTGGCGCGCCTGCTGGATGTGCCGTTTACCATGGCGGACGCCACCACCCTGACCGAAGCCGGTTATGTGGGTGAGGACGTCGAAAATATCATTCAGAAACTGCTGCAGAAGTGCGATTACGACGTGCAGAAAGCGCAGCGCGGCATCGTTTATATCGACGAAATCGACAAAATTTCGCGTAAATCCGATAACCCGTCGATTACGCGCGACGTCTCAGGCGAAGGCGTGCAGCAGGCGCTGCTGAAGCTTATCGAAGGGACCGTTGCCGCCGTTCCGCCGCAGGGCGGGCGTAAACATCCGCAGCAGGAGTTCCTGCAGGTTGATACCTCCAAGATCCTGTTTATCTGCGGCGGCGCGTTCGCTGGCCTGGACAAAGTGATTTCCCACCGTGTGGAAACCGGCTCCGGCATTGGTTTTGGCGCGACGGTAAAAGCGAAGTCCGACAAAGCGAGCGAAGGGGAACTGCTGGCTCAGGTCGAGCCGGAAGATCTGATCAAGTTTGGTCTGATCCCGGAGTTCATCGGCCGTCTGCCGGTAGTGGCGACCCTGAACGAGCTGAGCGAAGAAGCCCTGATCCAGATCCTGAAAGAGCCGAAAAACGCCCTGACCAAGCAGTATCAGGCGCTGTTTAGCCTTGAAGGCGCAGAGCTCGAATTCCGCGACGAAGCGCTGGACGCTATCGCCAAGAAAGCGATGGCGCGTAAAACCGGCGCCCGTGGCCTGCGCTCAATTGTGGAAGCGGCGCTGCTGGATACCATGTATGACCTGCCTTCGATGGAAGATGTCGAAAAAGTGGTCATTGATGAGTCGGTTATCGCCGGTCAGAGCAAACCGCTGCTGATCTACGGCAAACCGGAAGCTCAGCAGGCATCTGGTGAATAATTAACCATTTCACTCAAGCAGTTAACAAAAAGGGGGGATTTTATCTCCCCTTTTATTTTTCCTGCATTCCCGCCGTTGAATGTGTGGAATACATCCCCATATACTGGATTACATATTAACGACGATGCAGTGGAGTGTGGCGTCGTCGGCTACCTGGCGGACTTTAAACTAAGAGAGAGCTCTATGAATCCTGAGCGTTCTGAACGCATTGAAATCCCTGGCGTCTATTTTGCAGATGCTGAAGCTGCCGGACGGCACCGTGAAGGTGCTGGTCGAAGGGCTGCAGCGTGCTCGCATTTCTGCGCTGTCTGATAATGGCGAGCATTTCTCGGCGAAAGCGGAGTACCTCGACTCGCCGGCGATTGACGAACGCGAGCAGGAAGTGCTGGTTCGCACCGCTATCAGCCAGTTTGAAGGCTATATCAAGCTGAACAAGAAGATCCCACCGGAAGTGCTGACGTCGCTGAACAGCATCGACGATCCGGCGCGCCTGGCGGATACCATCGCGGCGCACATGCCGCTGAAGCTGGCTGACAAGCAGTCTGTGCTTGAGATGTCCGACGTTAACGAACGTCTGGAATATCTGATGGCGATGATGGAATCGGAAATCGATCTGCTGCAGGTTGAGAAGCGCATTCGCAACCGCGTCAAAAAGCAGATGGAGAAATCCCAGCGCGAGTACTATCTGAACGAGCAAATGAAAGCGATTCAGAAAGAACTCGGCGAGATGGACGACGCCCCGGACGAAAACGAAGCGCTGAAGCGTAAGATCGACGCGGCGAAAATGCCGAAAGAGGCGAAAGAAAAAACCGAAGCGGAACTGCAGAAGCTGAAGATGATGTCGCCGATGTCTGCGGAAGCGACCGTCGTGCGTGGCTACATCGACTGGATGGTGCAGGTGCCGTGGAATGCGCGCAGTAAGGTCAAAAAAGACCTGCGTCAGGCCCAGGAGATCCTCGATACCGATCACTATGGCCTGGAGCGCGTGAAGGATCGCATCCTTGAATATCTCGCGGTGCAGAGCCGGGTGAACAAAATCAAGGGGCCAATCCTTTGTCTGGTGGGACCGCCGGGGGTAGGTAAAACCTCGCTGGGTCAATCCATCGCCAAAGCGACCGGACGGAAATACGTTCGTATGGCGCTTGGCGGCGTGCGCGATGAAGCGGAAATCCGCGGTCATCGTCGGACCTACATTGGCTCGATGCCGGGCAAACTGATCCAGAAAATGGCGAAAGTGGGGGTCAAAAACCCGCTGTTCCTGTTGGACGAGATCGACAAAATGTCTTCCGACATGCGCGGCGACCCGGCTTCCGCGTTGCTTGAGGTGCTGGATCCGGAACAGAACGTGGCCTTTAACGACCACTACCTGGAAGTGGATTACGATCTCAGCGACGTGATGTTCGTGGCGACTTCCAACTCCATGAACATTCCGGCGCCGCTGCTGGACCGTATGGAAGTGATTCGTCTCTCCGGCTATACCGAAGATGAAAAACTGAACATCGCCAAACGTCATCTGCTGCCGAAGCAGATCGAACGTAATGCGCTGAAGAAAGGCGAGCTGACCGTCGACGATAGCGCCATTATCGGCATTATTCGTTACTACACGCGGGAAGCGGGGGTACGTAGCCTGGAGCGTGAAATCTCCAAGCTGTGCCGCAAGGCCGTTAAGCAACTGCTGCTGGATAAATCGCTGAAACACATCGAAATTAACGGTGAGAATCTGCATGATTATCTCGGCGTACAGCGCTTCGACTATGGCCGCGCCGATAGTGAGAACCGCGTCGGTCAGGTGACCGGTCTGGCGTGGACGGAAGTGGGCGGCGATCTGCTGACCATCGAAACCGCCTGCGTGCCGGGCAAAGGCAAGCTGACCTACACCGGCTCGCTGGGCGAGGTGATGCAGGAGTCGATTCAGGCTGCGCTGACGGTGGTACGTTCGCGGGCTGACAAGCTGGGCATTAACGCCGACTTCTACGAGAAGCGTGACATTCACGTGCACGTGCCGGAAGGGGCGACGCCTAAGGATGGTCCGAGCGCGGGTATTGCCATGTGCACGGCGCTGGTCTCCTGCCTGACCGGCAACCCGGTACGCGCTGATGTGGCGATGACCGGTGAAATCACTCTGCGTGGTCAGGTGCTGCCGATCGGCGGTCTGAAGGAAAAACTGCTGGCGGCGCATCGCGGCGGCATTAAGACTGTTCTGATTCCTGATGAGAACAAACGCGACCTTGAAGAAATTCCGGATAACGTTATCGCCGATTTGGATATCCATCCGGTGAAACGAATCGAGGAAGTTCTGACACTTGCGCTGCAGAACGAACCGTTCGGCATGCAAGTTGTGACCGCGAAATAGTGATTCTGCGCAAATTGCGCTAATAAAAATAGGGCTGGTAAGTCATTTCGGACTTGCCAGCCTTTTTTTGTGTAGCTAACTTAGATCGCTGGCAGGGGGGTCATCGACAACTGCTGTTGTAAGGGCATGACAGTCCTGATATAACTGCTGCGCGGTCGCACTATGAAGGACTCAGGTGCGATATAAATTATAAAGAGAGGAAGAGAACAGTGAATAAATCTCAACTGATTGACAAAATTGCTGCGGGTGCGGACATTTCTAAAGCTGCAGCTGGACGTGCGTTAGATGCTTTAATCGCTTCTGTTACTGAATCTCTGCAGGCTGGGGATGACGTTGCGCTGGTAG
>PPYF01269048.1_pt1 | contig 11032 bp, 8 predicted proteins | sample 1559871 | NCBI WGS metagenome assembly PPYF01 (sample SAMN08240021, study PRJNA423297) | Human gut metagenome, whole genome shotgun sequencing project.
ACCGGACGCTGCGCCAGGTTTTAATTCAGATCGGGCTCTTTTTTGCCGTAGGGCTTTCCACGGTCAATCTCCTTTTTGACCTTCTCGCATCCGACACCATCGCACAGTGGGGAACATTGGAAAACGGGCGTCTCGATTGGTCGAGCGTCGCCGGGAACCTGCCGTGGACGGCGATCATCGTGACACTCGTCATCTATCTTCCGGTGTTGGCCGCGACGTGGTTTGCACCGCTTCTCGCGAGTGAAAAGCGTATGCCCTGCGGCAAGGCGCTTTTTTACTCCTTCTTCGGGTGTCTGCGCTCCTTGGCGGCCATCATCGTTTTAGGCGTACTTCTCATCGCCGTCGTCGGGCTCGGTTCCGTTCTAGTTGCCTCCCTCATTTCAGCCCTCGGACTTGCGGGCAGTGAAATGTTTCTCATCGTGCCCTTTGCCTTTGCGACGTCGACAGTGCTTTATTCCGTCTATTGGCCGATGTATGTCTCGCTTTTCGGCGATAGTCGCGGATAAGACTCAGTTCTTTCACAAGCCGCCGTCGGAATTTCCTGCGGCGGCTTTTTTTCTTCCTCACAGTTGCTTCACGGCCGCAATCAGAGCATCCAACGCCTCCGGCCGTGTGGACCAAGCCGTGCAGAAACGCACCACCCAACGTCCGTCATCCAACACCCGACATTTTTCAAAGCGGTAGTTCCGCCCCAAAATTATCGCCTGCTCAGGCGTTAATCGGAAAAATTGCTGATTGGCAAGAGAAAATGCTTAATAACAACCAGCTCTAGCGAGTAGAGAGGTCACCCAGCATACTCGCTAGCGCCCCGGGAGTTTGGGTTTCTCTTCAGGGACAGGATCCGGACTGCATTAATCAAATGGCGGACGGATTCCACCGAATCAGCTCATCGGAGTCAAATCCAAGATAGCCAACCAGCTTCAGCGCAATCTGCCGTTCGAGTTCGGAAACCGAGCCGACTCGCTGATAGTTGTTGACAAGCGGCGGAACGATCTTCACCCCCGGTATACGCAATAGCTTCAAAAGATTCTCCAGATGAATCGGACTCAACGGTGCCTCTCTAGGGGCCAGAATTAGAGGTCTTTGCTCCTTGATTGTGACATCAGCCGCACGCAGAAGCAGATTATCTGAGAATCCGCTTGCAATCCCGGCCACCGTCTTCATGCTACAGGGAACAACAATCATGCCTGCAGTCCGGAAGGACCCGCTGGCGATAGATGCTCCAAGTTCATCAGACTCATGCACAACATCGGCCTTCTGGAAAAATGCGTCAGCGGCAAGCCCCGATTCCATCTGTAAAGCCCTGACTGCACCATGAGTCATCACAAGATGCGTTTCAACCTTCGGAAACTCTTTCAGAGCCTTCAGCACCTGCAAAGCGAGCGTAACCGAACTCGCACCGCTTACCCCAACAACAATGCGCTTTTGCACATTCATCAGAGCACCTCACGCCACTTGTCGGCATTGACATTGAGGAACTTTGCACGCTCAAAACGAGCCTTCTGATCAAACGGAACGGTGCAGTCAAAGATCGCCTTGCATGCATTCCCGTGCATTCTCAATCCCGATGAATACTTCGGGTCATTGGACGGATCCAAAGGATGACACTGCACCCCGGGGATCGGAATCATGTCAATATCCGCCTGAAAACGCGTCGTCATTGCCCACATGACATCGCTCATGTCAAAGCAGTCCACATCCTCGTCAACAAGAAAGACATGCTTAAGTTCCGAAAATGCCGAGAAAGCCAGAAGAGCCGCCTGTCGCTGGCGTCCCTCATCGCTCGGGCGCGTCTTATGAAACTGCATGACGGCAACATACTTTCCGCCGCCGCACGAAGCACAATACACGTTGAGCACCTTGCCCGGCATCGCCTTCTCCGTCATGGCCAGAATGCTCGCCTCCGTTGGGATGCCTGCCATCGAAACATGCTCCTCGCTCGGACCAATGCATGTCTGCATGATCGGATTGACTCGAGTCGTGACTGCCCTAACCTTGATAACAGGAAGCGACGGATTGGCCGGACCGCAATAGCCCGGAAACTCAGGCATCGCCTTTCCCGTATGCGAGTTCTGATCCTCGGCAACGCGAACGTGCGGCAGGATCTCACCTTCGATCACATATTCGGCGTTGGCAATGGCATATTCGTCCACAGTCAGGCACTTCACCAACTCAACGGGACGTCCGCGAATTGCACCCGCAGCCTGCAGCTCATCGTATCCGAGCGGCGTCGTGGGAGGCTCGAAGCAACTGGACACCTCAATGGCCGGATCGACGCCGATGCTGATGGAAACAGGCAGCGGCTTTTCAAGCCCCTCGGCCACTTCTCGGAAATAGCCGATGTGGCGAGCTCCCGGTTGCAGGAAAATCGACATCGTGTCAGGACCCTGCAGGCAGATACGGTGGATCGTCACATCATGCTCGCCAGACACGGGATTGTGCGCATAAACCATCCCAAGCGTGAGATAGGGACCGGCATCTTCTATGCTGTTGGTCGGTGCCGGAAGAATTTTTCGAATGTCAAAACCGGGATCAGTCGCTCGGTAAACCACTTCCTGACAAGCTCCTGTCTTCACAACCACCGGCTTGACGGGATTCTGAACAGAATTCTTCAGAAGGAAACCCAGGCGATCCGGCGGACAATTGAGAAGCTTGCCGACACGCTCGCGGCTGGCCAAAAGACCAATGACGACACGAGAATCAGGATGTCCCTTCACATTAGTAAACATCATGGCAGGGCCTTTCTTGGTCGGGCGCTTCACAGTCCCACCGGCACCAACACGGCAGTAAACACCGGAAAGTTCCGCTTCGGGATCCACCTCAACATCGGATTCCAGCCATTCGCCCGGCTGAGTCTTCAAGTACGCAATCGCGCTGCGCAAATCACAAATATCAGTCATTTTTTCAGCAAATAGTTTTCAGCCTGCTCTGCGAGTCTGTCGCAGCAATCCAAAACTTTGTCAATTTCGTCCGAAGTTGCACCGTCGACGTGGATTCCGCAGGCACAGACTACGTAGTCATTGAGAGAAGCCGCCAAACGCTCGGCGACACGACGACCCGGCACTTCGTCGTAATGTCCGCTTCGGTTGATGATGCAGCTCGTAGCGGATATCCCGACTCCTCGGAGACTCGGGCGAGGCGCCGCTGCTATGACGGAACCAACATGCGGCGCATCACCCCCGGTCAAAAGAACCAGAAGATCCCGGCCGGCCTGCTGAAGCGTGAGACGAATCGTCACACCTCCGACTTCATGAAGGAATTCAACCGTTTCCGAGATCTTCATTTGCACCTCCCGTCAGGCAATCAATGCCTCAAAATCGGCATTCAACTTCTTCTGAGCAGCAGAGATCTTGCCCTTGAGCATCATTACGTTCGATTCGCGCTCCTTAAGTTCGCTCTCTACAGCCTTGAACAGTTTTTCGAGCTCCACCGGCTGCGGACCGCCGGCAACGGCGCGCTCAAGAATGATGTGAGCCGGATCGAGCACCGCACGAAGCCCGGCTTCGTCAAGCGGGAAGTCCGCCGGGAGTTCAGGAACGTCCTGCTTGAGCTCTGCGTAAAGCTCGGCATAGATGGCCCTGGCCTTCTCGATCGGGAAGGTCTTCGGCGTGTAGCCTTCGGAACGGCCGACCGTCACCATGCGGCTCGCGAAGCCGTGACCCACGCGGAACGGAATCCCGTAGCGGCGCATCAGAACGTCGGCGAGTTCCTGAGTGGCCGTCCAGTCGAGGTTGAGCTCTTCCAGCGCGCGCTTCTTGTCGATGCGAAGCATGCCGAGCACGGCAGCGAAGCGTTCGACGACAGAGGAGGCATCACCCACGATTTCGCGGTTGAGCTTTTCATCCTTCGCGTCATACATGCCGGTGGGAAGATTGTGCGTGCGCATCACGACAGAATTGAGCTCGGAGAGCACCACCGCGGCATCGCGGCGAATGTCGATCAGGGGACCGGGATTGCGCTTCTGCGGCATGGCGCTGGAGGCATAGGTGGCGGAAACGAGAATCCACGGACGCGGCTGCGCATACTGCTGCATCAGTTCAGCAATGAACTGGCCGACATGGAGCATCGGATGCACAAGCTCAAGCGCCGCATCCACGCACACGTCGGTGCCGGCAACCTGGCCGGCATCAAATGTATTGGCCACGGGCTTGTCAAAGCCCAGATATGCAGCCATTGCGTCACGATCAAGCGGCCAGCCCGTGCCGTTCAGAACGCACGCGCCCATCGGAGATTCATTCAGGCGGCGATAGCAGGCAAGCGAACGTTCCATGTCGCGCAGGAAGGCCTGGGCATGAGCCAACAGAACATGCGCCATATTGGAAGGCTGTGCGGCGACCCCGTTCGTATAGCAAGGAATCAACGTATCGCGGTTTTCTTCTGCCATCTTCAGAAGTCCCGTCACAACGGACGCCAGGGCAGTGAGCAGCTTCAGCGTCTCGTCGCGCAGAATGGCGCGCTGGAAGGTTGCATGAATGTCCTGCGAGCTGCGGCCGGCATGCATCAGAGTGGCCTCAAGCCCCGCCTTGGCGACAACCAGCGGCTCGTAGCGAATGTACATCTTGGGACGAGCGCTTCCGACTGCAGCACATTCTTCAGCTACCGCCTTCACGGCACGACCGAATCGCGCGGCCTGGTCTTCATTGAGAAGGCCCTTGGTCAAATTCGTAAGCAAGGTCGCCTTGTTGACTTCCGTAATCCAAAAGAACTCGTCCCGTCCGGGAATTCCGGGCCACGGCAGCAGATCTTCAGCCTTGCCTGCGGCACCGGTGGACATCAAACCCAACGTCATCACAAACTCCTTACATCATCAAAATCGTTGCAACAAGGGAGACGATCAAGCCGCCCGTGCAGGGAATCCAGGTACGGCGAACAATCGCCAGAGGACTTGTCTTGGCAAAGCCCGCCATGATGATCACGATGCCCGCTACAGGCGACACGGGACGCATCATTTCGCTTGCGAGCTGCATCATCATGGCAAGGTCGACCGGATCGCCGCCAAGACCGGCGGCAACGGACGGCGCGATCGGAACCAAACCGGTAAAGGATGCAACGCCGGAACCCGTCAGAAGCGTCACCAGGGCAATCACGGCGGAAACAACCAAGCCCGTGCCAGACATGCCCAAGCCCAGAGACTTCGCTCCTTCAATGAGAAGCGCAACGAGCCCCGTGTTCTTAAGACCGTCGGCAAACAGAGCCGCCACAAAGATCAGCCCGACGACGTTCGTCAACATGCTGCCCATGCCCTTGAACATCGCATGACCGTCGGCAAACACCTTGGCCAGATCGCGGCGCGTTGCCAGATCAACCAGGATTGCGAAGACCCAACCGATGAACATGGCGGTGCCGACATCAAGAACGATGGTCTTGTAAACCATCTTGTTGAAAACGAAAAGCAGAACCAGCGGCACGAGCGGGAGCAGAGCATAGAACCAGGGCGTATCGGCGGAAGCCGTCTTCTTGGCTTCGATTTCAGCCAAATCAAAAGCCTCGATCTTACCCTCAGCCATGTCCTTCTTGTCCAAATACTTTTGAACAAGAATATGCAGAACAAGCACCGTCAGAACAGCCGGGACAGCCACCGGAATCTGGTACTGCATGAGATAAGTCATCGGCTCGGCGCCTGCCGTCTTGGCTGCCAGCACGGCAATGGCACTCGACGGAGCATAGGAAAAGACGAGCGCCGATGCGATTGCCGCCGACGCTGCGACGGCACTTACGCCCACGCCCAAAAGGAGCGGAAAGACGGAAACCGCAAGCAGCGTGCCCAGACCGGCGGCGGACGTCACTACCAAGCCAAGGAAATGTCCCAGAAGGAACACCGCACCGAGAATCACATACGGTGCGGAAAGCTTGGACAAGGGCTTCGTGCAGAGAGCAACCAGCTTGTTCGTAGCACCGATCTTGTCCATGTAGGTGGCAAAGCCGCCCGCCACCAGGATGATGAAGCCGGTGGAGGCGATCTGCGAGCGAGAGAGCGCACGCAAGAGTTCAAAAAGATCGAAGCCGATCCAGCCCGTGGTCTTTGCACCGCGCGGAAGAATGTTTTCAACGCCGGCCAGAATGGCCAGCAGATTCAGAGCAAGCCCGGCAAAAAGAAGAAGTGTCGTAACCTGAAGCTTTTTGGCAATGCCCCACCCTGTGAGAATCACGACGAGGATTGCCAGATAAGGCAGAAGTGTCTGCATAGCAGCGTCCATAGCAAGATGACCGCCACTGGGACTTGTCGCCTCCAGTGGTCAGTCGAAGCGATACAAGAAAATCAGAAGTAATGAACCATGCCGGCCGTGAATTCCATGCCGCGGTTGCGCTTCACCGTATCATCGGAGGTCTTCTCCAGATTCTGCTGTGCGAAACCGTAGTTCGCATAAAGCTGAGTGCGCTTTGAAACCACGTAGTCATAGCCCACGCTCACGCCGAAACGAGTCACGTCATAGTCTTTGTCCGCAGGCGTTCCGTCAACCGTAGAAGCCTTGAGGAAGCCGCCGCCCACCTTCATCTTGCCGTTGCCGACCGGCCACTGTGCTACAAGAGTTGCACCCGCGCCGTCATAGAGCTGGCCGTCGCCGCTGAGATGCTGGCCTATCGTATTCAGGGCGCTGTCCTTGAAGCCTTCGACCATGCCGAAGACCTTCACAAACTGAAAGTCATATGCCGCCTGAACGCCAAGAGACATGGCATCGCGATACTTGTCGCCGCTGAACTGAGCCTCCTGATGACCGCGCATCGTCGTATCAGCAATCATCTGCAAAAGCAGCGGACCACTCATATAGCGCACGGCCGCGGCCGCATAGCGATCCTTGTCGTGGTATTTTTCACCTTCGCTCGACACGCCGTTCGAATACTGAAGGTATCCCTTCAGCCCGGCCATGTTCGGCGTTTCATAGACGATGCCGTTGTTGCAGTACCAGGACGTACCGGTCGTGTACGCCTTGAAGCCGGTCACGAAATTGCTCATCTGCGAGCCGAAGGGATTCACTCGGTAGGAATTCAAAAGGGCCGTCGAGCCCACTACGCCCTTGAGATAGCCGACTCGTCCGGCAGTCACCTTGCCGAAATCGCCCGAAACCCAAATCGACGATTCACGCTCCCAAAGGGTACCGGACGTCTGAAGCGCACCCGTGTCGCCCTGGAACTGGCTTTCAAGAATAAAACCCACTTTGTAGTTGTTGCCAAGATCCTCAACACCCTTCAAGCCAAAGCGGGAAGAGTTGCGCATGCCGGACTTCATCTGCAGGTTCCAGCGATTATCGCCCGTCGCACCGCTCTTCTTGGAAACCGAAACGCCCATGTCCATGACGCCGTAGACGGAAACGGTCGCTGCTGATGCCGAGGTTACCGCAGCGAAAAGCGCCGCAGCCATCAATGCCTTTTTCATAAAGATTCTCCTTTTCCGCCTCAGATAATTTCTGAGGCTCAGCCATTATGTCGGCGAAAGAATTTGATGAAAATAGCAGAACGAACAATACGATCTTGTCGTTTTTTACAACATGGCTTCGTCAGCGTTCAATGGAACCGGACGTAGAATGTCCTTGGATGCATCCGTCACCCAAGGATCAAACACTTCGGCACACTGATGATGGAAGTCAAACATCACCTCCCTGAAACGGCGAACAAAAAGCCGTACACGCGCAAGTTTCACGCATTCCGGTCGCGAATATATATAGAGAGGAAGACTCGGTTGCTCCCAACCCCTCAAGAGCGGTACGAGCGTGCCGTCCCTGACCTCGCGGTAGCAATGAAGCGAAGGCAGAGTGACGTGAATCCCCGATCCGAGCAAAGCGGCAGTCTTTGCTGCGGACGCTGAGTTGAAGTGAATGAGACGCTTGAAGTGAATGGGAACCGACTGCCCGTCCTTCACAAGCGCAGGTGCTGCCTGTCTCAAGCCGTTCGCCACCACGATTCCGACATGATCCGCGAGATCCTCCGGCGTCTTCGGGATCCCGAAGCGGCGAAGATAAGACGGCGACGCGCAAGAGAGGAACAAACCCTGGCCATAGCGAATCTGAACGGCATTGTGATTCGACGGACTCGGACCGTAGGACACGACGAGATCAAAAAGATCGCCCCGCCAGTTTTCGAAATTTATCGGCAGGCCTCCCGTATATTCGTCCACGCGCAGATCGATGTCGGGATAGGCTTCAGAAAATGACACCAAAAAAGGTGTCAGCAGATCTCGAAGCACCATCGGAGGCAGCCCCACGCGCACGACTCCTGCCAGGGCATTCGGATCACATTTGAGATTCTGCGTCAGTTCGTCGCGCAGCTGAAGCATTTTCAAGGCGCACTCGAAGGCCGCCTTTCCATTTTCCGTGAGTACCAGAGGCCGCACGGAACGATCAAGCAAGGGCCCCGCTCCAAGCGACTTCTCAAACTGCGCCAACTGTCGGCTAAGATTTGCCGCATCGGTCTGAAAAATGGTGCATGCGGAAGAAATGCTTCCCGTCTTTGCAACCGTTGCAAAGAGCCGCCATCTTCTGAGATCGTCGCTTTGTTCCATAATATCCCGCCCCTTGTCATGATGCTTCGCTCGGCAGTGCTCACAGGCACTCCTGCATCACTCAAGCCAAGTCAAAGCCAACCGAATGCCTGAATGGTATCCGTTTCTGCGACCTCGTCATTCGTTGTACACAACGAACAATGAGATTTTCTGATGAGAATCGATTCGCCTCCTTTGTTTTACTGGAAAAAATTCAACGTGACTTCGCGGGGATAAGTTATGAAACGTCCATAACCGATTCGTCCGTAGCCTCTTAACCCCTTGTATCGCAGGATTTTCAGAGCAGCAAGGGGTTAAAAATTGCCCGTGTATGCATAGTATATTGTACAATGCAGCATATGCATACGTCAGGCAGTCACAATGACGATCAGTTTTCAGACTCAGGGTGGTCACACTTACGGCACGCTCTGCACAGTTACCCGCGTCGGGCAAAAAGTTGTCAAAACCTACGGCGAATCCTTGGGGCGAGTTGTTGATAAGGAGCGGCTTGTCTTTTACAGCCGCTCACGTGGATTGTTCCAGTACGATCCGGAAACGGGAAGCTATCTTCCCGCTCCGCCTGACGTCGAAATGCCGAAGCGCAAATCCAGATTGAAGGTCCCGGCTCAGTTGGTCTCTTTTGTCTACGGGGACGTTTATCTGCTGGATCGATTCATGGACAAGCTTGGCTTGTATCCTGTTCTGGAATCTGCATACAAAGATCGACTGGATGCTCTCAAAGCCATGGTGTGCTTCTACTTGGTCAGCACCCTGAGCAACTGTTATGCCGGCCAGTGGCTGGAGCGAAGCATCGCGCACCGGTTATTCCCTCAGGCCCATCTTTCAAGCTCGCAAGTCTCCGATCTCTTGAAATACCTCGGAGATCCCTCGCGACAGCAGGTCTTCTTCTTGAATTACCTGCAATGGTTTGTCGACAATCACGCCACCGACAAGCTTGGGCACATCTTGATCGACAGTACCGGCCTGCTCAATAGCATCCACTTCAGTCTGACGGCGATCAGCAACCACAACGGCGACATCAACAATGAGGTTCGGCTAATTTACGTGGTTCAGCAAACAACCGGCTTGCCAATCTACATGCGCTGTGTTCCAGGCAATATCATTGACATCAACACCCTCAAGAGAACCATTCTGGAACTCAAGCAGATGGGGGTGGACACCAACTTTGCCATTACCGATGCCGGCTACCTGTCCGAAGAAAACGTCAATACGTTTTATGAGGAACAGGTCTCCTTCCTGGCCAGGCTTCAGCCCAACCGCCGCCTGTTCAAATCCATTGTGAAGGAGCATCTGGCGGACACCAAGGAAAATGGTGTATTGGTCAAGCAAAACAACCGTCTGGTCAGAATTAAGAAGGTCTCATGCCAACTCAATGAGAAGATCGGCAAGAACGGAAAGGTCATTGAACCGGGACACTCAGCCTACGCATATCTTTGCATTGATCTGCAACGATCGGCGCTTGAACAACTGTCTCTGATTGAGAAGGTTGCAGAGGGCTCGCTGAGTACCGAAAGCTACGAAAGCAAGATCGAAAAGGCCGGCATTTTCATGTTGGTCTCCAAACGGAGCATTGCGCCAAGCAAGGTGTTGGAGATCTACTACACGAGACAGGAAATCGAACAGGTTTTCGATTTGGGAAAGAACTATGCCAGCATGCTACCGTTGTCTGTACAGACGGAAGAAACATTCCGCGGGCACATGGTGCTCACTTTTATTGCCACCATCGTGGCGAAATTGTTGTCGGATCGCCTGAAGGAAACCAAGTATCCGATCCAACCGACACTGGCCAATTTGGCAACGCAGTCATGCTCGGAGATAAAAGGAAGCCTGATTACTTCTGAGCCAAACAAGGTAACTCGACTCGCCTATAAAGCGGCCGGAGTCGAGTACCCCGTGTGCATAGAATAAGTCCGCGAACTCAGGCCAACGTTTTTCAAAAACCAAAAAAGAACAGCCCCGGCGCGATTTGCTCCGGGACTATCGAGTTCGTAGTTTGGGACCTTTAGAAGGCCCTGAGACTATTACTTGGCGGCAGGGAGCTTGTTTTCAGCGCGGAGCATGTCAAGAACCTTGTCAACCGGGAGGGCCTTGTGGACCTTGCCGTTGTAACCGGTAACGTCATGAGCCTTGAAGAGCGAGTTGATGATGGCTTCTTCCGTAGCTTCGATGGTGGCCATGAAGATCGGGGTCATGTCGTCGTTGTTGACGTTGACGTTGTTCAGCTTTTCAAGCTTCTTGGTGTTGTGCGGAACGCGGTTTTCCTTGGCGGTCGAGAAGGCGATCGCGAAGTCGCCGGAACCGTTGGAGGCGATGCCGCCGGCCTTGGCGAGGCCCATGAAGGCGCGCTTGGCAACGCGTTCAAGGTTGCGGGAGTCGATCGGAGCGTCGGTGCCGACAACCATCATGATGGAGCCGTCAGCGCATTCGATTTCCTTCTGCCACGGATAGCCGCCGAGCTTTTCGCCAACGGCGACGCCGTCAACGTTCAGGAAGCCGCCGAAGTTCGTCTGGACGAGAACGCCGACCGTGTAGCCG
>PPYF01350105.1_pt1 | contig 11031 bp, 8 predicted proteins | sample 1559871 | NCBI WGS metagenome assembly PPYF01 (sample SAMN08240021, study PRJNA423297) | Human gut metagenome, whole genome shotgun sequencing project.
GCAAGGAATGCCTGAAAAAAGAAGAAAAACAAGCTTGACAAAACAAAGATCACATGGTATCATAAAATAGTAATAATTACTATTATTAATTTAGAAGAAACAAAAACAAACAATATATTTCAAAAAAGAAAAGGAGATCATTACTATGGCTAAATGGGTATGTACAGTATGTGGATATGTTTATGAAGGCGAGCAGGCACCGGAAGCCTGTCCAGTATGTAAAGCACCAGCTTCTAAATTCCAGAAACAGGAAGGCGAGCTCTCATGGGCAGCTGAGCACGTTGTAGGTGTAGCTAAAGGTGTCAGCGAGGACATCCTTGCAGACCTGAGAGCGAACTTCGAGGGCGAGTGCTCTGAGGTTGGTATGTATCTTGCAATGGCTAGAGTTGCTCACAGAGAAGGATATCCGGAAGTTGGTATGTACTATGAAAAAGCAGCTTACGAGGAAGCAGAGCATGCAGCTAAATTCGCAGAGCTCCTTGGTGAGGTTGTAACAGACAGCACAGAGAAGAACCTTCAGATGCGTGTAGAGGCTGAAAACGGCGCTACAGCAGGTAAATTCGACCTTGCAAAACGTGCGAAAGCAGCTGACCTTGACGCAATCCATGACACAGTACATGAGATGGCTAAAGACGAAGCAAGACACGGAAAAGCATTCGCTGGTCTGCTTAAAAGATACTTCGGTAAATAAGAAATCCGCATAAAATCGGAATTTTTACAAGAGGGAACCACGTAAAATGGTTCCCTCTTTTTTAATGTTTCTGATGGAGATGTGCAAATTAGTGTACAGATTTTTCAATCTTCCGCACACTATCTGCTCTTACCTGCTCCCGAAGCTCCGTCAGATAATCTGAGAATTTCACCTGTTCATTTCCGTAGGTCATCTGCAGGTTATATTCCAGTGGGATCCAGGTTTTGATGTCGGATTCATTGTGCTGGATCAGCGCTTCCAGTTTGTCCAAAGCTTTGTAGATTCTGGATTCCAGAGTCTGCTGTGCTTCCATTTCCTGATACAGTTCTGCCATCTCTTTATCAAATGGTTCCGGCAGAGTTTTCACCCATTCACCCAGCACATCGGCTTCTTTTTCTGAATCTTTTACTGTTTTTTCAAAAGCTGGGATATCCCCGGTAAAAGCTTCTCCCATATCATGGATCAGACACATTTTCATGATCTTCAGAAGATCTGCCTCCGGAAACTCGTCGCTGACAAAATATGCCATCAGAGAAATTCTCCAGGAATGCTCCGCAACACTCTCCCGCCTGCCTCCGGATGTATAGCAATGACGCACTGCATCTTTTAATCGTTCTGCAACAGAAAGTACTTCAATCAGTTTTTCTGGTTTCATATTCGTTCTCTCTCCTCCGTCTTTTCATAATATTTTCACTGACACCAATTCTGTTCATTACTATACCATATCTCCGGTCATGGAAAACAGATGAAAAACAGAAGATTCCATTCTGAAAAAATTTGTCTCAACTAATTTATAAAAAAAATATAAACTTTATTGCATTTTTCTCCATAATCGTCATAATGAAATTATAAACAAAAGAAAGAAGGTGATTGCCGATGGATATCACGGTGTCGGATGAGGTCTCACAGGAATATCATGCGCTTGTGAAGAACATCCTCTGTAACAGAGAGTTCCTGAAGCTGAGCCTGTACACCCACCACCAGTGGACCACACGGCTCATGCACAGTATCAATGTTTCTTACCTCTCCTGGTTCATTGCCAGGAAGCTGGGATGTGACGAGAAAGCCGCCGCAAGGGCAGGACTTCTCCACGATTTCTGTCCCTATGACTTCAGGGCGGAGACACCGACCGGTGAGCATCAGGCGTTTTATCACCCGAAGGCTGCCGCAGACAACAGTGCCGCACACTTTGATGTCACAGACAGAGAGCTGGATGCGATACTCTCACATATGTTCCCTCTGGGACCTCTTCCACGCAATAAGGAAGCCTGGATCATCAGCTTTGCCGATAAAGCCTGCGCCATCGCGGAAGGCTGCCATATCGCCATTGCACTGGCCAGGCGGAACCGGATCGTCATCAATCCGGCATAATTTCCACACAAAAAACAGGGCCGTCTCCACTTCTGACGAGCCCTGTTTTTGTGTGAAAATTTATTTTATGGTAATACTTTGCAGATTACTTTCTATATCTTAGTTCTCTTTCACAATAACCTTATCCAGATGCCAGATATCATCTACATACTCCTGGATAGTTCTGTCGGATGTGAACTTACCGCTGCATGCTGTATTGAGAAGTGCCATCTTAGCCCAGCGTTTCTCATCCTTATATGCTTCCTCAACACGCTTCTGTGCCTCTGCATAGGAACGGAAGTCGCCAAGGATGAAGTACTGGTCAGGTCTCGGCATGTTGCGTTTGTCGAGAAGTGAATTGTAGATGTCACGGAACATCTCTGTATCGCTGGAGAAGGTTCCGTTGATCAGCTGCATCAGTACCTGACGGATCTCCGGATCTGTGTTGTAGATGAAGTCCGGATCGTAACCGCCGTTGTTCTCATAGTTGATGATCTGGTCGGAGCTCATACCGAAGATAAATGCATTCTCCTCGCCAACCTCCTGTACGATCTCAACGTTAGCACCATCCATGGTTCCAAGTGTCGGAGCACCGTTCAGCATGAATTTCATGTTACCTGTACCAGAAGCCTCTTTACTTGCTGTGGAGATCTGCTCGGAAACATCTGCTGCCGCAAAAATGATCTCAGCGTTGGATACACGGTAGTTCTCGATGAATACAACCTTCAGCTTGCCGTTGATGGAAGCATCATTGTTTACAACATCTGCCACACAGTTGATCAGCTTGATGATCTTCTTTGCACGTGCGTAAGCTGCGGAAGCTTTTGCACCAAAGATAAATGTTCTTGGATAGAAATCCATCTCCGGATGTGCCTTGATCTGGTTGTACAGATAGATCACATGCAGGATGTTAAGAAGCTGACGTTTGTACTCATGAAGTCTCTTAACCTGGATATCGAAGATAGAGTGCGGGTCAACCTCAACACCATTGTGCTCCAGGATATATTTTGCAAGACGCTCTTTGTTCTTGAACTTGATGGTCATGAACTCCTGAAGAGCCTTCTCATCGTCTGCGTAAACCTTAAGCTTGGAAAGCTGGGAAAGATCTGTGATCCAGTCCGGTCCGATCTTGTCTGTTACCCAGTCAGCCAGAAGCGGGTTTCCATGAGCAAGGAAACGTCTCTGTGTGATACCGTTTGTTTTGTTGTTGAACTTCTCAGGCATCATCTCATAGAAATCCTTCAGCTCCTGATTCTTGAGGATCTCGGTATGAAGGCGTGCAACACCGTTTACAGAGTAGCCTGCAACGATCGCAAGGTGAGCCATCTTAACCTGTCCGTCATAGATGATCGCCATCTTCTTGATCTTCTCGAAGTTTCCAGGATATTTCTGCTGGATCTCAAGAATGAAACGACGGTTGATCTCCTCGATGATCTGATATACACGCGGAAGCAGTCTGGAGAACAGCTCGATCGGCCATTTCTCAAGTGCCTCGGACATGATGGTGTGGTTGGTGTAAGCACAGCATTTTGTTGTGATATCCCATGCCTGATCCCAGCCAAGACCTTCCTCATCGATAAGAATACGCATCAACTCTGCAACTGCAACTGTCGGATGAGTATCATTCATCTGGAATACAACCTTCTCATGAAGCTTTGTGATGTCATCGTGTGTTTTTTTGTATTTGGCAATCGCTGCCTGAAGGCTGGCAGATACGAAGAAGTACTGCTGTTTCAGACGAAGCTCTTTACCTGCCATATGGTTATCATTCGGATAAAGCACCTCTACGATAGTACGTGCAAGGTTCTCCTGCTCTACTGCGTTGTGATAATCACCCTTGTCAAAAGAGTCAAGGTTGAAGTCTACGATCGGCTCTGCATCCCAGATACGAAGTGTGTTTACAACATCGTTGTTATAACCTGTGATCGGCATATCGTAAGGAACAGCCTTAACTGCCTGATATCCTTCATGGATGAATTTATTCTCGTTCTTCACCGGATCCCACTCAACGCGTACATATCCGCCGAAATGAACCTCTTTTGCATACTCCGGACGACGGAGCTCGAAAGGATAGCCGTTCTTCAGCCAGTTATCCGGTGCCTCTACCTGATAACCGTCACGGATCTCCTGCTTGAACATACCATAACGGTAACGGATTCCGCATCCGTATGCACAGTAGTTGAGAGTTGCAAGAGAATCCAGAAAGCATGCTGCCAGTCTTCCAAGTCCACCGTTTCCAAGAGCCGGATCCGGCTCCTGGTCTTCGATGCAGTTAATGTCAAGTCCAAGCTCCTCAAGAGCCTCCTTAACCTCGCCGTATGCACCAAGGTTGATCAGGTTGTTTCCAAGGGCACGGCCCATAAGGAACTCCATGGACATATAATATACGATCTTCGGGTCCTGTTTTTCATACGCCTTCTGGCTCTTGAGCCAGTTGTCAATGATCACGTCCTTCACAGTGTAGCTTACAGCCTGAAAGATCTGCTCCTGTGTAGCCTCTTCCAGTGTTTTTCGATAAAGGAATTTTACGTTTTCTTTTACACTTTTTTTGAATTCCTCTTTCTCAAACTGCTTGTCAATCATTAGTTTTCCTCCTGTACTTTGGATACTCCCAGTGTTACAGCCTCTTTGTTGATGTTCCACTCCTTGGTGTAACCCTCTGCTTCTCCCAGAATAATGTTTTCTGCCAGTACTTCACGTTTGATCTCATCCTGGTTTGCTTTCATGATATCCATGATCTTATCGTTATCTTTTGCATAGACAATGATCTTGTCCATGACTTCGAAACCAGCCTCTTTACGCATAGTCTGAATCTTGCTGATGATCTCGCGGACAAAGCCCTCCTGGATCAGTTCAGGTGTAAGGTTTGTATCAAGGACAACGGATGTCTCACCGTCTGTCTCTGTCACATAGCCCTCGCTCTGGGCTGTTTCGATCAATAAGTCTTCCTCTGCAAGCTCGACTCTGTTTCCGGCAATATCAAGAACGAGAACACCATTATCTCTCAGCTCTTTCATTGCTGCGGTTCCGTCGATCTCGGAGAGTGCAGTACGGATGCCGTTCAGAAGCTTGCCGTATTTCGGTCCTACTGTACGAAGCTGCGGCTTGAAGCTGTAAGAAATGAAGGACTCTACATCATCTGCGAATTTCACTTCTTTTACGTTAAGCTCATCTGCGATGATATCTGTGTAGAATTTATCCATAGCTTTCTCAGCTTTTACATACATGGTTCCGATCGGCTGACGGTTCTTGATGTTTGCGGTATTTCTGCATGCACGTCCGAGAACAACGATCTCAAGAAGCTCTTCCATGTTTGCCTCAAGATCCTTGTCGATCCATGCTTCGTTTACCTCCGGGTAATCGCAGAGATGGATACTCTCCGGAGCGTCTGCATCAATGCTTCTTACAAGGTTCTGGTAGATATCCTCAGTCATGAACGGGATCATCGGAGCTGCAGCCTTGGCAACTGTTACCAGCGCTGTGTAAAGTGTCATGTAAGCATTGATCTTATCCTGCTCCATGCCCTTTGCCCAAAAACGCTCACGGCTTCTTCTTACATACCAGTTACTCATATCGTCAACAAATTCCTGGAGTGCTCTTGCAGCCTCCGGAATCTTGTAGGAATCAAGATCCGCATCGACAGTCTTCACCATGGTATTCAGCTTGCTGAGCAGCCATTTATCCATAACCGGAAGCTTATCGTAATTTAAAGTATATTTAGTTGCATCAAAATTGTCAATGTTCGCATACAGTACGAAGAATGCGTAGGTGTTCCACAGAGTGCTCATGAACTTTCTCTGTCCCTCTACAACTGCCTTGCCGTGGAAACGGTTCGGAAGCCATGGAGCACTGTTGATGTAGAAATACCAGCGGATCGCATCTGCACCGTATTTGTTCAGTGCATCAAACGGATCTACTGCATTTCCCTTGGACTTACTCATCTTCTGTCCGTTCTCATCCTGTACATGTCCCAGAACGATTACATTCTTATACGGAGCCTTGTTGAAAAGCAGTGTGGACTCAGCAAGAAGGGAGTAGAACCATCCTCTTGTCTGGTCAACAGCCTCGGAGATGAAGTCTGCCGGGAACTGCTGCTCGAACAGGTCTTTATTCTCAAATGGATAATGATGCTGTGCAAAAGGCATTGCTCCAGAATCAAACCAGCAGTCGATTACCTCCGGTACACGGTGCATAGTCTTGCCGCAGTCCGGACACTTCATGGTGATATCATCAATGTATGGACGGTGAAGCTCGATGGTCTTCGCACGCTCGTCACCACTCTTCTCATAGAGATCCTGGCGGCTTCCTACGGATTCCATATGTCCGCACTCACACTGCCAGATATTCAGTGGTGTTCCCCAGTAACGGTTTCTGGAAATACCCCAGTCCTGAACATTCTCAAGCCAGTCACCGAAACGTCCTTTACCGATGCTCTCCGGAATCCAGTTGATAGTATTGTTGTTACGGATCAGATCATCCTTTACTGCAGTCATCTTGATGAACCAGGACTCACGTGCATAGTAGATAAGCGGTGTGTCACATCTCCAGCAGTGCGGATAATCATGCTCGAATTTCGGTGCGTCAAAAAGCTTGCCCTCTTTGTCAAGGTCTGTGAGGACCATCGGGTCCGCTTTCTTTACGAATACACCTGCGTATGGTGTCTCTTTGGTCATGTTACCCTGTCCGTCTACGAACTGTACGAACGGAAGGTCATACTCACGTCCGACACGGCTGTCATCCTCACCAAATGCAGGTGCGATATGAACGATACCGGTACCATCACTCATGGTAACGTAGTTGTCACAGGTTACGAAATGAGCTTTTTTGTGCTGTTTTGCTGCTGCCTCTCCTGCACATGCAAAAAGCGGCTCATATTCTCTGCGCTCAAGGTCTGTTCCTTTATATTTCTCAAGGATCTCATATGCAGGCTCATCATCCTTTGCAAGCTTGCCGAGAACCTTGTCCAGAAGTGCTTCTGCCATGTAGTAGGTATAGCCATCTGCTGCTTTTACCTTACAGTAGATCTCATCCGGATTTACACAAAGTGCAACGTTGGACGGAAGTGTCCATGGTGTTGTTGTCCATGCCAGGAAGTATGCGTCCTCACCAACAACCTTGAAACGTACGATCGCAGAGCGCTCTTTAACAGTCTTGTAGCCCTGAGAAACCTCCTGTGCGGAAAGAGGGGTTCCGCAGCGTGGGCAATAAGGAACGATCTTAAAGCCTTTATAAAGAAGACCTTTTTCCCAGATCTCTTTCAGCGCCCACCACTCGGACTCGATGAAATTGTTGTCGTATGTTACATACGGATGCTCCATGTCAGCCCAGAAACCAACGGTAGATGAGAAATCCTCCCACATTCCCTTGTATTTCCATACGCTCTCCTTACACTGCTGAATGAACGGCTCCATTCCGTACTCCTCGATCTGCTCCTTGCCGTCAAGGCCAAGCTTCTTCTCAACCTCAAGCTCAACCGGAAGTCCGTGAGTATCCCATCCTGCTTTTCTCGGAACCATGTACCCCTTCATTGTACGGTATCTCGGGATCATATCCTTGATAACTCGTGTCAGAACGTGTCCGATATGTGGCTTACCATTTGCGGTAGGCGGTCCGTCATAGAATGTGTATGTCTCGCCCTCTTTACGGCTATCCATACTCTTTTCGAAAATCTTGTTGTCTTTCCAGAATTTCTCAACTTCTTTTTCACGGTCAACAAAATTCAGATTCGTGTCAACTTTACGATACACAATATTTACCTCCTGTGTCTGATTACTGGCTGCTACCTCATCTGTAAGGCCACAGCGGATTGTTTCTTCACAGATACCTGTTCGTGCCAATGCTTCGGGCACTTATAAAAAAAGACCCCATCCTGTAAAAGGACGAAGTCTGATTCGCTGTACCACCTGTTACATTATACGGGCCTGTGTCCGGATCCCTGCGTCTTCTGCTATGTTCTTATGCTCTGTGTTATGGCGCAGGCTGTTGTTCCATGTCTGTTCATGGCGGACAATTCTTTGTATCTGCCGATATATGTTCCCTGTAACGGAGGAAATCCGTCAGTTCTTACTTAATGATCATCTGTATATCAGATATTCTTCCGGCTGCTGCCGGACAACTTCGGAACTGAAGCTCAGGAGTGATATTCCGCCATATTTACTCGTCCCGGGCTCCCACCATCCCCGGTTCGCTGCAAGCTTTCCATATGGCCTACTGTCTCCATCACAGCTTTTTCTATATACGCTGTCTATTATAGGTTGGGGAAAATCCATATGTCAAGTGTTTTCAGGGATTTTTTCTTATTATATGTATGTTCACTTCTTCTTAATGGAATTTTCACAGACTGCAAGTGGTTTTTCCGGGAGGAAAGTGGTATACTACTACAGAATCTTGAGGGCAAAAATACAGCGTTTCATTAATACAATGCTATAATTAATGAAATACTGCACCTCATCACAAAACGGGCAAGATTTTTTCGGTTACTGATTCTCAAATGAATAATAACCTTCTCGCCCGGATTTATCACTGAAAGGTATCTTGTTATGAAAAATATGAAAAAACGATCCTTGCGCCGGATCTTTGCAGGCATTCTCGGCATAGGGATCCTGCTCACAGGCGCAGCTCCCTGCGCGGCGGCTGCCTATGGATACGATGAATATGGTGATCCTATCGTCACTGCCACACCGGTTCCTGATGGTCAGGCCGCAGCAGTCACGCCTGCTCACTCCAGCTATTATTCACAGGCTGCCGACACCGATTCCATTGACGGATGGCCCAAAGGTCCCGGCATCGAAGCACAGGCTGCAGTCCTTATGGACGTAAATACAGAAGCCGTTCTTTATTCCAAAAATGCGGACACACAGCTCTACCCTGCCAGCATCACGAAGATCCTGACTACACTGCTTGCCTGCGAAAATCTGAATACTAAGACAAACATTACCGTATCTGAGAACGCTTCCACCAGTGTAACTGCCGGAGATTCCAGTATTTATGCTGCTCCCGGTGAAGAATTCACCAGGGATCAGGCCCTGATGGCTGTCATGCTCCAGTCCGCTAATGAAATGTCTGTCGCCGTTGCGGAAGAAGTTTCCGGCTCTGTAAAGAAATTCGCAGAACTCATGAACTGGCGCGCCAAGCTTTTTGGCTGCAAGAACACACACTTTAACAATCCCAACGGTCTTCCGGATGAGAATCATTACACCACAGCCTCCGACATGGCAAAGATCGCCAAATCCGCCTGGCTGAATCCTCTTTTCCGGCGATACTGCACCAAACGTTATTACGAGATCCCGCCTACCAATAAATTTGCGGAAGCCCGCCAGCTGCTCAATCATCACAAGATGATGAAAAACGGCGAATATTATTATGAAGGCGTCCGTGGCGGAAAAACAGGCTACACGGATGCATCCGGCAACACACTTGTCACCTACTGCAAACGAGGAAATATAACGCTGGTAGCCGTGATCCTGAATTCTACTTCCGCGGCAAATGCTTACAGCGATACCGCTTCTCTTTTTAATTATGGTTTTGAAAATTTTGAAAAGGTGGATATGAAGGTGTCCATGGAGCCAGTCCCGTTTAAGGTACTCCCTTGTGACAAATATATCCTTAAGAATAACGGAAACACCTATCCGTTTTATTATCAGACAAAGGTTTATGTGACTCTTCCAAAAGGTATCAAAAAATCACAGCTTAACAAACGCCAGGCCGTTCTTCAGAATGCTGTCGGCCCACTGCGTCTGAAAAGCAAATATTATTATAAGAAACAAATGGTCGGATGGGGAATGCAATACGAACGAAACATCGTATCAGATCTTCTCCTGGCTTCGTAACATTTTCCTGCGGCGGAGAGATTCGTGCTTTTCACGGATCTCATCCGCCGCTTCTGTATCTTCTGCTCTCAGGGTCTTCACCCCGAAATATTTTCCCTCATCGGTTTTTCGGATCCGGATCTTTCCGGCAACAGGTCCATGCTCATGGCAAAGGGCAAGGCTGTAATACACCTTGGAATTGTTGGTACTGAACCAGCGGATCTTCCTCTTGGCAGGGCATCTGCAAATAGGACACATGGTACTTACCATGGTACGATCCTTCATCAGACGCTCCTTTGATACAAATTCCCTGGACACAAACTTGTCATGGTCTGTATAGGAAATATAGATCTCGCTGTCTCTGGATTTTGGATTCTGATATACATCCAGGGACGGATGGCGGATCATGCAGGCTTCATCGATCTCCAGGAGTATCCTGGCAGTATAGCTGGCATCTGCCAGTGCCCGGTGAAAATCCCGGTTTTTGGGAAGCTGCAGGTAGTCTGTAGCATATTCCAGGGAACGCCTGGATATTCCATCCTCGAATTTTATGCTGAAAAGTTTCTGCACATCGTAGTAATGCACCGGCCCTGGCATCAGCTTCAGAAGATTATAGTATTTCATATTGCGCTGGAGTTCCATCACATCCTGGTCTCCCCAGGTAAAAAAGCGATACTCCTCCCCGCACCATTCCAGAAATCTGCGGATTGCCCTTGGAAAAGGGATGCCTTTTTCCAGTTCATGATAATCCACGTGGATCACTTCGTGGATACTGTCGTGGATCCAGTGGTACACTTTGGGCTTGATCAGGCACTGAAAGGTATCAACGATCTCTCTTTTTTCATTTAATTTTACTGCCCCGATCTCTATGATCTCAAACGGGAGCCGACTATCCGGATGTCTTCTTCCATCCGGATTCTGGTTCCATTCCAGGTCAAATACAATATAGTTCATGGGTTTTCTGTCCTCTTATCTGACTGCTCAGCTGCTTCATAAATGCAGCTGTTTCCGGATCGTTGTCCGGCTATTTCATATTTTTGCATTCGGACACAGAATAAATCGCTTCAAACAGCTCCTGCTGGAAGCTTTCTGTATCTGCATCTGTCAGAATCATATCTTTCATTTCATCTTCTTCGTGTAGCCACCAGCGGAAATCGCATAATGTGGCACCCCGTCCGGCAC
>PPYF01613936.1_pt1 | contig 11028 bp, 10 predicted proteins | sample 1559871 | NCBI WGS metagenome assembly PPYF01 (sample SAMN08240021, study PRJNA423297) | Human gut metagenome, whole genome shotgun sequencing project.
GGGTAGTGATCCATTGTCCGGAGGGGGCATGGGGCGTCTCCCGTACCGAAGCCGGGCGCTGGGTACCGTCATGGCGGCTGCCGCCGGAGGAGATTATCGGCAGCGTCGGCGCGGGGGACGCCTTCTGCGCCGGCCTGCTGTACGGCAGCCACGAACGCTGGCCGTTAACCGCCAGTCTGCAGCTGGCTCACGCCTGCGCCCGCGCCAGCCTGCAGGCCGCCAATGCGATCGACGGCGCCAAAACGCTCCCTGAGCTACAGGCGTTTATTCAGTTGCAGAATGTTTAGATCGAGTAGATCCCGCTATCAGGGCGATGCCACAGGAGAACGGCGTGTCATGGCGAGAAAAGGGATACGGTTTATTCAAATCACGCCTGTTTTACGCTGAGTTCAACAAGGGCGGGCCAGGTAACTAACTGCGCCACTCGGCCAGCACCTTTTCCAGTTTATCTAATGACTCAGCGCGTTTTATCGCTGGCATCTGATGAATATTGCGCAATTCCCACTGCACGGCAGGCAAATCCTGAATACGCATTTCCGGCGCTAAACGCCAGTCTGGTTCGCCTCGTTTAAATGACAGTAAAAAATCGACATCCTGTTGTGTGAAACAGGATTTTAACGCAGCAATCATCCTGTTGGGGACTGCTGTCAGTTCCTCCAGGGCTATCGTCTCAAATGTCATCCCGCTGAATTCACGGTAAAAAGGTTCAGCAATATCTTTCCAGCGAGGATTCAGCACTTCAGCCAGAGGCCGATTATGGCTCAGTAAATACGCGATAAACCCATTGAAAATGGGACGGTCAAGCTCCTGCGCATCAAGAAGTAATTTCACGTCATAAAAATCTCTGGGATGCTGGCGATCCAGCGCCGCGCATAATTTTCCACCGTAGAGGTCAGGCAACGAAACCACTGGAAGGCTGGCATAGCCAAAAACGTCCTCTACCGCCCCCACCACTTCTCGCTCCTGTGGTGGATATAATGTTCCCCGGGCGACCGGTGAAACCTCTATCTTTATTTGCGCGCTATCGGTAGTAACAATGACACGCATCTCATCTGAACGATTAGCTTGTAATACAGCGCTCATACCTGCCTGTTGTTGCAGATTGGCGGCAATACGTGCAAGCGCATCCCGTATATGAGGTAAAGCGATGGCTCTGCTTTCCAGGGGCACCCAGGCGAGGTCGATATCCACCGATAATCGAGGGAAATCGCGGATAAAGAGATTGATTGCAGTGCCACCTTTCAGCGCAAATTCCCGTTCGACAGCAACATAGGGTAAAACCTGCATTAGCAGAGCAACCTGCCGATAATAAGGCGCCTGTATATCCATATTTTTTATTCCTTTTGAAAGCGTTCAGGCACTGTGATTTGGTATTGAGCATTGAACTTTCCATTTTCCACGATTTGCCGCTTGCCCGCTCCCAGATCGATTTTTTGGCTATCGATTCGTTTGAGCCAGCCATGCTCGTAAAAACTGGCGAAGAAGAGATACAAACGCTTGGCCTGCACGGACTGGCTGACGGAAAGAAGATACTCTACTTTACGAGGATTAAGATTAACCAGCCCCTGGAAAAGCTCTGCAGCGTGGTTAAATGAGAGGGTCCCCGGCACCGCGCTCAGCAACTCGTAAGCAGCCAGTTCTGGCGCACTGCCGATGAGTTTTTTCCCTTTTATATCAAGCGTTACACGGTATCTATCATCCAGCACCGGCAGTTTTTTCCCCGATATGACTATCCACTCCACACCCGGGAATTCCCTGAACCATTTCGGCAGCAGCGCTTTATTTTCCACACTAAGCCAGCACTGGTTTTGTTTTAGCTGTAGATAGTGTGAACGGCCCTGCCAGACTAAGCTACTGAGCCCCGCAACATACACCGGAGCGGCAAGCTGATTTTGCAAACATGCTAATGCATCGTTCCACTCCGGCTCACGTCCCGCACGCGCATATACGCCGTTGCCTCTTTTTTTTAACCAGCCACTTTGCGCGTATTTAAAGGCCAGAGAGGGAGAGATGGCATGCTGGCTTAACCAGGACTGAAGGATCACATCTCCGGGAGCGCTGTTTTGCAGCAGCCAGTTTAATTTTGTTGCCATAGATTAACCCAGAGTGTCACTTTAATAAAAAAAGTAAACTCCCTGCGCCAAATAAAGTCAACAGCGGGTTGGCAGCAAACCCGCCCTACGCCGCCTTCTCGCTGTGGGTCACGTCGGCGGAAAAGACATAGCCCAGACCGCGCAGGGTTTTAATCAACGTCGGCTGATGCGGGTTGAGCTCAATTTTGCGCCGCAGGCGCATGATCAGCACATCGATGGTCCGGTCGAATACCTCGGTGCTTTCATTATGAGTCAGCGCCAGCAGCTGTTCGCGATTCAATACCCGGCGCGCGTTCTGCGCCAGCGCCAGCAGCAGGCCATATTCTCCCTGGGTCAGCGGGATCGCCTGCTGCTGCGGGTTATACAGTTCACAGCGCGTGGTATCCAGCCGCCAGCCGTTAAACGTCAGGCCAGCACCGGCGCCCGACGCCTCGCCGGCCAGCGCCCCGCTGCGTCGCAGTACCGCTTTCACCCGGGCGACCACCACCCGCGAGCTGAACGGTTTGGCGATGTAATCATCGGCGCCCATCTCCAGACCCACCACCACATCAGACTCACTGCCCAGACCGGAGAACATCACCACCGGCAGCTCAGGCCGCGTGCGCTGCAGCTGCTGGAGCACCTGCAGGCCATGGGTATCCGGCAGGATCATATCCAGTAAGACCAGCGCGATATCCGCCCGCTGCGCCACCGTCGTCAGCGCGTCGTTGCCGGTCTGGCTGACAAGCACTTCAAACGCGTGCGCGCCGAGCACATCGCTGAGCAGCTCGCCCATCCCGCGTATCATCAAGGAATACCCACAATGAAAATATGGCATAGAAGATGCATAGTGACGGCGCGATAGCGCAAACGCGCCCATTGAATAACTGGAGCAAGACCGATGAAAAAAGTCGTCACGGTTTGCCCGTATTGCGCATCAGGTTGCAAAATCAACCTGGTGGTCGATAACGGCAAAATCGTTCGGGCTGAAGCGGCGCAGGGGAAAACCAACCAGGGAACCCTGTGCCTGAAGGGCTATTATGGCTGGGACTTCATTAACGATACCCAGATCCTAACGCCGCGCCTGAAAACCCCCATGATCCGCCGTCAACGCGGCGGCAAGCTGGAAGCCGTCTCCTGGGACGAGGCGCTGGATTACGTCGCCACCCGCCTCAGCGCCATTAAAGCCAAATATGGCCCGGATGCGATCCAAACCACCGGCTCCTCCCGCGGCACCGGTAATGAAACCAACTATGTGATGCAAAAATTCGCGCGCGCCGTTATTGGTACCAATAACGTCGACTGCTGCGCTCGCGTCTGACATATGCACATTGCGCTGAAGAACGGCTCGAACATCGCGCTGCTCAACGCCATTGGCCACGTGATTATTGAAGAGGATCTGTACGATAAATCCTTCGTCGCCAGCCGTTCCGAAGGCTTCGAGGAGTATCGCAAAATCGTTGAAGGCTATACGCCGGAGTCGGTGGAGGAGATCACTGGGGTCAGCGCCCAGGAGATCCGCGCCTGCGCCCGGATGTATGCCAGCGCCAAATCCGCCGCCATCCTGTGGGGCATGGGCGTCACCCAGTTCTACCAGGGCGTGGAGACGGTGCGGTCGCTGACCAGCCTCGCGATCCTCACCGGCAACCTCGGCAAGCCGAACGTCGGCGTCAACCCGGTACGCGGCCAGAACAACGTTCAGGGCGCCTGCGATATGGGTGCGCTACCGGATACCTATCCGGGCTATCAGTACGTCAAGTTCCCGGAGAACCGCGAAAAATTCGCCAAAGCCTGGGGCGTGGAAAGCCTGCCTGCGCATACCGGCTATCGCATCAGCGAATTGCCGCACCGCGCGGCGCACGGTGAAGTGCGGGCGGCGTACATTATGGGTGAGGATCCGCTGCAGACCGACGCCGAACTCTCGGCGGTCCGCAAAGCGTTCGACGATCTGGAACTGGTTATCGTCCAGGACATTTTCATGACCAAAACCGCCTCCGCGGCCGACGTCATCCTGCCGTCCACCTCGTGGGGCGAGCACGAAGGCGTGTATACCGCAGCGGACCGCGGCTTCCAGCGCTTCTTTAAAGCGGTGGAGCCGAAGTGGGACCTGAAAACCGACTGGCAGATCATCAGCGAAATCGCCACCCGGATGGGCTATCCGATGCATTACAATAACACCCAGGAGATCTGGGACGAGTTGCGGCATCTGTGCCCGGACTTCTACGGCGCCACCTACGAGAAAATGGGTGAGCTCGGCTATGTCATGTGGCCGTGCCGCGATGAGTCCGACGCCGATCAGGGAACGTCGTATCTGTTTAAAGAGAAGTTCGATACCCCGAACGGACTGGCGCAGTTCTTCACCTGCGACTGGGTCGCGCCGATCGATAAGCTTACCGATGAGTACCCGATGGTATTGTCGACGGTGCGCGAGGTCGGCCATTACTCGTGCCGTTCAATGACCGGTAACTGCGCGGCGCTGGCGGCGCTGGCGGATGAACCAGGCTATGCGCAAATCAACACCGCCGACGCCGAACGGCTAGGCATCGAAGATGAAGAGCTGGTATGGGTCAATTCGCGTAAGGGGCGCATCATCACCCGCGCGCAGGTCAGCGATCGGCCGAATAAAGGCGCGGTGTACATGACCTACCAGTGGTGGATCGGCGCCTGTAACGAACTGGTCTCAGAGAACCTGAGTCCGATAACCAAAACGCCGGAGTACAAGTACTGCGCGGTCAACGTTGAGCGGATTGCCGATCAGCGCGCCGCGGAACAGTACGTGATCGACGAGTACAACAAGCTGAAATCCCGCCTGCGCGAAAGCGCGATGGGTTAAGGTTCGGCGGTCTGACCCGGCTCGCGCGATGCGTTATTACCTTGCCGATACCTGGGTCAGCTCCGGCGATTATCAAAAAGCCGAATACTGGGCGCAGAAGGCGGCCGCCCAGGGCGATGGCGATGCGCTGGCGCTGCTGGCGCAGCTCAAAATCCGTAACCCCCAACAGGCGGACTATCCGCAGGCCCGCCAGCTGGCGGAAAAAGCCGTCGAGGCCGGCAGTAAATCCGGAGAGATCGTCCTCGCGCGGGTGCTGGTCAACCGTCAGGCTGGCGCCACCGACGTAGCGCACGCCATCACGCTGCTGCAGGATGCTGCCCGGGATAGCGAAAGCGATGCGGCGGTAGATGCCCAGATGCTGCTGGGGCTGATCTACGCCAGCGGCGTACACGGCCCGGAGGATGATGTGAAAGCAAGTGAATACTTCAAAGGCAGTTCATCACTTTCCCGCACCGGCTATGCCGAATACTGGGCCGGGATGATGTTCCAGCAGGGAGAAAAAGGCTTTATCGAACCGAATAAGCAGAAGGCGCTGCACTGGCTCAACGTCAGTTGCCTGGAGGGGTTTGATACCGGCTGCGAAGAGTTTGACCGGATTAGTAAAGGATAAGAAAAAGCCCGGCGCTATCGCGCCGGGCTTTGTGTTTTATTGGGCGGTTTTATCAAACTTGCCCAGCACTTCGCGTTCATAGGCCAGCGCTTTTTTGCGATCGAACTTATGCTCCCACTTGGCGATAACCAGCACCGCCAGCGCATTACCCACCACGTTCAGCGCGGTACGCGCCATGTCGAGGATACGGTCGACGCCGGCAATAAAGGCAAGCCCTTCCAGCGGGATCCCGACGCTACCCAGGGTGGCCAGCAGCACCACGAAGGAGACGCCCGGCACGCCGGCGATCCCTTTCGAGGTCACCATCAGGGTCAGCACCAGGGTAATCTCCTGCCAGATAGAGAGGTCAATACCGTACAGCTGGGCGATAAAGATCGCCGCGATGCTCTGATACAGCGTTGAACCATCGAGGTTGAAGGAGTAACCGGTCGGCACCACAAAGCTGGTGATCGACGCCGGCGCGCCGTAGGCTTCCATCTTCTCAATAATGCGCGGCAGTACGCTCTCCGAACTGGCGGTAGAATAAGCCAGAATCAGCTCATCTTTCAGGATGCGGATCAGGATCCAGATGCTCAAACCACACAGGCGCGCGACAATCCCCAGCACCACCAGCGCGAAGAACAGGATCGCAAAGTAAACCAGCAACACTAGCTTGGCCAGCGGCCACAGCGAGGCGAAACCGAAGGTGGCGACGGTTACCGAAATCAGGGCGAATACCCCGACCGGCGCATAGCGCATCACCATATGGGTGACTTTAAACATGGTCTCGGAGATAGAGCGGAAGACCGTCACCAGCGGCTCACGGTGGGTCGCCGGCAGCGAGGAGAGCCCCAGGCCAAACAGCACCGAGAAGAAGATAATCGGCAGCATATCGCCTTTCGCCATCGATGCCACGATATTGGTCGGCACCAGCGACAGGATGGTGCCCATCAGGCCGTGCGCATGGCTCTGCACTTCGGCGGTGGTGTTCTGATATTTCGAAATATCAACTGCCGCCAGCTGCGACATATCAATGCCCGTCCCCGGCTGGAAGACGTTGGCCAGGGTGATACCCAGCACAATCGCCACCGTGGTGATCACTTCGAAATAGATAATGGTTTTGGCACCGATCCGCCCTAACTGTTTGGCGTCACCCACGCCGGCAATCCCGACCACCAGGGTCGAAATGACAATCGGGACCACGATCATTTTAATCAGATGGATAAAGATATCGCCCGCCGGCGTCAGCAAATTGCTAATTAACCAATCGCGACTTTCAGCGTGGTAATGCAGATAACTGCCCAGAAGGATACCCAGCACCAGGGCTAGCAAAATTTGCCAGGCCAGACTGACTTTTTTTGTTTTCTTCACTACTGACTTCCTCAATGAAAGGCACCATTCCTTTTCGTCATGGTACCCACTGCAGGGGTTCATTTGCGTAATTATTTCGCTTCAAAGTTTCATTTGATGAAATTTCACCCAGTTTAATCATTGCGTGATCTGCCCCCCAATTAACAAACAAAGCTGTCAAAACCCCTACTCTTAACGTTTGTTTGACATATATTTAACAAGTTCAAAGGAGAAAAAAAGCCATGAGCCAAATTCACAAACACCCTATTCCCGCTAATATTGCGGAACGTTGCCTGATTAACCCGGATCAGTACAAGGCGCAGTACCAACAATCCATAACCGACCCTGATACATTTTGGGGCGAGCAGGGCAAGATCCTTGACTGGATGCGGCCCTATACCCGTGTAAAGAACACCTCCTTCGCACCGGGTAATATTTCCATCAAATGGTATGAAGATGGCACCCTGAACCTCGCCGCTAACTGTCTCGACCGCCACCTCGCCGAACGCGGCGTGCGCGCCGGTCGCGCCATCCCGCTGAAGAAAAACGTCGATGACGCGCTGAAAAACCCGAACGTGAAAAGCATTGAGCACGTGGTGGTCCTGAAACGCACCGGCGGCAATATCGACTGGCAGGAAGGCCGCGATCTGTGGTGGAGCGACCTGATTGCGAACGCCAGCGCCGAACACCGGCCCGTCGAAATGAACGCCGAAGATCCGCTGTTCATCCTCTATACCTCCGGCTCCACCGGTAAACCGAAAGGGGTGCTGCACACCACCGGCGGCTATCTGGTCTATGCGGCCACCACCTTTAAATACGTTTTCGACTACCATCCGGGCGATATTTATTGGTGCACCGCCGACGTGGGCTGGGTCACCGGCCATAGCTATCTGCTGTACGGCCCACTGGCCTGCGGCGCCACCACCCTGATGTTCGAAGGGGTGCCGAACTGGCCTACGCCGGCGCGCATGTGCCAGGTCGTCGATAAGCATAAGGTCAGCATTCTCTATACCGCCCCGACGGCTATTCGCGCCCTGATGGCGGAAGGCGACAAAGCTATCGAAGGCACAGACCGCTCCTCGCTGCGCATTCTTGGCTCGGTCGGCGAACCGATTAACCCGGAAGCCTGGGAGTGGTACTGGAAGAAGATCGGTAACGAGAAGTGCCCGGTGATGGACACCTGGTGGCAGACCGAAACCGGCGGCTTTATGATCACTCCGCTGCCGGGCGCGATTGAGCTGAAGGCCGGCTCCGCGACGCGTCCGTTCTTCGGCGTCCAGCCGGTGCTGGTGGATAACGAAGGCCTGCCGCTGGATGGCGCCACCGAGGGCAACCTTGCCATCGCCGACTCCTGGCCCGGCCAGGCGCGTACCCTGTTCGGCGACCATGAGCGCTTTGAGCAAACCTACTTCTCCACTTTCAAAAATATGTACTTTAGCGGCGACGGCGCGCGTCGTGATGAAGATGGCTATTACTGGATCACCGGCCGGGTGGATGACGTCCTGAACGTCTCCGGACACCGTCTGGGGACCGCCGAGATCGAATCGGCGCTGGTCTCGCACCCAAAAATCGCCGAAGCGGCGGTGGTGGGGATCCCGCATAACATCAAAGGCCAGGCCATCTATGCCTACGTGACGCTCAATCACGGCGAAGAACCGACGCCGGAGCTGTATGCCGAAGTGCGTAACTGGGTACGCAAAGAGATCGGTCCGCTGGCGACGCCGGATGTGCTGCACTGGACCGATTCGCTGCCGAAAACCCGCTCGGGCAAAATCATGCGCCGCATTCTGCGTAAGATTGCCGCAGGCGACACCAGCAACCTCGGCGATACCTCGACCCTCGCCGATCCTGGCGTCGTGGAAAAACTGCTCGAAGAGAAGCAGGCCATTACCATGCCATCGTAAGTAAGGACCGATTCCCTACACCCTCTCCCCTTCCGGGGAGAGGATAAAAATAAGTCCCTCCCCCAGGATTTCACTCGCAGGAACGCCGTCAGCAACACCTGTCCCGGCTCCGTCGCCGGAGGGGTTGCTGTCGCCAGCGTCCGCCGAGTGGATGACGAAAGGGAGACCTCTGGAGACGCTAAGATGAATGAACAACTTTGTCAGCGGATAGAAAATAGTGCGCATTTCAGGGAGTTAGTTGCATCACGGCAACGGTTTGCCGCCATTCTGTCAGTGATTATGTTAGTGATCTACGTGGGCTTTATTTTGCTTATCGCCTTTGCACCCGGCTGGCTCGGCACCCCGCTGCACGCCGGAACCAGCGTCACCCGCGGGATCCCGCTCGGCATTGGCGTGATCGTCATTTCGTTTATCCTGACCGGTATTTATGTCTGGCGAGCTAACGGTGAATTCGACCGTATGACCAAAAGCGTTCTCAACGAGGTAAAAGCATGATCAAGAGAGTCCTGACGGCGCTCGCCGCCACGCTGCTGCCCCTCGGCGCCCACGCCGCAGACGCTATTACCGGCGCGGTACAGCGCCAGCCGACCAACTGGCAGGCGATTGTCATGTTCCTGATTTTCGTCGCCCTGACGCTGTACATCACCTACTGGGCCTCAAAACGGGTGCGTTCGCGCAGCGATTACTACACCGCCGGCGGCAATATTACCGGCTTCCAGAACGGGCTGGCGATTGCCGGCGACTTTATGTCAGCGGCGTCGTTCCTCGGTATCTCCGCGCTGGTGTATACCTCCGGCTACGATGGGCTGATCTACTCGCTGGGCTTTCTCGTCGGCTGGCCGATTATCCTGTTTCTAATTGCTGAACGTCTGCGCAATCTTGGCCGCTACACTTTTGCCGACGTCGCCTCTTATCGCCTGAAGCAGGGGCCGATCCGCACCCTCTCCGCCTGCGGTTCGCTGGTGGTGGTGGCCCTGTATCTGATTGCCCAGATGGTGGGCGCCGGCAAGCTGATCCAGCTGCTGTTCGGCCTTAATTACCATGTCGCCGTAGTGCTGGTTGGCGTGCTGATGGTGCTCTATGTCCTGTTCGGCGGCATGCTGGCGACTACCTGGGTGCAGATTATTAAAGCGGTTCTGCTGCTGTGCGGCGCCAGTTTTATGGCCTTTATGGTCATGAAGCACGTCGGCTTCAGCTTCAATAACCTGTTTACCGAGGCGATGGCGGTCCACCCGAAAGGGGCGGCGATTATGAGTCCCGGCGGACTGGTGAAAGATCCGATATCCGCGCTCTCTCTGGGTCTGGGTCTGATGTTCGGTACTGCTGGCCTGCCGCATATTCTGATGCGCTTCTTTACCGTGAGCGACGCCAAAGAAGCGCGTAAAAGCGTCTTCTACGCCACCGGTTTTATGGGCTATTTCTATATCCTGACCTTTATCATCGGCTTCGGCGCCATCATGCTGGTCGGCGCGAACCCGGCGTTTAAAGACGCGGCCGGACAGCTTATCGGCGGCAATAACATGGCGGCGGTGCACCTGGCGGATGCGGTTGGCGGCAACCTGTTCCTCGGCTTTATCTCTGCGGTAGCCTTCGCCACTATCCTGGCGGTGGTGGCGGGCCTGACCCTCGCCGGCGCGTCAGCGGTGTCGCACGACCTGTACGCCAACGTCTTCCGCAAGGGCGCGACCGAGCGTCAGGAGCTGAAGGTCTCCAAGATCACCGTGCTGATCCTTGGGGTGGTGGCCATTCTGCTGGGTATTCTGTTTGAAAATCAGAATATTGCTTTCATGGTCGGCCTGGCCTTCTCCATCGCCGCCAGCTGTAACTTCCCGATTATTCTGCTGTCGATGTACTGGTCGAAGCTGACCACCCGCGGCGCGATGGTCGGCGGCTGGCTGGGCCTGCTGACTGCGGTCATTCTGATGATCCTCGGCCCTACCATTTGGGTGCAGATCCTCGGCCATGAGAAAGCGCTGTTCCCGTATGAATATCCGGCGCTGTTCTCCATTGCCATCGCGTTCATTGGCATCTGGGTCTTCTCCGCCACCGATAACTCACCGGAAGGGATGCGCGAGCGCGAGCAGTTCCGCGCCCAGTTTATCCGTTCACAAACCGGGATCGGTATCGAACGCGGCCAGGCGCATTAATCGTCCTCTCCCTTCCCCGGCATCGTTCGGGGAAGGGATTCTCCCCTCAGTTATAAGTAAAGGTGATCACCCCGGTGGCGTTGGCTGTCCCCGCGGTCACCGCGCTCCCCGTCCTGTAATAGTTAGTGGATAA
>PPYF01172371.1_pt1 | contig 11027 bp, 7 predicted proteins | sample 1559871 | NCBI WGS metagenome assembly PPYF01 (sample SAMN08240021, study PRJNA423297) | Human gut metagenome, whole genome shotgun sequencing project.
AGCAGCACGCAAAGAGTGGCGAAGATATCTTTGGTGACGGTGTGCTGGAGATATTGCAGGATGGATTTGGTTTCCTCCGCTCTGCAGACAGCTCCTACCTCGCCGGTCCTGATGACATCTACGTTTCTCCCAGCCAAATCCGCCGTTTCAACCTCCGCACTGGTGACACCATTTCTGGTAAGATTCGCCCGCCAAAAGAAGGCGAACGTTACTTTGCGCTGTTGAAAGTTAACGAAGTTAACTACGACAAACCTGAAAACGCCCGTAATAAAATCCTCTTTGAGAACTTAACGCCGCTGCACGCGAACTCACGTCTGCGTATGGAACGTGGTAACGGTTCTACTGAAGATTTAACGGCTCGCGTACTGGATTTGGCTTCCCCGATTGGCCGAGGTCAGCGTGGTCTGATCGTTGCACCGCCGAAAGCGGGTAAAACTATGCTGTTGCAGAACATCGCGCAGAGCATTGCTTACAACCACCCTGACTGCGTACTGATGGTGCTGCTGATCGACGAACGTCCAGAAGAAGTGACCGAAATGCAGCGTCTGGTAAAAGGTGAAGTGGTTGCTTCCACCTTCGACGAACCGGCATCCCGTCACGTTCAGGTTGCTGAAATGGTAATCGAGAAGGCGAAGCGTCTGGTTGAACACAAAAAAGACGTCATCATTCTGCTCGACTCCATCACTCGTCTGGCTCGCGCCTACAACACCGTGGTTCCGGCTTCTGGTAAAGTCCTGACCGGTGGTGTGGACGCCAACGCCCTGCACCGTCCGAAGCGTTTCTTCGGCGCGGCGCGTAACGTGGAAGAGGGCGGCAGCCTGACCATTATCGCAACGGCGCTGATCGACACCGGTTCTAAGATGGATGAAGTGATCTACGAAGAGTTTAAAGGCACCGGTAACATGGAGCTGCACCTCTCCCGTAAGATCGCTGAAAAACGCGTCTTCCCGGCTATCGACTACAACCGTTCCGGTACGCGTAAAGAAGAGCTGCTCACCACTCAGGAAGAGCTACAGAAAATGTGGATCCTGCGCAAAATCATCCATCCGATGGGTGAAATCGACGCGATGGAATTCCTCATTAACAAGCTGGCAATGACCAAGACCAACGACGACTTCTTCGACATGATGAAGCGTTCGTAAGTCCGGCTGATACCGAAAACGCCACGTTTTTACGTGGCGTTTTTCTTTTGCGATTTATCTGATCTGTTAGTCAAATAAACAAGTCATCATCACATTCATTATGTGGAATTGCTGTGGGCTGTATAAACTACGAGTGGTCGAAAGTGTAATGTTCTGAATGCTCTCTTCTAGAGACAGACGTAACGCATTATACTTTAAGGAAATGATATATGCTGAGAGCACATACACTGTGAATTTACTCGCTGCTTTATCTGAGCTAATCAGTATTTTTTTATTCACAACCATTTTTATTTTTCTTGCGCGAAAAGTAGCCATCAAGATAGGTTTAGTGGATAAACCCAATTTTCGTAAACGGCACCAGGGGGTGGTTCCTTTGGTTGGCGGGATTTCTGTGTTCGCAGGAATCAGCTTTATGTTTGCTCTCTCGGATTACTATATTCCGCACGCATCGTTATACCTTTTTTCTGCTGGTGTGCTGGTTTTGGTCGGCGCATTGGATGATCGTTTTGACATTAGCGTGAAAATTCGCGCTGTGGTACAGGCCGCTATTGCTGTTGTCATGATGGTGATAGGGAAACTCCATCTCAGTAGCCTGGGGTATATTTTCGGTCCCTGGGAATTGGTGCTCGGCCCCTTTGGCTATTTCCTCACGCTCTTTGCCGTCTGGGCGGCGATCAATGCTTTCAATATGGTTGATGGTATTGATGGCTTACTTGGCGGGCTGTCCAGCGTCTCATTTGCCGCAATGGGGCTGATTCTGTGGTTTGATGGGCAGACGAGTCTGGCGGTATGGTGTTTCGCCATGATCGCCGCGATTCTGCCCTATATCATGTTAAACCTTGGTGTTCTGGGGCGTCGTTATAAAGTCTTTATGGGCGATGCGGGCAGTACGCTGATTGGCTTCACGGTTATCTGGATCCTGCTGGAAACCACGCAGGGTAAAACGCATCCTATCAGCCCGGTTACTGCGCTGTGGATTATTGCGATTCCATTAATGGACATGGTGGCGATTATGTATCGTCGCCTGCGTAAGGGCATGAGCCCCTTTTCTCCCGATCGCCAGCATATTCATCATTTGATCATGCGTGCAGGGTTTACTTCCCGACAGGCATTTGTTCTCATTACGCTCGCCGCTGCGATTCTGGCTTCCATTGGCGTTGCCGCAGAATATTCCCATTTTGTTCCAGAATGGGTCATGTTGGTGCTCTTTTTGCTAGCATTCTTCCTTTACGGTTACTGCATTAAGCGTGCCTGGAAGGTGGCGCGATTTATTAAGCGCGTGAAGCGCAGACTACGCAGAAACCGTGATAACAATCCAACGATAACCAAGTAAATTGAGGATGCGATGACACAACCATTACCGGGGGCACACGCCGTGAGCGCTGAAAATGAACTGGATATTCGTGGGTTGTTTCGTACCTTGTGGGCTGGGAAGCTATGGATTGTGGGAACAGGGCTGGCTTTTGCGCTGATTGCGTTAGCGTATACGTTTTTTGCCCGTCAGGAGTGGAGTGCAACGGCGATTTCCGACCGCCCCACCGTCAATATGCTGGGCGGCTATTACTCCCAACAGCAGTTTTTGCGCAACCTTGATATCAAAGCCAGCCTCGCGCCGGCCGATCAGCCTTCGGTAATGGATGAAGCGTATAAAGAGTTCGTCATGCAACTGGCGTCCTGGGATACGCGTCGCGATTTCTGGCTACAGACCGATTATTACAAGCAGCGCATGGTCGGCAACAGCAAAGCCGATGCCGCGATGCTGGATGAAATGATCAATAACATTCAGTTCACGCCTGGCGATTTCACTCGCAACACCAATGATAGCGTGAAGCTGATTGCGGAAACGGCGCCCGATGCCAACAACCTGCTTCGCCAGTATGTGGCGTTTGCCAGCCAGCGTGCGGCGAGCCATCTGAATGATGAGTTAAAGGGTGCATGGGCCGCGCGGACTATCCAGATGAAAGCGCAGGTTAAACGCCAGGAAGAGGTGGCGAAAAGCATTTTCTCTCGTCGTGTTCATAGCATTGAACAGGCGCTCAAAATTGCCGAGCAGCATAATATTTCTCGTACGGCGACCGATGTTCCTGCCGATGAATTACCCGACTCTGAGCTGTTTTTGCTTGGCCGCCCTATGCTACAAGCGCGTCTTGAAAACCTTCAGGCTGTCGGTCCGGCATTCGATCTGGACTATGATCAAAACCGGGCCATGTTGAACACGCTGAACGTGGGGCCGACGCTGGACCCGCGTTTCCAGACCTATCGTTATTTGCGCACGCCGGAAGAACCGGTAAAACGCGATAGCCCGCGCCGTGCTTTCCTGATGGTTATGTGGGGCATTGTTGGGGCGCTGATCGGGGCTGGCGTCGCATTAACCCGCCGCCGCGCGATTTAGCAACATCTCAGCAGTGAGGGGTTAGGCCCTCACTGCCTATTCGAAGAGAATCGATGTGAAAGTACTGACTGTATTTGGCACGCGACCGGAGGCCATTAAGATGGCGCCTCTGGTTCATGCGCTGGCAAAGGACCCTCATTTTGAGGCAAAAGTCTGCGTTACTGCGCAGCATCGGGAGATGCTCGATCAGGTTTTGAATCTCTTTTCTATTGTGCCTGACTACGATCTCAATATTATGCAGCCGGGTCAGGGGCTGACAGAGATTACCTGTCGAATCCTGGAAGGATTAAAACCGATTCTTGCCGATTTTAAACCTGATGTCGTATTGGTGCATGGCGATACGACAACCACTCTCGCCACCAGTCTGGCGGCTTTCTACCAGCGTATTCCTGTCGGTCATGTAGAGGCCGGGCTGCGAACCGGCGATCTCTACTCCCCCTGGCCTGAAGAGGCGAACCGCACCTTGACCGGTCGCCTGGCGATGTACCATTTTGCGCCGACGGAAAATTCACGGCAGAATTTACTGCGGGAACAGATCCCTGATAACCACATCTTTGTCACCGGCAATACCGTGATTGATGCGCTGATCTGGGTGCGCGATCGCGTACTGGCCAGCGATACGCTACGCGCCGAACTGGCAAAGCGGTATCCTTTCCTGTGTGACGATAAAAAAATGATCCTGGTGACCGGACATCGCCGTGAGAGCTTTGGCCGGGGGTTTGAGCAAATCTGCCATGCGCTGGCGGAGATAGCAGCTACCAATCAGGATGTACAAATTGTGTATCCGGTTCACCTGAATCCCAACGTCAGCGAACCGGTTAACCGCATCCTGGGGCATGTTGAAAATGTGATACTGATTGAGCCGCAGGATTACCTGCCGTTTGTCTGGCTGATGAACCACGCCTGGCTGATCCTTACCGATTCCGGTGGGATTCAGGAAGAGGCGCCGTCATTAGGCAAACCGGTGTTGGTTATGCGCGAAATGACGGAACGGCCAGAAGCCGTTACCGCTGGCACGGTGCGTCTGGTGGGAACCGATTCACACCGTATTGTGGAAGAAGTCACACGTTTGCTGCACGACGAAAATGAATATCAAACCATGAGCCGCGCCCATAATCCTTATGGCGACGGGCAGGCGTGCGGCCGCATTTTACACGCGTTAAAAAATAATCGGGTATCGCTATGAGTTTTACGACCATTTCTGTTATTGGGCTGGGATACATCGGGTTGCCGACGGCTGCGGCCTTTGCTTCTCGCCAAAAGCACGTTATTGGCGTGGATATCAATCAGCAGGCGGTGGACACCATCAACCGTGGAGCCATCCATATTGTTGAGCCGGATCTGGATAGCGTCGTGAAAACTGCGGTTGAAGGCGGATTCCTCCGGGCAACAACAACGCCGGTAGCAGCCGACGCGTACTTGATCGCCGTGCCGACGCCGTTCAAGGGCGATCACGACCCCGATATGGTTTATGTCGAAGCGGCCGCGAAATCTATTGCTCCCGTACTGAAAAAAGGCGCGCTGGTCATCCTCGAATCCACCTCGCCGGTGGGTGCGACAGAACAAATGGCCGAATGGCTGGCGGAAATGCGCCCGGATCTGACTTTCCCGCAGCAGGCGGGGGAACAGGCTGATGTGAACATTGCCTACTGCCCGGAGCGCGTATTGCCGGGTCAGGTCATGGTGGAGCTCATCAAAAATGACCGCGTGATTGGCGGCATGACGCCGGTATGCTCCGCGCGTGCCAGCGAGTTGTACAAGATTTTCCTTGAAGGCGAGTGTGTGGTGACTAATTCCCGCACCGCCGAAATGTGTAAGCTCACGGAAAACAGCTTCCGTGACGTCAATATCGCCTTTGCGAACGAGCTGTCGCTGATTTGCGCCGATCAGGGGATTAACGTCTGGGAACTGATTCGTCTGGCGAATCGTCATCCACGCGTGAATATTCTCCAGCCTGGGCCGGGCGTGGGAGGCCACTGCATCGCCGTCGATCCGTGGTTTATTGTGGCGCAAAACCCGCAGCAGGCGCGGCTGATCCGTACCGCGCGTGAAGTGAACGACGGTAAACCACACTGGGTGGTGGCGCAGGTGAAAGCCGCAGTGGCGGATTGCCTGACGGCAACGAATAAGCGCGCCAGCGACATCAAAATCGCCTGCTTTGGTCTGGCGTTTAAACCGAATATTGACGATCTGCGTGAAAGCCCGGCGATGGGCATTGCGCAGGAGATTGCGCAATGGCATGCCGGTGAAACGCTGGTGGTAGAGCCTAATATTCATCAGTTGCCGAAAAAACTGGAAGGTCGCTGCACGTTAGCCACGCTGGAAAATGCGCTGGCGGAAGCGGATGTGCTGGTCATGCTGGTTGACCATCATCCGTTTAAAGCGATTAACGGCGACGCCGTGCGGCAACGCTACATTGTGGATACGAAAGGAGTCTGGCGCTGATGAAACGGATTCTGGTCACTGGCGGCGCGGGATTTATCGGCTCTGCCGTTGTGCGCCACATCATTGATGAAACCCCCGACGCCGTAGTGGTGGTGGATAAGCTCACCTACGCCGGAAACCTGATGTCGCTGGCGCCAGTTGCACAGCATGAGCGCTTTGCCTTTGAGAGAGTGGATATCTGCGATCGGGCATCGCTGGATCGCGTTTTTCAGCAGTACCAGCCGGATTACGTGATGCATCTGGCGGCGGAAAGCCATGTTGACCGGTCTATCGACGGCCCGGCTGCGTTTATTGAAACCAATATCGTGGGAACCTACACGCTGCTGGAAGCGGCCCGGACTTACTGGGCGACGCTCAATGATGAGAAAAAATCGGCGTTTCGTTTCCACCATATCTCCACTGACGAGGTGTATGGCGATCTGCATTCCACGGATGATTTCTTTACTGAGACCACGCCGTATGCGCCGAGCAGTCCTTATTCCGCCTCGAAAGCCAGCAGCGATCACCTGGTGCGCGCGTGGTTGCGCACCTATGGTCTGCCGACGCTGGTCACTAACTGTTCCAATAATTACGGCCCTTACCACTTCCCGGAAAAGCTGATCCCATTGATGATCCTGAACGCGCTGGCGGGTAAACCGCTGCCGGTGTATGGCAATGGACAACAGATCCGCGACTGGCTGTACGTTGAAGATCACGCCAGGGCGCTGTATCGCGTGCTGACGGCGGGCGAAGTGGGGGAGACATATAACATTGGCGGCCATAATGAGCGTAAGAATCTGGAGGTTGTGGAAACGATTTGCGATCTGCTGGAAGAACTTGCGCCACAAAAACCGCAGGGCGTGGCGCATTATCGCTCCCTGATCGCTTTTGTGGATGACCGTCCAGGCCATGATTTACGCTATGCCATCGACGCAGCGAAAATTGCGCGTGAACTTGGCTGGACGCCGCAGGAAACCTTTGAAAGCGGAATGCGGAAAACCGTGCAGTGGTATCTGGCGAATGAGGCCTGGTGGAAGCCCGTGCAGGATGGCAGCTATCAGGGTGAACGTTTAGGTCTGAAGGGCTAAACCCGGAGGAGGAACGCATGAAAGGTATCATTCTGGCGGGCGGCTCTGGCACCCGCCTGCATCCGATTACGCGCGGCGTGTCAAAGCAGCTTCTGCCGATTTATGACAAGCCGATGATCTACTATCCGCTGTCGGTACTGATGCTGGCGGGTATCCGGGAAATCCTGATTATCACCACACCGGAAGATAAGCACTATTTTCAGCGTCTGCTGGGCGATGGTTCGGAGTTTGGCATTGAGTTGCAGTATGCCGAACAACCCAGCCCGGATGGGTTGGCGCAGGCCTTTATCATTGGTGAAACATTCCTTAACGGCGAGCCGTCCTGTCTTGTACTGGGCGACAATATCTTCTTTGGTCAGGGTTTCAGCCCGAAATTGCGTCATGTGGCGGCGCGAACCGAAGGGGCGACCGTTTTTGGTTATCAGGTTATGGACCCGGAACGTTTTGGCGTTGTGGAGTTCGACGACAATTTTCGCGCGGTCTCGCTGGAAGAAAAGCCGAAACAGCCGAAATCAAACTGGGCGGTGACCGGTCTCTATTTTTACGACAGCAAGGTAGTAGAGTACGCGAAGCGCGTGAAGCCTTCCGAGCGCGGTGAGCTGGAGATTACGTCCATTAATCAGATGTACCTTAATGACGGCAAGCTGACGGTTGAGTTGCTCGGTCGTGGCTTTGCGTGGCTGGATACCGGCACCCATGACAGCCTGATTGAAGCGAGCACGTTTGTGCAGACGGTTGAAAAACGCCAGGGCTTCAAAATTGCCTGTCTGGAAGAGATCGCCTGGCGTAACGGCTGGCTGGATGACGAGGGCGTAAAACGCGCCGCCAGTTCTTTAGCGAAAACCGGCTATGGCCAATATTTACTGGAGCTACTCCGTGCCCGTCCGCGCCAGTATTGAACCATTAACGTGGGAAAATACGTTCTTTGGCGTCAATAGCGCTATTGTTCGCGTGAACCCTGCCGCGCCGGTGTTAACGCCAGAGGCATTGCAACCCTGGTCGCGCGTGCAGGCGAAAATTTCTGCTGCGCGCACGGATGAATTAGATGCGCTGCAACAGTTGGGGTTTTCGCTGGTAGAAGGCGAAGTCGACTTCAGCCTGCCGGTCGCTGGCGTTGAACGTATTTCTGGCGTGGAAATTGCACAAATTGCCGATATTCCCGCGTTACGTCAACAGGCGTCCGCCGCGTTTGCGCAAAGCCGTTTCCGCGCACCGTGGTATGCGCCGGACGCCAGCGTCCGTTTTTATGCTCAGTGGATTGAAAATGCCGTGCGCGGCACCTTCGATCACCTGTGTCTGGTTATCCGGGCGGCGAATAACGATATTCGCGGGTTTGTCTCGCTGCGCGAACTGAACGACACCGATGCGCGCATCGGCCTGCTGGCCGGGCGTGGCGCAGGAGCAGAATTAATGCAGGCGGCGCTCGCGTGGGCGCAGTCTCGCGGAAAGACAACATTGCGGGTGGCGACCCAGATGGGCAACACCGCCGCGCTTAAACGTTATATACAGAGCGGTGGCAACGTAGAAAGCACCGCGTACTGGTTATACAGGTGACAAAATGATTCCATTTAACGCGCCGCCGGTGGTGGGAACCGAACTCGATTACATGCAGTCAGCGCTGGGAAGCGGCAAACTTTGCGGAGATGGCGGCTTTACGCGCCGTTGCCAGCAGTGGCTGGAGCAACGTTTTGGCAGCGCTAAAGTGTTGCTGACGCCATCCTGTACGGCGTCACTTGAAATGGCGGCATTGCTGCTGGACATCCAGCCGGGCGATGAAGTCATTATGCCAAGCTACACCTTCGTTTCTACCGCCAACGCCTTTGTGCTGCGCGGGGCGAAAATCATTTTCGTCGATATCCGCCCGGATACCATGAACATTGATGAAACGCTGATTGAAGCGGCGATTACCGACAAGACGCGCGTCATTGTCCCGGTGCATTACGCGGGCGTCGCCTGCGAAATGGACACCATTATGGCGATTGCGAAGCGTCATAATCTGTTTGTGGTGGAAGATGCCGCGCAGGGCGTGATGTCGACCTGGAAAGGCCGTGCGCTGGGGACGATTGGTCATATCGGTTGCTTCAGTTTTCACGAAACCAAAAACTACACGGCAGGTGGTGAAGGCGGCGCGACGCTGATTAACGACCGTTCCCTGATTGAACGGGCGGAAATCATCCGTGAAAAAGGCACCAATCGCAGCCAGTTCTTCCGGGGACAGGTGGATAAATACACCTGGCGGGATATCGGCTCCAGCTATCTGATGTCCGATCTCCAGGCGGCGTATCTGTGGGCGCAGCTGGAAGCGGCCGATCGCATCAATCAACAGCGTCTGGCGCTGTGGCAGACCTACTATGATGCACTGGCGCCGCTGGCGCGCGCGGGACGTATTGACCTGCCTTCTATCCCGGACGACTGTAGGCACAACGCGCATATGTTTTATATCAAGTTGTGGGATATTACCGATCGCAGCGCGCTGATCAACTTCCTGAAAGAAGCGGAAATCATGGCGGTGTTCCATTACATCCCGCTACATGATTGTCCGGCAGGCGACAAGTTTGGCGAGTTCCGTGGCGAAGATCGGTACACTACCAAAGAGAGCGAGCGCCTGCTGCGCTTGCCGCTGTTTTATAATCTGTCTCCCGTTAATCAGCGAACGGTGATTTCGACCTTGCTGAACTATTTCTCCTGATATGTCGCTTGCGAAAGCGTCCCTGTGGACGGCAGCCAGTACGCTGGTGAAAATTGGCGCAGGCTTACTGGTCGTAAAACTGCTGGCGGTGTCGTTTGGCCCTGCGGGCGTCGGCCAGGCGGGTAACTTCCGCCAGATGGTGACCGTGCTCGGCGTGCTGGCCGGGGCCGGGATATTTAACGGGGTGACGAAGTATGTCGCTCAGCATCATGATAACCCTGCCCGGTTGCGTAACGTGGTGGGCACTTCATCCGCAATGGTGATGGGGTTCTCCACGCTACTGGCGCTGGTCTTCGTGCTGGCGGCGGCCCCCATTAGCCAGGGGCTGTTTGGGCACAGCCACTACCAGGGGCTGGTGCGTTTAGTGGCGCTGGTGCAGATGGGGATCGCCTGGGCGAACCTGCTGCTGGCGCTGATGAAAGGGTTTCGTGACGCTGCCGGGAATGCGCTGTCGCTGATTGTGGGGAGCCTGGTGGGGGTTGTGGCCTACTATGGCTGCTACCGTCTGGGCGGCTATGAAGGTGCGCTGCTGGGTCTGGCGCTGGTGCCTGCGCTGGTGGTGATCCCGGCGGCGATTATGCTGATTAAACGCGGCGCGATCCCGCTTAGCTACCTGAAACCGTCGTGGGATAAAGGGCTTGCCGGACAGCTCAGCAAATTTACGCTGATGGCGCTGATTACGTCCGTCACGCTACCGGTGGCTTATGTGATGATGCGAAACCTGCTGGCGGCGCATTACAGCTGGGATGATGTTGGTATCTGGCAGGGCGTAAGCAGTATTTCCGATGCCTATCTACAATTTATTACCGCCTCGTTTAGCGTGTACTTATTGCCAACGCTGTCGCGTCTGACCGAAAAGCAGGCGATTACGCGTGAAGTGGTGAAATCGCTGAAATTTGTTCTGCCTGCGGTGGCGGTGGCGAGTTTTACGGTCTGGCTGCTGCGTGATTTCGCCATCTGGCTGCTCTTTTCCGCCAAATTCACCGCCATGCGCGATCTGTTCGCCTGGCAACTGGTGGGCGATGTGCTGAAAGTGGGCGCGTACGTTTTTGGCTATCTGGTGATCGCAAAAGCGTCGCTGCGGTTTTATATTCTGGCTGAGATTAGCCAGTTCATTTTGTTGACGGCATTCGCTCACTGGCTGATCCCCGCGCATGGCGCGCTGGGGGCGGCACAGGCGTATATGGCCACCTATGTGGTCTATTTCTCTCTCTGTTGTGGCGTGTTTTTACTCTGGCGTAGGCGGGCATGACTGTACTGATTCACGTACTGGGATCGGATATCCCTCACCA
>PPYF01386294.1_pt1 | contig 11027 bp, 10 predicted proteins | sample 1559871 | NCBI WGS metagenome assembly PPYF01 (sample SAMN08240021, study PRJNA423297) | Human gut metagenome, whole genome shotgun sequencing project.
CTGATGCCGAACAAGATAGCCGAAATGTTCCCTGACCTCTGGGTAGATGAGGACGAGGAGGAAGGCAAGAACCTCAACGAGGCGCCGCTGATACAGACCCAGATAGAGCGATTCAGAAAGCACTATACCTTCAGTTATCACAAGGTGAACGATTCGCAGGGTGCCGACCGCTTCCTGGAGCATTACAACGAATGCCGGAACAACGACCTGAACGTGCTGGTGATTAACTTCATCGACATGCTCTCTCACGCGCGTACCGAATCTAAGATGGTGCGCGAGCTTGCCAACAACGAGAGTGCCTACCGCAGCATTACGCAGAGCTGGCTCCGCCATTCGGTTCTCTCTGAGCTCTTCAAGCTCCTTTCGCAGAGCGATTACCAGGTAGTGCTCACCACCGACCACGGCAGCATCAGGGCATCGAAACCTATCAAGATTGTAGGCGACCGCAATACGAACACCAACCTGCGCTACAAGCTGGGCAAGAATCTGGCTTACCAGAGCAAGGAAGTTTTCACCATCAAGGAGCCTCAGCGTGCCCAGTTGCCGGCACCTAACCTGAGTACCTCGTATGTATTTGCCACGGGCGACAGTTTCTTCGCCTATCCGAACAATTACAACTATTATGTGCAATACTACAAGGATACCTTCCAGCACGGCGGCATCTCGATGGAGGAAATGCTCATACCGCTCATCACGCTGACAGCGAGAAAAAGGTAATGCATCACATCTCCTACCTTCGCCCTCGTAAACGAATATACAGCGGGCGACGGCTCACCTGTCTACCACTTCGATTTCTACCGCATCAAGAAACTCGATGAGGTATACGACATGGGCTACGAAGATTATTTCTACAGCGGCAACCTCTGTTTCCTGGAGTGGCCGGAACTGATAGAAGAACTGCTGCCGGAAGACTGCACCAAAGTGACTATCACCGTAGAAGAAGACGGAACAAGAAGCGTAGAATGGTAAGCCACCGACAGCCCCGAACAAAAAAAGCATCTGGCTGAGAACATGTTTTCTCAAGCCAGATGCTTTTATCATTTCCTATCCGGGCTGATTACAGGAGAGCCTGGATCTTCTCGGTAAGGGTTGCCTTAGAGGCTGCGCCAACAAACTTGTCTACCAGCTGGCCACCCTTGAAGAAGAGGATGGTAGGGATATTACGAACACCAAACTCCATAGCGATGTCGTCGTTCTCCTCTACATCACACTTACCTACTACCACCTTGCCGTCAAACTCCTCAGCAAGCTGTGATACGATAGGAGCAACCACGCGGCAAGGACCGCACCATGTTGCCCACAAATCTACTACCAATGGCAGTTCGCCATTCTTGTAGCTCTCGAAATTCTCGGTTGTAATTGTTACTTCCATTTTTCTATACTTTTATATATTAAAACTAAAATTATCTCTAATTAATCTGATAGCTCATCTTAGGATGCTGCTCGATATACTGGATGAGGGCATGGCCCACACCCACCGTATGCTCACGGGCACGCATCAGCAGATAGGTATTGCTGTCTACATCATGTATCTGGAAAAAGAGCTGCGCCTTGCCCTCGTCATTCTCCAGAATGGTCTGCAGGTCGCTAACCATCGTTTCATCTATCGCATCGCTCTCCACATTGATGGTAAAGCGGTCGATGCGGTTCTCCTTGACCGTCTGCAGATACTCTACATTGCCTATCTGGAAATCGAGATAGTTGGCATTGCCGTAACGGGAAACGCACTTGGCGGTGATGTAGATGGTGCTGCCTTCAACCATGATGCCGCGCCACTTGCCCCAGTCTTCGCCAAAGAGAGCCAGCTCGCCTGAGCCCTCAAAGTCTTCGAGCGTAACAAAACCGCACGGCTTGCCCGTCTTGGTAAACTTCGACTTCACACCCGTGATGATGCCGCCCAGCACCACATCTTCCTTCTTTGCCAGTTCCTGCTTGTCGCCCAGTTCAGAGCAATGGGTATTGCAGAGGGAGTTGAGGATGATGCTGTACTCATCGAGCGGATGGGCAGAAAGATAGATGCCCACAAGCTCGCGCTCACGGTTCAGACGTTCGATGGTGCTCCAGCTCTCTGCATCAGGAATAGGCGGCGTAGCTATCTCTATCGCCTCGGTACCGCCAAAGAGTGAGTTGGCAGCCTCGTGCTGTTCCTGCTGGAAGAGCTGACCGTAGCGCACCAGCGTATCGAGGAAGGTTTCGCCCTTGTTGTTCTTGCCGAAGAACTGCTCGCGACGGATGCCGAAACTGTCGAAACCGCCACTCAGCGCCAAGGTTTCGAAAGCCTTGCGGTTCACGCTGGAGTAATCTACACGCTCGGCAAAATCGAAGATGCTCTTATAAGGTCCGTTCTTCAGTCGCTCTGCCACGATGGCATCGGCTGCCGGAGCACCCATACCCTTGATGGCCGAAAGACCGAAACGTATCTCTCCATGCTCGTTCACACCGAACACGCGGTAACTCTCGTTCACATCCGGACCCAAGGTCTTGATGCCCATCGACTGGCACTCCTCCATCAGCTTGGTGATTTCGGTAATCTGTGCAAAGCGTCGGGTCATCAGCGCCGCCATGTATTCGGCAGGATAGTGCGCCTTGAGATAGGCAGTCTGGTAGGCTACCCATGAATAACAGGTGGCATGAGACTTGTTGAAGGCGTAGGAAGCAAACTTCTCCCAGTCGCCCCATATCTTCTCCAGCACCTTCGGGTCGTGGCCGTTCTCCTGTCCCTGCTTGATGAACTTAGGCTTCATCGCATCTACGATAGCCTTTTTCTTCTTACCCATCGCCTTACGCAGGGCATCTGACTCGCCTCGGGTGAAGCTCGCCAACTGACGGGAGAGAAGCATCACCTGCTCCTGATAGACCGTGATGCCGTAGGTATCCTTCAGATACTTCTCCATACACGGGATATCGTAGGTAATCTCCTGTTTGCCGTTCTTGCGGGCAATGAAGTCAGGGATATAATCCATAGGTCCCGGACGGTAGAGGGCGTTCATGGCGATGAGGTCCTCGAATACCGTAGGCTTCAGCTCACGGAGATACTTCTGCATACCCGGCGACTCGAACTGGAAGGTTCCGATGGTCTGACCGCGCTGATAGAGCTGATAGGTCAGCTCGTCATCGATAGGGATGGTATCGAGGTCAACGACATCGCCCGTAGTCTGCTTGATAACCTTGCATGCTTCCTTCATCTCGGAGAGGGTCTTCAAGCCCAGGAAGTCCATCTTAATCAGACCGGTGGTCTCGATGACATGGCCGTCGTACTGCGTTACCGCCGTCTTCAGTCCCGGGAAATCAGGGTCATCGGCAGTAGATACAGGCACCCAGTTGCTGATAGGGTCGCGGCAGATGATGAATCCGCAGGCATGGATACCCGTGCCTCGGATGGTTCCCTCGAGCATCTTGGCATACTTGATGGTATTGCTCTCGCGGGGATCGTTGGAGAACTCTGCCTCGCGCAGCTCTGGGGTATATTTGATGGCATTAGTCAGGTTCATCTTGGCTCCGTCAGGCAAACGGTCTGGGATAGCCTTGCAGAGTGCATTCGCCTTATCCAACGGCAACTTCTCTACTCGCGCCACGTCCTTGATGGAGTTCTTCGTGGCCATGGAACCGTAGGTAATGATATGGGCACAGTTCTCATGACCGTACTTATCCATTACCCAGCGCAATACCTTGCCTCGGCCGTCATCATCAAAGTCGGTATCAATATCCGGAAGGTTCACACGGTCTGGGTTCAGGAAACGCTCAAACAGGAGGTCGTACTTCAATGGGTCAATCTTGGTAATGCCCAAGCAGTAAGCCACCACCGAACCTGCCGCAGATCCACGTCCCGGGCCCACCATCACGCCGAGTTCCTCGCGCGCCGCCCTGATGAAGTCAGACACGATGAGGAAGTAGCCCGGGAAACCCATGGTCTTCATCACGTGGAGCTCGAAGTTTACATGCTCGTCTACATTCTCGGGCAGCGGGTCGCCATAAAGCTTTTTGGCTCCCTCGTAGGCAAGGTGGCGCAGATATTCTGCCTCAAACTTGATACGGTATATCTTATCGTAACCGCCCAATCGGTCGATTACCTTCTGACCTTCCTCAGGTGGCAGCGGGTTCTTGCCGTTCTCATCCGAGGTAAACTCCTTGTAGAGGTCTTCTTCTGATACCTTCTGTCGCAACTGCTCCTCGGTACCGAAACTCTCCGGAATCGGGAAGAAAGGCATGATAGGACCATGGTCGATGCTGTAAATCTCCACCTTATCCAATACTTCGAGGGTATTGGAAAGTGCTTCGGGGATATCCGAGAACACATCGTTCATCTCCTGGCGGGTCTTGAACCATTCCTGCTTGGAATAGCGCATACGGTTAGGGTCGTCGAGATCCTTGCCGGTAGCGATACAGAGCAGATGGTCGTGAGCCTCGGCAGTTTCCTTATCCTCGAAGTGGCAGTCGTTGGTGCACACCAGCTTGATGTTAAACTCCCTTGCCATCTTGATAAGTTCCTTGTTGGCACGCTGCTGCAACTCGTAAGCCTCGCGGTTGGCAAGCAGACTTGGGTCATCGGGTACTTTATGGCGCTGGAGCTCGAGATAGTAATCATCGCCAAAGAGGTTGTGGTACCACTGGCAAGCCTCGCGGGCTCCTTCCAGGTCACCATGCAGAATCTTGGATGGCACCTCGCCTGCAATACATGCCGAACAGACGATGAGGTCTTCGTGATACTTCTCCAGATCGGCACGGTCGGTTCGTGGGCGCATGTAGTAACCATCCACCCACGAATTGCTCACCAGCTTGATGAGGTTCTTGTATCCATTATAATTCTTGGCAAGTACAATGAGGTGATAACCGCTCATATCGCCCTTATCCTTCTCTCGGTCGGCTTTGGTTCGGCGTGCCACATACATCTCGCAGCCTATGATAGGCTTGAAAGGTTCGAGTCCCTCCTTCTTGCGGTCTTTATTAATCTTGCCGCAATAGTCGGTGAGCTCCTTGATGCCGAACATCACACCGTGATCGGTTACCGCCATACCCTTCATGCCGTCCTTGATGGCCTTGTCTACCAGATGCGGTATCTTCGACTGGCCGTCGAGGATGGAGTATTGGGTGTGTACATGCAAATGAACAAAATCTTCCATTATCTGTTTAAAATTCGAATTTTGACAACAAAGTTACGGCGAAATATTGAAAAAGCCAAAAGAAATATGCGAAAATATTGAAAAAGGTAAAAGAAACCCCCAAAAAATTTGCAAAAGTGATAAAAATGACGTACCTTTGCACCAATAAAAACTTAATCCTACTATATGGGACAGAAAATAAAGAAATTAAAGAAGATAAGATTGCACCGCGAAGGTACCGATCAGCTGGTAACCGGAGCGATAGCGTTAGTAGCCATTGCGGCTATATTGTGGACAACCTTAGACAACAAGATTCCGTTCTGGGCTTTTGTTGTTGTGTTCGGTACGGTATATGGTATCGTGCTCAACTTCTACCGTTGCCCTGTCAGATACCTCAACGTAGAGGATACTTCGAAACTGGTAGTAGCACCAGCCGACGGAAAGATTGTGGTGATAGAAGAGGTGGAGAATGCTCCCTACTTCGGTGACCGCCGCCTGATGATTTCCATCTTCATGAGCCTCTGGAATGTTCATGCCAACTGGTTCCCGGTGGATGGTAAGGTGAAATTCGTGAAGCATGTGGACGGCAACTACCACAAGGCATGGCTGCCTAAGGCTAGCGAGGAAAACGAGCATGCCGACGTGATGATTACCACACCTGAGGGAGTGGATGTACTCTGCCGACAGATTGCCGGTGCAGTGGCACGCCGCATCGTAACCTATGCCAAGGAAGGGGAAGAATGCTTCATCGACGAGCACCTGGGATTCATCAAGCTGGGTTCACGCGTGGATGTCTACCTGCCTGTAGGTACAGAAGTATGCGTAAAGATGGGACAGTCAACTACTGGCGACCAGACCGTCATCGCTAAATTGAAATAACATATTGACAGATAGAGGGCAAGCCGGAACATACTTCCGGCTTTCACTCTATCATAATATACTGGAAAGAAATGAGTATCAAGAAACATATTCCAAACACGATAACCTGCTGCAACCTGGTTTCGGGCTGCATCGCAACATCGTTTGCCTTCGGCGGGAACCCAAAGATGGCATTGTTATGGATTATCATCGGAGCCGTATTCGACTTCTTTGACGGCATGAGCGCCCGCCTGCTGCACGTTTCATCGCCAATAGGCAAGGAGCTGGATTCGCTGGCAGATGACGTAACCTTCGGTGTGGCTCCTGCCACCATCGTATTCTCACAACTCTTTGTGATGGAATATCCGGGTTTTCTGGAGCCTTTGCGCCCATGGCTGCCTTACGCAGCCTTCATCATCGCAGCCTTCTCGGCATTGCGACTGGCTAAGTTTAATCTTGATGAGCGCCAGACTACCTCTTTCATCGGTGTTCCTACACCAGCCAACGCCCTGTTCTGGGGTTCGCTGATTGTGTTCAATCCAAGCTGGCTCGAAGGATATTCATGGTCGGTATTCATCATTCTGGCTCTGATTCTCATCACCAGCTATCTGCTGGTTTGCGAGATGCCTCTTTTCGCCTTGAAGTTCAAACAGTGGGGTTTCAAGGGCAATGAGGTGAAATATGGCTTTGCCGCGCTCACCATCATCATCCTCGCTACTTCGGTAGCACTCGATGGTCTGATCGGCTTCCTCACCGGCTGGTGGCTTGTCATCGTGGCATACGTCATCATCTCGGCGATTATTTATCTGAAGAAGACGAAATAGAAGAAATCCCCTTTATTGGGATATTTAGGTATTTAGGTAGATTATAACTGAAAAATGCGGCTAGATGTGAATCCAGTCGCATTTGCTTTTTTCTTCCTGTTGAGAGAGATGATTAGTTGTGTACGAGCGTACCAATCTCCTCACCATCCATCACCTTCTTGAGGTTACCTACAACATCCATATTAAACACGTAGATAGGAAGGTTGTTTTCCTTACACATGGTGGTAGCAGTCAAATCCATTACCTTCAAGCCCTTGGTGTAAATCTCATCATAGGTGATGTCCTTGAACTTGGTAGCTGTAGGATCCTTCTCTGGGTCGGCGGTATAGATGCCGTCTACACGGGTACCCTTGAGCATCACGTCAGCCTCGATTTCGATACCGCGGAGAGAAGAACCGGTATCGGTAGTGAAGTATGGACTACCTGTACCTGCAGAGAAGATGCAGATATAGCCTGCCTCCATCGCCTCAATCGCCTTCCACTTGGTGTAGAATTCGCCGATAGGCTCCATGCGGATGGCAGTAAGCACCTTGTTCTTAACGCCCAAGGCTCCGAGTGCGCTGCTCAATGCCAGGGAATTGATAACGGTAGCACACATACCCATCTGGTCGCCCTTGACACGGTCGAAACCCTTCTGGCTTCCGCTCAAACCGCGGAAGATGTTACCACCACCAATCACAATGCCTATCTGAACGCCCATCTCATGGACCTCCTTTATCTGCTTAGCATAATCACTCAGGCGCTCTGGGTCGATGCCGAAGCTCTGCTTGCCCATCAGACTCTCGCCGCTCAATTTCAAAAGAATTCTTTTAAACTTTGCCATAATATAGTGTTTAATGTTTATTGTTTAATGTTTACTGAAGGGATTAGAAACTTGATTTCTCCGAACGCATACGAGCGTATTACTCCCTTCTTGTCATGAAGGATGAGATGACCATCGTCCTCCACCTCTACGAAGGCACCCTCGAACTTACCATCCTTATCCTCATACCAGTGATAGCCCTTGCGACGGTAGAGAGAAAGATGATAGATGCCCGACACATCCATATAGTCGGCACGACGCAGAAGTTCGTAGTATTTGCAGAAAGCCTCAATCACCTTCTGCAGCACCTCTTCCCTATCCACCTCATGGCCCAGAATCTGAGCCAGAGATACAGGGTTGGGCGCATCGCTGTGGAACTCAGTCTGATTGACATCAATGCCGATACCGAAGATGCAGCGCTTGATGCCCTTGGAGTCGATGGCAGTCTCTATCAGCGTGCCACTGATTTTCTTGTCATGCCAGTACACATCATTCGGCCATTTCAGCGTAATGCCGTCCGTATAGGAATCAAGAGCGTCCTTCACGGCGAGCGCACCAGCCTCGGAAAGGAGGAACTGCTGGCGCAAAGGTACCCACTTAGGACACATCATCATACTGAAGAGGAGGTTCTTGCCCGGCTCACTCTCCCAGGTATGCACGCCCTGTCCCCTGCCTGCTATCTGATAGTCAGCAATGGCAACGGTCAGCGCATCTTCATCGTAAGTATCCAAATTCTTCAGGAAGGTATTCGTGGAATCCACTTCCTTTAATCGTATAATCTTCTTTTCCATATCTATATAATAATGTATAGCGATACACAACGGGTTATCCAATCAGCAACGGGTTGAAGGCATCCACAAGATGCTCGATGCGTTTCACCTGATGCCCTACCCCTACCACGGTAACAATATCAAAGCGAAGTTCTTTTTCCACCTTCTGTTCCTTGACGTAAGTATTGGCGGCTATTGCCAGATTACGCATCTTCCTGACATCTACGGCTTCCTCGGGCTGCTGGTATTCTTCACCCGAACGGGTCTTGACCTCTACCACAACCAGCGTCTTACCATCCGGCGAAACGGCAAGGATATCCAGATCCCGCTTGCCGGCTTTCCAGTCTCTGTCGATGACGACATAGCCTTCATTCTCGAGATAGAGAGTAGCCTCGTCTTCTCCCCATTTGCCTAATTCATTATGCTCTGCCATAGTCTATTTCCTTTATTTTGCATCAAAAGATGCTTTTACCTTGCAAAAATAACAAAAAAAGTCCACACTTCAAACTTTTTTATGTAATTTTGCACGAAAAACAATGGAAGATATCAAGAAAAAAGACGAAGCATACATGCGCCGTGCCCTGATGGAGGCTCAGGCGGCATTCGATGAAGACGAGATTCCGGTAGGCGCCATCATCGTTTGTAAAGACCGGATCATATCGCGTGCCCACAATCTTACGGAGATGCTGACCGATGTTACGGCCCATGCCGAAATGCAGGCCATCACTTCGGGAGCCAACATGCTGGGAGGGAAATACCTGAAAGACTGTACCCTCTACGTTACGGTAGAACCCTGCGTGATGTGCGCCGGAGCGCTGGGATGGGCACAGATCAGCCGCGTGGTATATGGTGCCAGCGACGAGAAAAGGGGGTATACAAAATATGCGCCCGATGCACTGCATCCTAAGACGACAGTTACATCGGGCGTATTGGAAGATGAGTGCCGCGCACTCATGCAGGATTTCTTTCAGAGAAAGAGATAATTACTTAACGAGCACTACAAGATACTTGCTGGTGCTCCAGAAAATCTGTGGATTGGTGATGCGGAGCGTATACTGCTTGTTGGCATCACGTACCAATGCATAAGAGCTGGATGGGTGGGTAGTGAGCAACTTAGCAGACTTTGACATCAGCTTGATTTCAGAAATGTTGCGGATATCAACCTTGGTGAAATAACTCTTGTTGAAATTGCCGGTCATTACCTTACCCTTTTCCATGATATGCTGCTCCTTCAACTCCTTCTTGGTACCGAATACGTACCAGGCAGTGTTGATCTGCTTGTCCTGTGCATTGATTGTCTCTGTCTTCTGGTTGCTTTCAGTAGTAAGACGAGAGGTCTTGGTATTCAGATTGTTGATAGTCTCGTCGAGCGCTGCAATATGAATATCCTTCTTATCCAACTCCTCGCGAAGCGCCTGGAGTTCCTTATCCTTCTGTGCAATCTGCTCCTGAAGGTTTGCAATGGTCTTCTTCAACTGGTCAGCCTGCAAAGAGCTGTTAGCCATCTGCTTCTGCAGTTTAGCCAGGAGTTCGCGGTTCTGCTGCATACGGGTAGCGATGAACTGAACATCCTCCTTGAGCTGCTGTCTCTTGCTGGCACCCTCACCGTTCTTCAGGAGAGTTACTCTGTGCTCAGCCTCACTGATCTGGTTCAGACCGTCCTGGATTTCATTCAATGTACCCATCATATCGTTAATTTCGCTATCTTTCTGAGCGATGATACTGTTTAGCGAATCATTCTGCTGATTTGCCAAATCCTGGGTGTTGTTCTTGCCGTTGTTGCAACTGGTCAAGCAAAAAGCAGCTAAACATGCCGCAAATAATAGCTTTTTCATAATCATTTTCCTTTTTAATGTTTGATTTAAAAAATTATCTTTTCGCGTAAAACGCGTCGCTTCCTATACTTTATTCATTACTTTCTTCATCCCTGCGAGCCCCGTTTTTCTTCTGCCGGCGCTCTTCACGCTTCTTTTCCTTCATCTCCTCCTTGAGCTGTTTAGGATCTTTTCCTGCCAATACGATGACGAATTCGCCCCTTGGTTCTGTCTCCTCAAAATGAGCGATGACCTCGGCAAGCGTACCCCTCACACTCTCCTCGTGGAGTTTGGATATTTCACGACAACAGCTCACCTGTCTGTCATCCCCGAAAACCTCGGCAAACTGCTGCAAGGTTTTCACCACACGATAAGGCGATTCATAGAAAATCATGGTGCGCACCTCATCCTTCAATGATTCAAGATAGGTCTGTCTGCCCTTTTTCTGCGGAATGAATCCTTCGAAGCAGAAACGGTCGCATGGCAAGCCCGATGAAACGATGGCCGGTATGCATGCCGTAGGTCCAGGCAAAGTCTGCACCGTGATGCCTGCCTTGGCTGCCTCGCGGGCGAGGTAAAAACCAGGATCGCTGATACCCGGTGTTCCGGCATCGCTGATCAAGGCGATGGTTTCGCCACCCTTCAGTCGCTCTACGATGGCAGAAGATGTGCCATGTTCGTTAAACTTATGGTGAGCCACTAATCGATTTCTGATATCGAAATGCTTCAGCAGAACACTCGATGTTCGAGTGTCCTCAGCGAGTACCAAATCCGCTTCTTTCAGTATGCGAATGGCTCGCATTGTCATGTCCTCCATGTTACCAACTGGAGTCGGAACGATGTATAATGTGCCCATACTG
>PPYF01067648.1_pt1 | contig 11026 bp, 5 predicted proteins | sample 1559871 | NCBI WGS metagenome assembly PPYF01 (sample SAMN08240021, study PRJNA423297) | Human gut metagenome, whole genome shotgun sequencing project.
GACATTACTACAGGTAATGCTTTCGCCCATGCCTCATCCGATTTCCGGTCTATTTCCTTTTGTTGTTCTTCTCCTCTGATTTTTACCGAATCAGGAATTACAGGATACTGTGCCGCCACAGGCAACACACATGCAGTCAATGCTGCCACTGCAAATAGTTTCTTTAGTTGATTCATTTGGTCGCTAAATTATTATTTTTTCTATAACTTCGTAACATAACACCCTGCTTTTAACATGATTCAAACACACATTGCGAGTATTTCTATATCAAAGACGGAACAGAAAGCCTGTTGTACTCTCTATCCGCACATAAAAAAAGAGCTTGACACCGTTTCACCGGGCAAGCTCCTTTTCCGCTTTTCAATAAACATTAATTTATATCTTTCCTCCACGTGCCTTGATACGTTCATACCAAGCCTTACGTTCTTTCACTAAATCATATCCCCGCTTAGAGAGGTAATTATTAATCCGGCCTTTGTATTTGCCGAAAGCAGCATGTTTCTTATTTGAATTTTCAGCATCCATGGCAAATTCACGGGCTTCAACAAGCCATGCCATAATCTGCGCTTTCTCTTCTTCTTTCAAGGTAGGAATCATGTCAACCGTAGCTTTATAAGTTACCATTACCACACCATAAGTCATGCCATCTTTCACTGCATCTATCTGCTTGGCATCCAAATAGAGCGAAAGATCGGCCGGGAAAGCGAAATGAGTACGGTAAAGCGCCGCATCCTTTTCAGCTTCGGCAGCTTTAACGGCTTCTTGTTTCGCATCGCCCGTCAGGGTTTCTTTTGCCAGCTTCACTTTGGCATCGCGCGTTTCGTATATGTCATTCAGTTTAAAATAACGGTTGGCTATGATAGTTGTCACTTCACGGGCGGCAACGGTATCTGTCAACTCCAGTTTATCTACAATCTTCTGCGAACGTTTCACAATAGATTCCACGTAAGCCGGATCGCGGCCTTCACGGTCCAAATCCACTGCTCCGGCGGTAATGACTACCGCCATGAGCAACAGAAACATTATACCTGACTTTTGTATCATATCCTGTCTTCTTTCCTCCGTTTATTACATCAACTTTCCTTTAGAAGCCAATGTATCATAATTGTTTCTCAAATCAGACCAGTCAATACAATTTCTAGTGCTGATACCATTAATATATTTCTCAATATTTGTATAGCCGTCACCGGTACAGTCCTTATTAGCATCCGAAGGATCATTAGGATTCAAGCCATTTGCCTTTTCCCATTCATCGGGCATACCGTCACCATCCGTATCCACATACGGAGTGCCTTTGTATTCCGGATATCCCCCCATCTGGCGGATATCGGTGATGATACCCTGTTTATAAGAATCTTTCGGCAAGCGGCGATATTTAAACTGTCCGTCTTCTCCCATTGATTTAGGAGCCAGCCCGGTCAAATCACCGTTAGCATCCTTGGCCATCTTCTTATCATAATAAGGAACGCCTGTTCTCACTTCCTCTACAATACGTTCATCCACAATATCACGGCAAGGAATGTTGGCACCTGCATTTTTCAGTACAAAATCGTATGCATCATGTGCAGAAGTAATGCGGATGTACGGCATTTCAAAAGGACGGTTGCTACGCATATTCTCCGTATATCCATCTGTATTCGGCTGAGTTTCAATCTGGATACCACCTGCCCAGTTGTCCTCTGTAATGGCAGGATAGCCTTCCATAATATTACCATCAGCATAAACACGACCATACACTTTATGATCCAATTTGCTTCGTCCCGCTTCGGGTTTCAGGATGCGATGCCCCACAGGAGTATCTTTCGGAGTGGCCGGTCCCGGTTTATAATAGTTGTTTATCATATTGAACATAGCGGTATAATCGCCACCGTCCGAAGAGCGATGTACCCAGTTGAACACCACATTGTTTACAAAATTGAAAACACCATTCCAACCGACGGAAGGATTACGTCCCGAATTACTTGCCCACAGGTTACGCATAAATGCACAATTCTCACCACCTAAAGTGCTGCCGAATGCATGATTGTAAGTATCCAGCGCTTTTGCCGAGATAGTATTCTGTATGGTAACATTTACGGTAGGTAGTTTCAGATCTTTTGATTCATATTGTCCTTCGCTGGGGTCGTACATATGGCGATAGAAAGAAATGTTCTCATCCAATCCCCAAGTACAAGAGCAATGGTCAATCATGATATTTCCAATCGGGTTGCCTCCGAAAGAATCGTCACGATGCCATACCTTTGTTTCGCCAATAATACCTGAAACATTGAAGACAATGATACGTGCTCCACCTGTCTCACAAGCCTCACGGAAAGAACCGGGACCACGGTCATTCAAATTAGTCACGGTAATCACCTTACCGCCACGACCGCCGAAACTGTACATACCTCCTCCTTCAGCACCGGGGAAAGCAGGAATTCGTGCCTGCGGCAAATCGTATGGACGGGAAGCCCACGAAATATACGGACGACCTTCTCTCGCTTCTTTCTGTACAACAGGCAATGCTTTTGCCCAGGCTTCGTCAGAGCGGCGACGTTCTTCACTCATCATTTTCTGGTAGGCTTGCTTCGCTTCCTCAGTCAACTGGGGATACTGGGCCATTGCCACTGGAGCAATAAAAGTAGCCATACACAGTCCTAAAAACATTTTTCTTTTCATACTTTATTCTTAAAAAATTATATCTGTGCTATAAGTAAGTTGGAATTTATATTCCGTTCTCTTTTTCTTAACAATTATCTTTTTCAAGACGCACTTTTCGGGGATATGTACTCAAAAATGCTTGTATCTGTCATAATAAACTAGCAGATATAAAACTATCGTATTAAATTATTTCCTAGCATCCAATGTGCCTTCTGATTCATAATAATCCAACCATCCTTTTGATTGTTCCAACCACGGATTCATATTCAATACATTAGAGGGCAGACCGGACAGATAATAGTTTTCCTGCCATGAAATTACTGCTTCCTGACCATTCACATTATCTACCGGAGTTTCTCTATCCTGTAAAACAAAGTGCTGGCTCCAGAACTCTCCCAACCTATTCATTTCGGCTTGTAAGTCTGCCGCATTATCCACATCTACAGGCTCAAAATCAGCAATGACAGAAACAAGAGGATCTGCCTTTCCGTCATAATCCTTCACTTGTAAATATTTACCCACACGGGCAGTACCATTTAACGGCTCAATACCCAAGGTAGTACAGGTGGTATTGTTATCACTTGCATCATCATTATACAGCATCCAACGCCATAAATCCCAATAACGCTTACCCTCATAAGCTAATTCCACCTGACGCTCACGCAGACAAGCCTTAATAGCTTCATTCTTATCGGTAATCGTTCCCAAGCCATAATTATTGGATGCAGGAATACCTACACGGGCACGAATTTCACCAATTGTTTTCACTGAATTACTTATATCCCCCGTAGCTGCATAACATTCTGCAAGGTTCAACAACAATTCAGCATAACGATATTCGTATACATCAGTGCCATCCCATTGATATGTGTTTGCACTATTTTCAGCCGGATCGGACATTTTACGTACTATCGCCGGACTGCTGCCTTCATTTTCCGTGTAATAATGCAACTGAGAACCATCTTCTTTCGTTTCACTCCAACGATAATTCCAAACTACGGCATCTGCATCCTGATCATATCCCCATTTCGCTCCGGAGAAAGTAAACGTGTAATAGAAACGCGGATCACGATTCTTGAAGAATAAAGAACGGTCGTACCCGTTTATCGCCTCACCATCATCATTTACAGCTTTGGAACCATCCGCCATCGGGAAAATATCCAACATACCCATAGGAACATGATAACCGGAACCACTGCCACCCATTGTTTTCAAGCGGATTGTTTTCTGCCATCCACTATGTTCATCATTTTTAGAGGTAGAGCTAGCCAACAGTTTGACCATAATCACCTCCTTACATTCCTGATTCACGCGGCTTCTGTATGCCAATGCAGCTTCCTTGGTCAACCGTCCATACTGGTCACTTCCCCATTCTTTACGAGTGGGAAGCAGATTCGCAGCCTCTTTTAAATCACTCAAGATCTGGTTGACACATGTTTCCACACTTTCACGATTATAATCTTTAGCTCCCTCACGGTCGGCCGCCATAAGCACTTTATTTACCACAGGAACAGCTCCGTATACACGTACCAAATCAAACAACTGCATGGCACGGAAGAAATAAGCCTGTCCTTTCGCTTTTTTTATGGCAGCTTCCGACAAGTCCTGACCATATTTATCAACTCCTTCCAGAATTTCATTGCAACTGCGGATACGGCTATATGGATCATTCTTTATATTCGTAGCCAGATTACTGCCAAAATAAGTTTCACAGTCCGTAGCTTTTTTCAAACTTCTGGAAGCGTCAAATTTCTTCTCGATACCCCATTTCTCCTCCGTATAAGTTGAATAGTCATTCCAGTTACCGGACAAGCCGTATGACTGTGGAGGGGTCATACCCGACTTATAAAAATAGTTATAATACACATTCTGAATATATAAGTCCAAATTAGATTCGATGCCGAAAGTCTTTTCCGGTGAATAACTGTCATACGGATTCATATCCTGCAAGAACTGGTCACTGCAACTGCTAAATGCCAATCCGGCTGCCAATAACACAGTATATAATATGCGCTTTTTCATATCAATGATTCTTTTTAATTTTAGAATGATACATTTACTCCCAACGACCACGTTCTCAATGTAGGATACAATGAAGTTGTTCCACAATACATATTACGATAATGATCGGGATACGGGTTATAGAAATCCCATAGATTATTACCTGTCAGACTTAATTTAGCCGACTGGATCTTTAAAGGTGACAACCATGCCTTAGGCAGCGTATAACCGATACTTAAGTTACGGATATAGCAACGGAACGTACTGATAGACCAAAAATCAGACGGTGCAATTACTGATCCTGATATTCTGTTGTCTAAACCTAAATTAGGATATTTCCCCGTCGTATTATTTCTTTCATCAAACATATCTTCCCAGAATGAGTCCGGTGTCCAAAGCATATCCCCACTGGATGTTGTGATTTTATTGACGTCAATCTGGCGATAACCACCCCATGAAGTGGCAATCATCATATTAAAGCTGATACCTTTCCATTCCGCCCCCAGTTTGGTGGTAAAACCATATGTCTTTCCACTCTTATTCAGTTTGGCATAATCCTGGGTCTTGGCAATACGTCCGTCGGGCCCCGACTGCGTACCATCCTCATTCAATACGCCACCCAAATCCTGATAAGCCAACATACCCGGTTTTAACTGACTGGCATCTTTTACGCCCAAATATTCCGGAGAAGTGCCTGCGGCTTCTGCATTGGCCGATAAATAGTTCCAATAATTCTCAATATCATCACTGTTCCGTAAAATACCATCTCCGGAACTTGTACCTCTCCATACTTTATACCCGTATGTAGGGAATATAGTAGAAGCACCCTCTCTTACAGAATTTTCCTGTATATAACTCGGAGCAGACTGGGGCCATTCTCTTACCCTGTTGCCATTAAATCCAAAATTCACTCCGATATTATATTTCACCTGATCTATTTTATCGCGCCAATTCAAAGAGAATTCACTACCAAAAGCATCAATACGCCCAAAGTTCACTTCTGTCAAAGCACCTCCTGCAAAAATAGGAGTACCTATGATACCACCGATATTCTGATTCAAGATGTCAGAGTTTATATCATAGTACACATCCACAGTCGCACTTAAACGGTTATTGAGGAAACGCAAATCAAAACCAAGATTAAATTTATCGGTATTATCCCAATGCGCATCAGGATTAGGAGTCGCTCCCGGCTTGATACCCGTTTGCAGGATACCACCGTTAGAACCGAATCCATATCCTCTACTAGGATCCAATGAATAGAGTTGCTTCCATCCCCATGCTTTGATATTATCTTTACCGGTACGTCCCCATGAGAAACGTACTTTCATGTATTCAAACCATGACGGCAGCAACTTCTTCATAAATTCTTCTTCCGAAGCTACCCACCCCACGGAAACACCCGGGAAGAAGCCCCAATAATTGGCCGGAGCAAATTTAGTGGAAGCATCGCTACGGAATAGGAATTGGAACAAATACTTATCGGCATAATTATAGCTTACACGACCTAAATAAGACAAAGAACCCTGTTTGTATTTATATGTAATAGAATTACCTGTATCCATCGCTCCCGCACTTGGCGAAGTACCCAAATAACCATCCGGGTCAGGGTTATTAAACAACATCCGCTTGGAATGCATATAAGCCTGCATTTTTTCCACTGCAGCCATGGCGGCAATGCTATGCTTGCCAAACTTTCCTTCATAATTCACATAGAAGTTCAATTGCTCGTTTTTAGCCATCTGGTCTGAATATACCACACGAGTGCTTCCCGTAAATTCTTTTAATTGATAATCGGAAACAGACGGATGATCGCTATAAAAACGATTTCCGGGTGTCAATGCATCGCTTGCTTTCAGATAAGCCAACGTAAATGGCATAAATGCCTGCTCACTATCACTGGCACTACGCTTCAACGCATAGCTTCCCTTGAATGAAAGACCTTTGATAAACGGAACGGCATAAGTGACGGAGAAGTTGGCATCATAACTGAAATTATCATTCGTGGAATAAGAACCGTCATTATTCTCCATAGCAAAATAATTCCATGTACTCATTTTATTGCCCGATGTTGCATTACCCGCACTCGAGTAACTATTCAACAAAGGAGATGTATAATAGGTATTACCATCATCCAATGTTATCTCCCATGGCAAATAATTCGGCATATGAGCAAGAACCAAATAATCACCGGATTCACCGGGCTTAGTTCCCCCATAACCGTTCAAATTGCTTAAACCTTTGGTAAAACTCGATGTGGTTTCCTGCTGGTTACCCGCTATGGTTGCAGAAAATTTCAAATCGGAAGTCAATTTGATATCCACACCTGCACGGAAGTTCCATCTATTATAATCCTGTTTTCCAAGATTCGCCCCCTGAGTATAGTAAGAAGCACCCGCAAAATAAGTAGCTTTCTCGCTACCGCCACTTACATTGACCGAATGGTTCATTGTAAAAGCGCCGGACCAGGCTTCATCCAGCCAATTGTAATTCAAGCCATCCATCTCGGCCAGTTCCGCTTCATTATAAATTTTATTCATCCAGTTTCCATCCGGATCCATACTTATCTTATTATTGGCCAAATTAAAGGAATTGGCAAAACGTCCATAAGCTGCTCCTTTTAAGGTTTTAGGATGTCCCACTGCATCATTAAATCCGAATTTACCTGAATAATTGATTTTGGGAGCTCCTGATTTACCTCGTTTGGTCTTTACAATAATAGCACCTTGCGAAGCACGGGAACCGTAAATGGCAGCACTGGCATCACGAAGGACTGAAATACTTTCAATTTCAGAAGGATCAAGGGCATTGAAAGTTTCTAATGTCGGAAGACCGCTGTTGGCATCTATCTGAATCACATCATCGATTATGACCATCGGATTAGTACTACCACCATCTTTAGAATACGAGAAAGATTGACGAATAGACATAGTTGCCCCTTCACCCGGACGGCTGTCACCACCACTGATACTCAAACCAGGTATCTGTCCCGCTAGCGCAGCACCCAAATTCGACACCGGCAAATCTGAAATTTCCGAAGGAGTAATAACCCCGATAGATCCTGTCACATCTTTTGCTTTCTGAGTACCGTAACCGACTACAACCACTTCGTCCAGCATTTTGGAATCTTCCTTCAGCACCACTCTAAAGTCTTTTCCTTGTTTCGGAGCAATCGTTTGCGGCACATACCCCACAAATGAAATGACAACCTTCTTGCCCGAAGGGACTTGCAAAGCAAATCTTCCGTCAAAATCAGTAATGGTACCGTTTGTAGTTCCTTCCACCACCACACTGGCACCAATCACCGGTTCACCAGTTTCATCAACCACCTGTCCGGTGACAGTTTTAGTCTGTTGCACCGACTGGGATATAGGAAATCCTGTCTCAGCGGATACTCCCTGAACAGAAACTCCTGTCAGAAACAGACTGAGACAGACCACTTGTGTCAAGTTGCCAATCTTGTCCAGCTTCTGAAGAAATGCATTTTCTTTCTTCATAGAATCATTTTTAAAATTAAAATATTATCTTATTTTTCTTGTTGAAATATCTGTTTCAGATAAGCGACATTCGTCCCGAAGTTTTTCTTTACATTCCGGACTTCATCCTTATTCCGTGACCGTTCAATGACCAGCCATCCGCTCCACCCCATCTTATCAAGGGTATGCTTTACGGCATTCATATCCAGACGGGTATTATAAGGAAGAGTAACCCCGTCTGTATCCGTACAATGTATCTGACAAATCCGATCCTTTCCCAATTTTTTCAACTCTTTACAGAGGTCGCGTCCATTTTCCAACGCATTTTGAAAACTATAATAAATCTTTATACCTTTCGAATTAATTTCTTTCAACAGTTTTATATCCCCTCCGGCGTCCAAAGGAGTACGGATACCTATCACTACTCCATCTTTCACTGCCATTTCTCCCACTTCGTGCAAACGGCTTACCAACTCCTGACGTGCATCACCCGCTACTGTCCAGTCCTCTTTTATGCCGCCTAATGGAAGGAAAGCTACTTGGGCCCCCATCACCTTCATCGTATTCAAACAATCCTGCACTAAAGCTTTATAATTATGATGAGTCAAGAAAGATTGTCCAAAGAATCCGGACATCGCCACAGAAGGGACTTCAATATGCTGTTCCTGTGCTGTTTCTTTAAATAATTTACAGAAATGGGGCTGGTGGAACTTATTATCAAAAGTATCCCGTTTTCCCAAGCCTCCCATGTCCATTTCTATGCCATCACCTCCTAGTTCCTTCATCAATTGAAAAGAACCGATCTTCTGACGCTTTAGCATCATCCAGTCACACGCAGCTATTTTATAGCATTGTTTTCCCTCTGAATTCTGTGCTCCCAAAGGCAGTAACATAAACAGGAGCATGATTAAACTGATAATTTTTTTCACATTCATCGTAATCTAGTTATTGTTTAGAATTAAGACGAATCACAAAAAAGTATGTAATCACTAAATCTTAATAAAGTCCAAAAATAACTTAGCAAACAAATAAGACAATCCCGCAAACACGACGCTCGCCTACATCTGTTTACGGGATTCCTGCTTTATAAGGTCAAGAAATCAACCTTTACGCCATTCATTCATATATTCCCTCGGAGTCTGATCATATTTCTTACGAAAACATTTACTGAAATAACCGGAATCCTTGAAGCCCACGGCAAAAGCTATTTCTGAAATACTCATATCCGAGTTTTTAATCAACTCTATTGATTTATTCAGACGAATCTCTTTCACTAAATCCACCGGAGCAAACCCGGTCAGGCTCTTTAACTTCTTAAAGAAAGCCGAGCGGCTCAGCCCGATAGTCGATGCTATAGTATCTATATTAAAATCACTATTATCCAGATTCTCTTCTATAACCTGATGAATCTTTTCAATGAACTGCACATCTTTCTTCACCAGGAACTGTTCGTATGTATCCTGTTCCTCCTTATGTTCTTCGGGCTGCTGCCATACACGTTCACGGAACAATTTACGTTCATTCAGCAACTGTTCGATACGTGCTACCAGATAGTCTTTGCTGAAAGGTTTGATGATATAGGCATTCGCTCCCATGCTTATCGCTTTGGTCTTCGCTTCATCATTACCTTTCGCCGTCAGGATAATCACCGGAATATGACTGATCTGGAAATCTTTACGGATGCGTTGCAACATCTCTATTCCATCCATATTCGGCATCATCTGGTCGGTGACTACCATGTCGGGATGATAAAGATGTACTTTCTTCAGCCCCTCCACACCATCATTGGCCATATAAATATTGAATTTATCTTCCAATTGCAGCTTCAACATATTGCATAAATCCTTATTATCTTCTACAATCAGCACGGTAGGCAAAGACAAATCGACAGGCTGTTCTTTCTCCTCCTCGCTTTCCTTGCCGGCAGAGGCAGAAACAGATTCAGCCTCAGGAACACTCACCGTTTCCCCGCCCATATAGAAATCGACTTCCGACGGTTTGTAATGCTCCTTACCCAGTTGCAATTCAATGGTAAAGACCGCTCCCTTCCCTTCAGGACTCTCTGCATAGATTTCCCCATGATGCAGACTGATAATTTCCTTAGACAAAGCCAATCCGATGCCCGTTCCCTGATAATAAGCGCCACGTGCATTGTCAGCCTGCGAGAAACGCTCGAAGATTTCGGAAAGCTTGCTTTGGGGAATCCCCACACCGCTATCTTCCACCCGTACATAACAATGCCTGTCATCATCCGACACTCCCATCGTGACATAAATATTTCCCCCGGCAGGAGTGAACTTGAACGCATTGGAGATGATGTTGCGGATCACGATAGCCACTTTCTCCTTATCCGCCCATACCATGATATCCTCACCGGCCAGCTGGAACGTGAAGCTGACTTCATTTTCTTCGGCCATCACCCTGAATTCTTTCTCAAAAGAGTCTACCATCTCATTCAGGTTGAACAACGACACATGCAGACGCATCTTGCCGTTCTGTATTTTACGGAAATCCAATATCTGATTGACCAGTTGCAGCATCTGTTTGGTATTCTTTTCCATCAGATCCACATATTGCATTCCTTTCTGAGATAGTTTCTCCTTTTCTCTCAGTTCCTGAATAGGCCCTTGGATCAGAGTCAGCGGAGTACGCAACTCATGCGAGATATTGGTAAAGAACTTGATTTTCAATTCGGACAATTTTTGTTCGATATACACATCATTCTTCACCTTAATCATGAAAAGAGATAATTTTATAGCCACCAGCAATAAGGCTACGGCTATAATCATATAGATAACATACGCCCACCAACTGGCCCACCAAGGCGGCAGAATGACAACGGTCAACTCACGGAAAGACTCCAAACCGGGATTTGCCTCATCCAGTGTCTGTACTCTGAAAAGATACTT
>PPYF01172372.1_pt1 | contig 11025 bp, 13 predicted proteins | sample 1559871 | NCBI WGS metagenome assembly PPYF01 (sample SAMN08240021, study PRJNA423297) | Human gut metagenome, whole genome shotgun sequencing project.
TTATTTTAAAAGAAAATTCATTAATTTTCAAGTAATTTTTTTCTTGAAATGCTGTAAACTTCTATATTCAGTTAATTTTTAAAAAGATTTTTTTTATATATTCTTTTTATTTGACATATTCTCTATTTTCCATTTATAATTCATTATAACACTAAAATAATACAGGAGGTCACTCGTGACTAAAAAAGAATTTCTTGATTCATACTATGAAAAGGGAGAGTTTGAAACTAAAGTAGACGCTGAAAAGAAAATCAAATTATTTCTACAAATTATTGAGGAAAGCTTAGCAAAAGGAGAGGATATCTCTTTTAAAGGTTTTGGTAAATTTGAGGTTGTTGAAAGACCTGCTAGAGTTGGTAGAAATCCACAAACAGGAAAAGAAATGAAAATAGAAGCTAGAAAGTCTGTCAAGTTTAAAGCTGGTAAGGATATTTCAGAAAAAGTAAATAAAGTTTTATCTTAATCTATTAAATCTTAAGGAGGAAAGCAATTGAAAAAATTATCAAACTTATTCATCTTAATCTTGTTATTGTCTATCTTAGGCTGTAATAATAATACAGCTAGAGAAGGGGGAGGATTAGCAAACATTTTAAATAATTATAAAGCAATGAAGTATGTAAGGTTATATAGCCAACATATGTATCAGGAGCACAAAATTGAAAGAATTGCTCTTTTAAATGAAAAAAACTTATCTTATGGTGAAAAGTCATTAATACTAGAAGATATTTTCAATGATTTCTTGTTTGAAAGAGGATATGAAGGTAAAAGAATAATATTTAAACCTGTAAATGGAAATGAATTTTGTAGTACAGATTCAAAAGAAAAAGGAGAAACTTTATATATTCCTATAAGTGCATTTACTGAACTATCATTTGATACTTTGCCTTTTGTATCAATGGCTGTAATTCAAAAAGATAATTATACTTATTATTATCTAGATAAAAAGACTTCTTTTATTAAGAAAATGGAAAATCCTACTTCTTATTTGAAAAATAAATATATTTATAAAGGGGATTCTAGAGCTATAAACAAAGAAGATGTTAATATGAACACAAACGAAATGATATCTGAACCAGTAAACAAAGAATTTAAAATAAGTATTGATGAAATAAAATCTTATTTAATAAAAAATAACAAAATGTAGTTATAAACTTTAAAAAAAGTTTTTTTAAATATTAAAGGAGTTTATATATGGAAAACATGGATATAAACAATTGTGAAGTAGAAGAAAATGAAAAAGTTTTAGGTATAAAAGATTGGTTAAAAATAAATATAATAATGATGATTCCTATTGTGAATATTGTTATGTGGATTGTATGGTTAGTTTCTGATAAAACAAACAAAAACTTAAAAAATTTTTTGATAGCTTCTCTTATCATTTTTGTTGCATTTCTTGCACTTTACCTTATTTTTGTTTTTGTAATACTTGGATTAGTTTATTCTACTCATTTGTAAAAATATAAAAAGGGAAAATTCTTATGTTTTCCCTTTTTATATTTTATTTAAGTTATTTATTTTTATTTTCTCTTTCCTCATTCCATTTTTTCCAAGCTAGAAATTCTTCATATTCTTTTTGTAAATCTTCTGGCGATGGTTTATATGACCTATCATCTGCTAATCTTTGAATAACATCTTCTCTTTCATATCCTGCACTTATCCCATCTATTATATCTTCTTCTGTTATAGAATTTTCTTTTATTAACTTTTTTAGCTTTTCTGATAATTCAATTTTTTCAACAATCTCATAGTTCATTGTAAAAGCTTTCTTTGTTAAAGGATTATCTGATAAATTATTTTTTTTAAGATAGTGCTTATAAGCTTTTTTCAGCTCACTTTCTAATACTTTTATTTTTTGTACTGTAAAGACTTTTTCTTTAGAAATTGATTTAGTTTTTTCTTGATCCATTTCTTTTTCTACTACAATTTTTTTAGTTTTCTTTCCTGCTGCCGTTTCTATTGCTTTTATAAGGTAATTTAAAGATTTTACATCTTTCTGTATATCTTTATAACAAGCATTTAGACCTTTTATAAGTGCTGCTTCTTCAAACTTATTTACAAGTTTTTCTATATTTTCATCAGTAAATAATTTTTCAATAAATCTATTCTTTTTTGCTTTTTCTATTGCTTTACTCAATTTTTCAGATATTTTAATTTGAATTTCTTCAACTTCTTCTACGTTTTCTTTTTTAAAATTCCAAGTAAATTTTAATTCTGTTACTTTTCTTCCAGTCTTTATTTTTTCACATTTCAATTTAGGAAAATACTGTGGTAGTTCTGTCATAATCGGATTCAAAACTTTTAAATCTATAATTGACATTCTATATTTTTCAGGTACTGCAAGTAAATGCCTAAATTCTTCTATTTCAAATTTCCGTTCTTTTTTACTTTCCCATTGTTTTAATAATTTAAACATATTTTTACTATAAGAACTTTTTAAATTAACAAACTCTATTAAATCAAATTTTGTAAAATTTCCAATTAGCTCATTTAACATATATTGAAACATTTCATTAATTTGAAAAGATAACTCTTTTTTGGTTTTATCTACAGTAAAAATATTAAATAATGTAAAAATATGTATTTTATTATCGATTTCTATTTGATGATTAAGTTTTATTAATTTTTTATTAACATTTAAAAGAGTATTTATAAATCTATCTTGGTTTTTATCTCCATCTGCCAATTCTTTTAATTCACTAAATGGAATAGATAATGTATTTGAAGCTTGTTCTTTAGCTAAAAATATTAAGGTAAAAAACATATTCATTTCTTTTTCACTATATCCATTAAGATTAACTTTATTCATATCATTGTGGTATTTGACTATTTCATTTTTTACCATAAAATCCCCCTAATTTTGAAATTCACATTTGGTAGCCTTATTATTAAAAAAAATTTCTTTTATACTCAATTTAGACTACTTAAATAAAAACAAGTAGTCTCATATCTATTTTCTAGATATAGTAAATATTATATCACATATTGGGCTACTTGTAAATATTTAAGTAGCCCTAAGCATCACATATGGTAGCCCATTCATTCCCTTTTAGTAGCCTTATATGTCACATATGGTAGCCTATTCATTCCCTTTTAGTAGCCTTATATGTCACATATGGTAGCCTATAACCCCTTTCAAAGTCTTATAAATTAGGAAGTTTTAGCCACCTAAATCTTTAAAGATTATTTAAAGATATATTAAAGATTCTTCTTAAAGGGAATGAATTTTTATTTATTAATAATTAAAAAGTTAAAATCAATGTGAAGTCATATTAGAAATAATATACAAAAGTATTAAAGGTCTCACTATAACCCAAATAAAGTAAAAAATATAAAATATAATGCCTAACTTAAACGATTTTTTTAGTTTAATATAGATAAAAAGATATACTATAGAATATAATAATGTGCCTATGTAAATATCATCTGTTGGTCCTAGAATTAACCGTATATCAAAAAATAATATTATACCTATAACAAAATCCATCTTTTCCCCCTAAATTTATAATTTAGATTATTTTATCTTTTAATTTTTTATATTCACTTTCTGCAAAAACTTTATCTACAGGTTGATTAAATAAAATATATAAATTTTTTTCTAAAAAATAATAAACATATCCTGCTTGACTTAAATTTTCTAACCCTTCAAAAAGGTCATCATATAAATCATAATACTCACTAAGATTTATATATTCATCTGTATGTATAAATTCACTATAAACCCCTGTAGCTCCCCATGATATTCTGTCATCTAGTATTGCTGGTAACTGATTATTCAATCTTATTGCTTTTAACTTTTTCATATAAAAACCTCCTAATTACTTATTTACTATAAATACTTTATTATTAATCTAGTTAATTGTAATCCATCTATCAAAATTATATTTTCTTCTACTGCTAGTTCTTTCAATTCTTCACTAAAAATAGAACTACAAACAAGTACTTTAAAAATATTATTAAAATTAGGATTTCCATTTTCTATTTCTTTAATTTTAATAATTTTATTTAATTGATCTATTCCCTCTTTGTCACTATATAAATCATTTTTATGTTTTATTTGAATATAAATTTTGCCACAAGATTTTGATTCATCAACTTCTTCAAGTATTGATAAACATTTTGTTAAAACTAAATCAGCATCTCCACCTTTTCCATCATAACTATTTCTACTTTCTAATGAATACCCTTGATTTAAAAATAATTTTTCTACAATACTTTCCAAATCTCTATTTGAAACTTTAGACAAAGAACTTCTTATCTCTTCTAAATTTTTTTCAAAATTATATTTAACAATATTTTCAATTTTTATTATGTTTTCTGTGCTTTCTAACTTTAAGAGTTCATTAGCTGCATCTACAACCTCTTTATTCCAAACATTATTTAATGGACTTTGATAGGCTCTTAGTTTTGAATGAATAGTATTAGAAAAAGTATTTGAAGTGTACTTAAAACTTTTTAAAGAATTAATATCTATTTTTATACAATGACCATAGTCATTAACTTTAGGCATTTCAAATTTATATTTTTCTTCTACTTTTGCTACTGATAGACTATCCCAAGTTGGAAATTTTGGAATTATAATTACATCATCTTTTTTAATATTAAGCATTATTTTTAAATTATCATATTTTTTATTGATATATTTATCAGAACAATCCCACTCTTCTGGAAAATTATTTCTCCATTCCTCTTTAGAAATAATTTCATCATTTTTTAATAAAGACATCTGAGATTTTCCCCATCCTTGTCTTAACTTTCCTAATTTAATAATATCATTTATTACCTCTTCTTTTTCTACATCAATCCTAAATAAAAAACAGCTCATTTTTTTCCCTCCTAAGTTTTGTTTGCGCAACAAAAACAGATTGAAATAATTATATTTTTATCTGATTCAAAACATTATTTTTTAAATAACTTACTTAAAATAACCTATATATTCCAGAATCCACAATATAAAAAATAAAAATATAGCACCAAATATAGGGCGAATAATTGTCCAGAATATAAAAAAATATTTAATATATTTATTTGACTTTAAATATTTATAAATTAATATATAAAAGAAAGAGTAAACAGTAATATATAACATTACTACAGCTGAAAAATTCATGCCTATATTTTTCATAACTTGTAAATCAAAAAAAATAACAATCCAACCCCATCTTAAAATATTATCTAAATTATTAATCAAACATTCAATCATTTGTCTCCCTTTTTGTTGCAACAAGCTCCTTATCTGGTTACAAGAAGTAGCCTAATATCACTTTCAAAGTTTTTAAATATAAGGAACTTTTATTTTAATAGTAAAAAATAATATATAAAAATATATACAACATAAAAAACAAACCTATAGTCCATAAAGTATCTTTTACAATTTTATTGATTAATAGAAAATCAATAAGGAAAACTCCTAATTTTTTATACTTTACTGAAAATTAAATTATAGCATATCAAAAATTATTCTAAAATATTGTTTTAGAACAGCACAATCAATTTATTTTTTAATTTTTTAAAATCGTAGTAAATTAGAACATTATTTTTTTGAAGTATTTATTATATTAATAACTCGTAAAATCAATTTTAAAACCTTTTTATTTGACCTTTGATAAAATACTCCAACAATTCATTTGAAACAAGTTAAATTTAAAAATACAAAGCCATAGGCTGTTTTTATTTGTATATTGGTATTGCTTTTTCTTATAAATTTAATTTTTCTTTTCCTATTTTTTCATATTTTTCTATTAAAGTTTTGTTAAATTCTTTATTTTTCATATATTTTAATAAATCTTGGTAAGCTTCTATAGGTGTTTTATAATTATTTTTAACATAAGATAATAAATAATTTATTTCCCCATTTATCATTTTTTCTTGTTTTACAAGGATTTCTTCATTTTCTAATCCATTATTTAAAACGGTAGTATCTATAGGTTTAAAAATAGCTTTAGGTACTACTTGTCTTTCTCCTTTAGCTATTTTAGATGAAAATAGTCTGGCTGGGTCTTTTACTGATGGTGTTTTCTTTATATTATCATAGGTTTCTCTCAAATATTCTTCAACCTTTTTTTCTGATGAAAGAAATAACAATAATTTCTTTACTGATTCTTGATTTGTTTTTGTAAAGTTTATTTTAAATTCTTTAAATAGATTTTCAAAAAAATCAAGGTCAGCTTTTTTTTCTTCTTGATTATCATGATCTTTTATATCTATCTTTTTATTATCTATTATTATTAGTGACCGATTATCCGATATCGAATAATCAGATTTCGGATAAACTTCTGATTTAAAGGCTTTATCATCTTTTTGCTCTTTTTTAGCCGATATCTGATTTTCAGTTTTCGGTGAAATATATGGTTTTAAGATGTTTTTATCAGTTCCTGTATCTTTATTTTTTTGCGAAAGTGTAACCAGAAAGTTTTGTAGTTCTTTTATATTTTCATCTGTAAAATTTATGTTATACATTTCAAATAAAATTTTTATTAAATCTAATTCATCATATGTATATTGTTTTTCCTTAATTTTTTCTTTATTTTTATTTATTGTAATAAATGTAGGTTTTTTCTCTCCTATATTAATTTCATTGTTTTTTCTTGATTTTTCTGATATTGGTTTGTATAAAAGCGTATAACCATCAGGTATTTCTATATATTCTCTCATTACTGTTTCATATGGGGTAGGAACTTCAAATACTAAATAAAATGTTTCTTTTACTATTCCTTTTTCTCTTAATTCAAAATAATGACAATATTCATATTCTCTTAGTTCTAATAAAGCACTTCTTGTTGCATGTTTTCCATTCAATTTTACTGTTTTCAAATGTTCTATTATTATATCCCAATTTTCAGGTCTGCCTATTAAATATGATAATAATCCTGTTGCTCCCCAAGTTATTCTTTTATCATTTATTCCTGTTTTATCTATTTGCATATAGCTTTTTTCTCTAATTTTAGTTTTTATTATAGCCATTAAAAATCCTCCCTTAAAATATTTTATAATGTCCTATAAAAATGAAAAATAAGAAAAATATTGATTATAATGATAAATTATTTTCTTATTTTGTTGAATTATCGGACTTTTAAAATAATCTAAAAATATCTTAATTCAGGATTGATTTTTTCTGTTCTTTATGATATCCTTTTTATAGTGGATATCATAATTCAATCCTGAATAAAAATTTGTTATAAAAAAGTTCCTGAAAGTTGACTAGACATGGCAGGAGCTTTTTTATTTTATACTACCATCTTTCTACATCTGCTGATTCTCTAACTTGTTCTATCTTGTTTTCTGGGTTTGCTAACTTTTTAGCTTCTTTTTCCTTCCCACATCCAACAAATAAACTTAATAATATCATTCCTAATACTACTTTTTTCATTCCTAACACCTCCTGTTTTAATTATTTCATTATACCTGTTTTTAATCCATTTTTAAAGACGTTTTAATTAAAATACAGTCTATATCTTTACTAAGCGTCTTTAACTTTGATTTAGTTTTTAAAAATAAATACTGGTTTTGCTTTATTTTTTATACTTTTTATTGGTATTGGTCCATAATATCTACCATCAAAACTTTTATCTACATCTGATAGTACTAGTATTTCGTTTTCTGACGGTCTCATTTGCTCTTTTCCAAGCTTTTTTAATTCTCTGTTAAGATTATCTCTATAATATATCTTCCCCCAGTTTTTACTGCCAATTATAACCTCGTTGTTTTCTATTTTGATTTCATCTCCTGAAAATGCTGCTACCTTTTTCATAAGGGTATCTATATTTTTTACATACCCCCTTTGAAACATTATTTCAGCTTCTTTGGGTATTTCAAATACTATTAGGTCGCCTTTTTGTAAGTCCACAGGAGGATATAACCTATATATCCCCCTTGGTAAACTTTTTGTTTTATTTATTGTGTAGTTCTTCCCTTCTATTTTTAGTACTCCCATAAATATTAAAAATATTAAGAAAATGAAAATTACTTTATAATCTTTATTTTTTCTTTTTTTCATCTATTTCTACCCCATTTATTTTAGTTGTACCTTTTATATCATTAAAATTATATTTTGGTTCTTTAATTTCCCCTATATCCTGTGTTTTCTCTGCTGTTCCTTGTCTTGTATTACCTGTTTCTACTTTTGTTTCTATCCCTGTATTAGAGCCTGTAGATGTATTTGTTGTTTTTTCTGTTGTTTCAGCAGGATTTAAAGCTTCTTTTCTTGTTTCTCCTGTAGATATTGTCTCGCTACTTTTATTTGTATTTGTTCCTAGATCACTTTCAGAAACAGTTTCTGTTCTTGCACTTCCTGTATCTACAGATGATACTGTTGTTGTAGATTCTTGACTTGCTCCTTTTACATTAGAATCATTGCTTCTTGTTTCTCCTGTAGTTGCTGTAGCTCCTTTTGTGCTTTCTGTAGGTGTTTCTTTTACTGTAGCTTTTGGTGTAGATTGTTTACTTGTACTACCTGTACTTCCTTTAGTGGTAAATGCACTTTTTACTGCCCCTGCTGTTTTTTTAGTTGCAAATTTAGCTCCGCTATATGCCCCTCCAACTGTTCCTCCTACTGCTGTTCCTATTGTTCCCCCTATCATAGAACCTACAGGTCCTAAAGCACTTCCCATTCTTGCCCCTATATTTCCTCCTTTTTTTGCTCCTTCCATTGTTCCTTTTGCTGTTTCAGCAACTCCACTACCTGCTGTTTGTGTTACTCCTTTTGCTCCACTACCTCCCTTTGAAAGCATTTTAGTTGCCATTGTTAGCCCTCCTATTGCACTACCCATTGCAGCCCCTGCACTCATAGCTGGACTTCCTGTTAAAATTGAAGAAGCTAATCTTGGCAATGATAGTAAAATCAACCCAAGAACTAATAAGGTTATAGATATCGGTACAATATTATAAAAATCTATAATTTGGTCTGATACTTTTAAGTCTTTAATAATAGGTTCACAAAGTAATAGCCAAAATTCCAAAACAAAAAGCTTTATGTTACATCCTATTATTGTTTTAAATATATTTTTATAATATCCCTCTGTTGTATCTAATATTCCAAAAGGTACAAAGATTATTGATATTCCTATTAGAAAATAATACTCTATCCAAGTCATAACAAGTCCAAATCCAATCATACAAAAAGCTATTAGTATAAGTAAAGCGAGCAATAAATATGACCAAGTTATAGGATTCAGTCCTACTCCTTTTTCTAAAACTCCCCAAGCTAAATCTGCACCTAAATCTATAACTTTAGTTGGATTACTTATATATGTTGAATTTATTGTTATTCCTGTGGCTAAGGAAGCTAATTTTTTAAATCCATGCCTTATGCTAGGAATAAGCCAAGAATAATTTAAAATTACAAAAATAAGATAAGAGAACTGCCATGTTTTATTTACTAAATACTTTACTGGATTAAAATTTTCATCTAATACCAGCTTTTTTCCCATTAATATTAAGTCTAAAGTTATTAAGGCTACCAGCAAGGAAACAGCAGGAACTTTTAAATTGTTTGGTATTTCTTGTAAATAGTCTAAAAATAGTCCTAATATATCAGTTAATGTAAAGCTTGTTGTCTTTGTCATTAGTTCCACCTTTCCACATCTGCTGATTTTCTTATTTGCTTAATCTTATTGTTTGGATTTGCTAAAGATTTTACTCTTTCTGTTTCCAATGCTTCTTTTTGTATATCCACCATCATTGCAGCACTTTGTACCTTTAAAGAATGTGCCATAAGTACTTTTAGTTCTGTTAATACCTCAATTTGATGTCCTGCCATTGTAGCTGTAGCTTGTAATACTTGCTGTTGCCCTTCTGCACTATTTGCTGCACTCATGATTTGTCTTACTCTTTGTGCGTCATTTCCTATTTTTTCAGGGTTTGCAAGTCCTACCATATTCATTCCATCTTCCATTATTCCTTTAGTGTTATTTAGTAATCTATTTGCTTGATTAATGTAGTCATCAGGACTTAGATTTTTAAAATCTGCAAAATCATTATAAACACTTTTAAATTGGTTCTGAAAGTTCTTATAATCATTTATCTGGCTTTGAATTGCATATTGAGTATCCATTACAAATTTCAAGCCATTTTGTAATTGCTGTAGCTGTCCTGTTGTTAGTTCAGTTCCTAAATTAGCCATATTTCTTAAATCAGCTTCAAGCTGTTTTAACTGGTCTAATTTCATAGCTATTTGATTTGTTTCCATTCTTTCTACTATTGACACAAGTTTTCCAATGCCACTACTTCCACCTCCAAATAGTCCAAATGAACTTATAGATAAAATAACAAATGTTCCAATTAAACAAATTTTTCTTTTCATAATTTCTTCCTCCTTGATTTTTTGTAATTTATGAAGTATAATTTACTAACGCTAGATTTCCTTTTTTTTACACTGTAGCTTCCATCAGGTCAATGGAGGCTACTTTTTTTTTGACTTTTTGAAGTTTTATGGTATAATTAAAGTACCTGAAAAGGACTTATGTAATGGTAAAAAATGTCATGAAGTAGGCTTTCACTATGTGGAAGCCTTTTTCATACTTATAAGTTAGTGACATTTCTTATAGGTAGTTGAACCATTACATAAGGAGGTTTAGTATGTTTAAACTAGAGTTTCATTTTAACAACAACAAGATTGAAGGGGGTACTTTAATAATTATCCTTTTAATCATTGCTGTTATTGTGATTAGCTTCTTAGTTTACTAAACTAAGCCTCAACCCTACGGGGTCTAAACTCTCTTTTGCTCTTACTTTTTAGTAAGAGCTTTTTTATTTATCTTTCTATTCCTTGTGACTTTTCTTTTACTGGTTGCATTGCTTTTAATGTTTCCATTAATTTTTCCTCTGCACCACCTTTAAATATCTTTTCTGATATTAACTCTCCTGTTCCCTTGTCATACTCCCTCATTGGTCCATTTAATATTCCATTTTTGTAATTTGCCTCTTTTATCAGAATATCTTCTTCATAGGTCTTTATATTTGTTGGAGTATTAGTTTTATCTAATGTTACCCAATCCCCTACTTTTTTCATTTCCTCATCAAATGTCCCTT
>PPYF01422007.1_pt1 | contig 11025 bp, 14 predicted proteins | sample 1559871 | NCBI WGS metagenome assembly PPYF01 (sample SAMN08240021, study PRJNA423297) | Human gut metagenome, whole genome shotgun sequencing project.
CCATTGTCAGTTATCATCTTCGGTTACGGTTATCGGCAGAACGCCCTGCCGCTGACAAGAGCTTATTTGCCTGACCAATCTACTCCACATGATAGATAACTATCATTTATAGCATTTGGCTTATTAGCCTTTATTTTTCATTGCGTTACAAACAATAAACTCGTCAAAAACAGTAAAATTAACTACACCATTAACTACACCGTTCCACGAACAATATCGAACAACCACGAACAAAGATCAACACGCTTTAATCGTTATCGTTTTCCGGCTATCCGTTATCAAGCTGGTGGATGTGGTGCCATGTTTCCCACCAATGGTGGAAAAGCCCACCAGCGCAACGCATTTTTTTAATTTCGCGGGTGTAAAAATTTGACGGGGCGGATAGTTCCATAAGTAATGGATTGCAGGAATTTCGATCCCCCTCCTGAATGCAATTTTTCGTATATATATACAAAACAGTGCGGGTTATGCGGGTTAGCGGGTTATCTTCGCGTGCTAAGTATTTTTTATTCTTTAATATCAATACGTTAAAAAATGACATGTTTGAATATTAGCCAAAACGTAACCCGCAAGACATTCAAAATAACCCGCAAACACCCCCCAAATAACCCGCAAACGCATCAGGAAAGTGGGTCCAGTGATGCCATCGAACGGCTGAATCGGGTAACGTTCTGTTGCCGGGTTGTTGTTTGCGGGTCAGCAATACTGACGCGCAAAGTTAGTTGTATGTGGCTGTGCGTCCACCAGCTACGCCGGAATCGGGTATTCCGTTTCAACGGAACAGGTATGACGAACATGATCGCACCTTCTCCCGAAAACGGGTTTTCCTGTTTCGGGAAAATGGACACATGAAGCTGCATAGCGATTTTCACTATTCAGGGTCTGGCGGGTGAGTTTCTCAATTTCCGCAGTTGGTGGAAATTAAACGAATACAGCGAGTTAGAACAAGGTGACTAATGGTCACTCTGTTGCTGCGTCACCATATTGATGATCCAGCCCTGTAGTCGCGCCACTTTTCCACCAATGGTGGAAAAGCCCACAGCAGGCCGCCCAGCCTCCCCCAATGGGGGATTCTGGAAGAATCAACGGGTTAGGCTGGTTTCCCCGATGTTCGCCGCTGGCGAATTTCGAAAATATCAACCAGTTACCGCCGTAACCGCTCCGGCCTCTTCCACTGGTAAGTATTTTTCGCGCTCTCCCTCCGTTGTTGAGAACGGCGACGGTATGCCAGCAACTCAAGGACTCTTGTTCGTATGTTGCGCATATCCACGCCGTTAAGCTCAATACCGTCACGGAGCATCACCTCAGCCACCACACGCGCGTAATTTTCAGCGGTGACTGTATCCGGCTGCGCGGCCTGTTCGTCAGCCAACTGGCTGATTCCACCAGCACAGCGGATTAATCGCAGTATTTCAGATTCGGTCATTATCATGCCTGTTTTGCGACCTCATTCACTACGTCATTTTTTACCATCCGGCTGATAATCTGATTACGCAAATCGTCAATAATTGACTGCACTCTGTTTACTGCCATCGGTTTAAGCCCGGCATCACGTGCCAGAATATTGGGGAGTTTTGCCAGTTCCTCGCTTACGATTTCCCCCCATATAGCCATCTCTTTTCGCACATCATCGGCGGGTATGAGTTGCGCCGTTTCCTGTTCGAACTTGAGGCGCTCACGTTCGGACTGATACCAGGCCTTACGGTCATGTGGCTCCATTTCTTCCAGTGATGCCGGAACGGGAAGATCAAGAAAACAGGTCAGAATGTCAGTCACCCGATAGAGTTTCAGCTTGTCATGCCCTCCGGCTGGCTGGATATTTTTCAGCCTTGCCGCCGCAGTCTGACGACATATTCCCGCTATCGCCGCCAGTTGATTAATGTTCAGCATCAGATTTTTCAGTTCTCGATCCATACCCGCTCCAGAATGTTTTAAACATGCATCTTGCGAACAACTTTCAGAAGAGGTCAAAAAATGCGCTATATGTTGAGCATAAAACAAGCAAAATTAACATACCAAAAATAAAAATACTTAAAATTCAATATTATATAAAGATGATGACGACGAATGAAAATGCAAAAACTAGCCTTTTTCCGCGCCGCTCCCGCCCCGTGGCAGGTCACTACACCGGGAGGACCCGTAAAAAAGGCGGCTGTCGCCGCCCTTGTTGTCATGCTCCACTCGATTTCAGTAATCCGCGATAATCGAGGGCCGCGACACCTGCATCTATGCGTACTTTCCAGGCGACACCATCAACAGTAAAGCCCACCTGCTCCTCAAGATATGGCGTATCCATCCCATCAAGATAAGCGACTTCTATTGTGTCCATCCCCTTAGCTGCGGCTACATACCATTCCTTGCTATTGGCCTTATCAAGACGTGGCTCAACAATTACTTCTGCCATATCTTTCACCACGTTAATGATGCCGGGGTTCTGATTGATAGTGCTCTCATCACCAACCGGAAAGACTGATGACGATGACAAAATGGCGCGACGCGCGGCAGATTCCAGCGCGGCAGGGACCAGAACAAAAGCAGGGGTAATATTCAGGGAGTCGCCGTTAGCATCCTCCTGGAGGCGCATCCGCTTACGGGCTTCATCAAGCCCCACCATGTCCATATCCTTCGCAATAAGATTTTTATGATCGGCATGGAATAACGCTTTACCATCCGTAAACTTGCCGTTGCTGGTTAACAGGAGATAAACCAGATTGCCAACTGTTCTGGCGGCTGCGCGTCCCATCGCCATGGGGATTGTAGTTAACTGGGTCAGGTCATCGTTGATAATGGCCTGACGGGTAACGGAAAAAATATTCCCGTACGTGGCCAGCGCAATAGGTACACCTTTATCGCTGGTGGTGATGTATTTATATTCCGCACCTTCCGGTACTTTATCCAGCTTTGAAAAACCATTCAGACCAACGCGCTTTGCTTCATGAAAGTTTGAAAGCGAACCGGTACGCGTCCATTTCTGGAACGTTTCGCCGCTGTCCTGCCAGCCTTTCAGTACAGATTTTTCAGCCCCACCAGCCAGAATATGAGAAAAATCACTGCTGCTGTGTGTAAAAGCCGCATTAACAACCTGCGAGCGATTAATAAAACCGCTCACAGTGATACCACGATCAACCAGTGATGCCTGGGCCATTTCAAAAAGGCTCATCATCGCGTAAGGGTTGCCTCGTTCAGGGCGTTCATACCCAAGACGGGAATAAAGCCCCTGACGAATTGCATCACCTGTTATGTTTCCGTTTCCGGCATAGATATGAGGCGGGGTATTTTTATTGGATGGCGTGGACTCGCGCCCCAGCTCGTTCAACAGCTTTTCACGGGCCATTTCCGGTGTACATGATGCATCTTCCAGACACGCCATTTTGATCCCGTCGTAACGACTGCCGAACAGGCTAAACACTTCACTTATTCCATTGATGCGCTTCTGTTCATTACCAGCAATATTTGCCGCTCCCTGTGGCGGTGTAATCATTCCTTTAATGGTTTCCGGCATATGTAAAAAATCTCCTGTGCGTTTCGATTCAATTCGCGCCATTGCTCTGACGGATGGCAACAATTCATCAGCAAAACCGTGCTTAAGGCATTCTTTCCCATCCATCCAGGTTTCATCCTCCAGCATGGCGGTAATTTCCTGTGCTGATTTGCCCGTTTTTCTGGCATAAGCAGGGATTAACACGGTTTCCACCTTATCCAGCAAATCAGCATAATCACGCATATCGCCAGCATTTCCGCCAGAGATCCCCCACGGTTTATGGATCATCATCATGGCGTTCTCCGGCATCACTACACGATCGCCAGCCATTGCGACCACCGAAGCCATTGAAGCCGCAACACCATCGATATAAACCGTAATGTCTGCCGGATGATTCCGTAGCAGGTTATAGATGGCGATGCCTTCAAACACATCACCACCTGGTGAATGGATCCTCAGATTGATATGTGAAACATCGCCAAGGGCTTTCAGGTCTTCCGCGAACTGCTTTGCAGTAACACCGAAGCCGCCAATCTCCTCATAGATAGATATATCCGCCGCTCCACGAACATCCGCCGCCTTAATGGTGTACCAGCGATTCATTATTCCCCCACCGATGCAAAACCATTCTGATTAAGCCAGGTGTTTACGGCATGTCTGACAATCTGCGCCACACCTGGTAATGGTTTGTTAGGATGATGATTTATATGGTCGATCCTGTACTGCTTAAGGCGCATAACGGTCTGCGCATCCAGATGAACGGAACCACCTTTTACCTCGCCTGTGTTCAGGTCGTTAATACAATTCACAGTAACTTCCTCTTACTGACTAAACTGCGCGCATTATTGATCGATAAAAGTGGTAGATAAACATATTTCTATCATAAAAATAGATTAATCAGATTCAGACACAAAAAAGCCGGAGAGAATCCGGCATAAATATCCCGCCATCTGAACACGTTTTGCACAGGCAACTCCATCTGGCAGGTGAAAAACCAATTTATTTATATATTTCAATTAATTGCAAACTAGTCTAATGACAGGGAGAAAAAAATATTGTACAGGTGAAAACAGAAATAATTTTTAATTATCAATAAATTATCACACATGCTGCCGCCGCCATGAAAATGCAAAAACCAGCCTTTTTCCGCGACGCTCCCGCCCCGTGGCAGGTCACTACACCGGGAGGACCCGTAAAAAAGCCGGATTGCTCCAGCTTCTGTTACTCGTTGCTTAAAACGGTATGTTATCCCCGTACGGATCATCATTCCCCGCCTGTTGTTTTGCCCTGTTCAGTGCGTCAGTGGCCTGCCCCTGTTGGCCTTTTTTACCACCTGGTCGCGCCGTTCTGGCACTGATTACACTGTCTGCGATAACCTGCCAGCCCTGCCGCGTTTCCCCGTTCTGGCCTGTCCACTGGTTCACCTGCATGTTACCAGCCACGCTCAGGAGTTCCCCCTTGCGGTGCTTTGCCAGCGCTTCGGCCTGTCTGCCAAACGCTATCACGGATAACCACATCGTCGCCTGTCCGTCATCTGCCTGGCTGCACGGAAGGGGGACCGCCATACTCGCCATCGTCATTTGTGTCCCTTTGCTGGTGGTCTTTAACTGCGGGTCAGCCACCAGCCGCCCGTAAGCTGCTATCTGTGCTGTCATGCTGTCTGCTCTCCGGTTTTAACGTTGATGGTTGTCACCTGTTCCGCTTCGGCAATCTCCCGTTCTGTCAGCGTGGCAAAGTTTGCTGCCGCCGTGGTCATGAATGCGCTTATCAGTTCAGGATGTGCTTTCGCGTATCCTTCTCCCGCGTTGCGGTCGATGATTTTTATCGCCACCCTCAGCCAGTGCTCTGTAAGGTCAATGGGGCGGCTATGTTGCTTCTTCTGATTGTTAAGTTTTCCTGATGTGTGCATTTTTGTTTTTACCCCCTCGTTTAAAAAGTTTTGGAGATACCCCCACCTTGTCTACCTTATCTACCTGGTGGATGCTCAGGCCAGTAATGACGCGGGTTTCATGGTGGTAGACAGTAAAAAATCTCTGTCTACATGATGTCTACCCATCCCTCCGACTGGCTACCAAAACAGGTAGACAGGGTAGATAGTGTGTAGACAGTAAAAAAAAGCTATCTACCCAAATTAACACACTGAATCAAAACAACTTTTATCGCTCAGGTAGACAGGGTAGACAGCCACTGCAAAAAATTATAAAAATGCGTCGCAATCGTCGGTTGTTATTGCGTTAGTCTGCGTTACCCCCTTAACTTTCCGCGTAATATATTCATGTCCGTAAACTTTTGCGGCGGGCTTCATGGCTTTGCCAAAATCATTTACGTTTAGCGGTTTGGTCCTGCCTGCGTACGCCATAAACGCCAGATAGACGCGGTAAAGGCTGTTCCTGGTTGTGTACTTCACGGAATCGCCACCGCCGCCCATCATCAGGCCACGTGCTTCCTCCAGAAAATTCAGGAACTGGCAAAATTCAATAACCGGATCCGTCTGCTGCTTTATTGCCAGTGCTTCATCACCGTCACGCTGTTCCAGTAGTAAAGCCCGCGCCTTTTCAGGGTCTGCAAAGTTCGCCAGTAATCGGCGGATAATGACGGGGATTTCAGCCGCAATCTTTTCCGGTAGCTCCCTGTCTTTTTCGGCCTCACTGACGATATTGTCGAAACGGAAAATCACGCGACGACGTGCCACACCTCCGGCCCGTTCGGTGAATATCATCGGGTTATTATTGGTTGCCAGCACAACCGCCCTGATTACCGCTGTGAAACGCTTCTCATATTTCGGGTTAATTTCCACGGGGTCGCCGCCCGTGATTTTCTTGATGCCCGTGCCTTCGCCTGTATATTTCGGCTGGTCTGCCAGGACAATAAGCCGACTCCCGACAACCTGCGCACGCCCACCAGCATCATCAAGCGATGTCATCTCAGCGCTTACGGTGTTCTGTTTCCCTGCCAGAAGGCTGGCTATGTGCGTGAAAGTGCTCTTGCCGCTCCCGCCGTCTCCGGTGGCCTCAATAAACATCTGCCAGTCGTACCGGTTCGCCATAATCATGTATAGCGCGGCGCATATACGCATCATCTTGCCCGGATCTTTTCCGGCAGCGTGATCAAGCCATTTATGAAAGTTTGGCGCGTTGTCGCGGATATTCTCCCCTGGTACTGGCGGCGTGTATTCAATACCGTTGTGCGTGGTGATCCAGTTCTCCGGCGAGTGCGGGGAAAATTCCCCCGTTTTCAGGTCAAGCGCACCATTGGCGAACGGCAGCAAATCACCGGACGGCTCGCCCATTGGTTCGGCAATAACTTTTAACGCTTCAACGGCGTTACTGATTACGCGCTTGCTGAAAGTGGCCTTATGTTCTGAATAAATCGCCACCATTTCGCGACTCAGTTCCATTGTGCTGACCGGACACCATACCCCGCCGCGCCAGACGTGGACGATTTCACTTTCCGGATGCACACAAACGCCATCAAAGCGATCAGCCAGCAGCAGTGCGCGCTCACTGTCTGCCATCTGCGAAAGTTGCGCCTTTTGCGTTACCGGAAGCTCAATCACCAGACCATCAGAAAGATTCTGGCGCTCACGGGCCAGATATTCGCGCCAGTTTTCCACCTCCTGACCGTGCGTTCCTTCAGGGTAAAAATTCGCATCCTGAATATCTGCCGCCGCCAGCTTCTGACCAATCTTTTTGGTCTCCACTAAATCCAGTTCTCCGGCCTGGTACAGCCTTACGCGTTTTTTCCCATCCGGAACAATTTTCAGCGCATCAAGTTCGGCAAGCTGATTTGGCCCAAGCCACACAGGCGGCACATCATCGCCGGATGCGGGGCCGTCCTGCTCCTGCCACTGTTTTGCATGTGCCCACGCATCACTACCCGCGAAAATAATTACCTCTGTGTCTTTGTGTTTTATTCCGCGTGGTTGTTTTTTTACGTTCGGTGCCAGTTTCATTTCTTACCCCCTGCGACCAGCATTTCACGGATTTTGCGGATATAGCTTGCTGCACGTTTCTGATTTACGGCTTTACGATGGCCCACCAGCGTGAAATCACGCCGGAACTGATAAACAGGCATCACGCAGTCATATTCGTAGCCATCACGGCGGTAAGTGATGCGCCGTTCTGCCACGCCTTTAATCGTTACCATGCCGCCATATTTATCGCGGTAAATATCGCCGTTCATAAATTCAGGACGAGCGGGGCCGCTGGCGGTAAAGCCAGAATTTTTATTTTTCATGGTTTTTATTCCGCGTTTATTTTTTTATCGTGAATTTCGATCGCTTTATTTAATTCGACGATTACCGTATCGAGTAATGAAATAAACGCACCAGCAAGATTAGATTCACGTTCATCTTCCGGCGCATCACTTAAACCATCAAGCCAAATAAGCAATATTTGCCGCAAGCATTCACTGTTAGTCAGTGCATTTTCTGCATGGCTCATTGATTTAAAATAACGGTCATCATGCATGGTGCACCCCTTGAATATCTGCGGTAAGAATTTTGCCTGCCTCATTCAGCGCCATATCAGCACTAAATTGCATAACAGCCAGTGAGTGAGGAACGAAAGCCCCGGCATATTCTGTTTCGCTGGTGGCGTGCTTATGCGCTTTGTCTGCGAGTTCCTGTAATGATTCCCTTGTTGCGACAATTGCTTCATCTGGCAGGTGGTAATTACACACCACGCGGCCTTTATCCACATTGACCAGTAGCTGCCCGGTAAATTTCTCACGAAACTGAATGCGGTTAAGGTCAGTAAGTGACAGGTTAATCATGGCACACCCCCTGACGAATACGGGCAGCGAATACAGCGACACAACCGGACGGACAACGGTTACGCGCTTCGCGTTCTGTCCAGGCGGTTACGTGGACGATTTGAGATTCTCCGGCACTCAGTGCCAGAAAACGCCACACAAAGGCCGTTTGTGTGTGCGCTAGGTGTGGGGTATGCTGTCTTACAGCCATAAAACTACCTCTCATAACGGTTTGTGGTTATAAGCCCTGCCAGTGGTAACGACACTTGCGGGGCTTTGCTTTTTGCGCCGATTGTGTGTAATGTGTCATTACACATAAATACATTACATGGGGTGTAATTAACGTGTCAACACACAAAAACGAAAGGCGTGGTAATCCTCCGTTCCAGTTCCGTTTAGATCCTGACTTACGGGAAAAGATGGAAAAAGCACAACAACAGGACGGCGATGATTCTCTTGCTGCCTGGATAAAGCGAATAATCCGCAAAGAATTACAACAGCGCGGTATCGAGCCAAAAGGTTGATAGCCCACCAGCAAGCCAGCACACTGATCACATTGCCCACCAGCCAGCAAATCGCTATGATGTTCGGGCTTATGTTTAGTGTTTTCCCATTGGCGACCGCCTCCGGTCGCCTTTGTTTTATGTGTCATATACTCCCCTTTACGCTGCCTTGCCTGAATTAATGCGATCCCGGCTTTTAACCCATTCCATAACCTCGGACAGCAGCCAACCTACAGAGCGACCACCCAGATTAAGACGTGACGGAAAGCATCCTTTTTTCTCCAGTTCGTAGCGTGTAGTGCGACACACTCCAGTTAACTTACGACATTCATCCTCACGGATTACGCGATCTTCATTTATTTCACGCATACAAAAACCTACATAAAAATTACGTATATAAACTTTTCTCTTAGCTGTAGATATATGAGATCGGATATTACTTAGATTCTTTTTCACCTCTTAAATTAAAAACACAACCTTGCTAAAGGCTTTGTTCGCTAAGGTTCGTAGAAGCTCGTTAGTGTTTAAAATCGTGTCACGAGTTTTTAAGCGACGCAACAAAAAATGTCGTCATTTGGCATTACGTTTGAATTATCTCATTAAAAACAAACAGATAAACCATCGATTGCGGGAACGATCAAAAAACAGAGAATAAGAATTCAGAAGAAGACATTTCAATTTTTTCGATGGTTGACAAATAAAAACACAACGAACTTTGTCGATATTCGTCGATTTATTCACGGCTGTAATCTCTTAAAGAAAAAACAGCCGTAATTTGTCAAGAATTTTGGGTGTAAATTCGTGGGGTCATAACAACGATTTTTTCATCATTGTTCTGGAGAAGCTCGAGACGGTCTACCCATAGATTAAGAGCATCACGTTTTGCATCAAGATAGCGGGAGTGGTTATAGACTCGTTGCATCCCTGGCATCTGGTGGGCTGTAAGCTGCTCGACAATATGCGGATCCACGCCTAAATCGTTCAGCATGGTTGTAAATGTGTGCCGGATATCGTGTAACGTCCAAGGGGCTTGATTAATTCGTCTGTGCGCTGTTCTTCCGTACTCTGCTACCGAAGATTGTCCTTTCAGTTCACCAAGCAATAAGCCCGTGTGTCTGTTCTGCTCCACCAGTTGCGTGACGAACGGCAAAATGCTTTCCGGTATTGGCCTGAATATGGCGACCTTCGTTTTGCTGTGCTCCTTCGGTACTGTCCAGAGCATTTCTTTAAAATCCCACTCCTGCACCTCAGAGCGCCTTAGCTCAGTGGTACGGCATCCAAAAACAATCAGGAGGCGAATTAGGGCGCTGTAGTATGGCGGGAATATTTTGTCATCCAGGGCGCGGAGTAATTCCCCAAGCTCCTTGTTTGTTAGTACGCGCTCGCTCACTTCTGCTTTTTTTCCCACATCACCGACAACCATATCATCAAGAACGTTGCTGATTGCGTATCGTCGTTTTCGGCAGTACTTAAGCGCCTGTTTGCATACCTGTAGCAAAAATCCGGCAGATACTGGGCTTCGCTTTGCCATCTGGTCAAAACAGGCCAACCAGTGCCGTAGCTCGCATTTTTCCAGTGGCATAGCGCCAATCTGGCTAATTATGTGTTTATTGATCCGGCTTTTCAGTGATTCGTAGTCAGTGCGCTTTTCCTTTGCGTACGATTCAAGCCAGTAAGTGAGCGCTTCCTTAACCGTCACGGGGGCTAACGCGTCCTGTACAGCATGATTAAGTTCATAGCGCGGATTTTTCCCCTCAGCCAGCCAGGCGCGACACTGTGCCGCTTTTTCTCTGGCTGCTTTCAGGCTCAGATCGGGATAGTTGCCCAGTCTCAGGCGTTCCGGTGATACCTGCCTGCCAGTTCCGGCCCTGTAAGTGAAATACCAAGTTAACAGGCCATTGGTTGAATGCCTTACGCTAAGGTTGCCACCATCATTAAAAAAGGTGTTTTTTGTGGTTGGTGATCCGCTTAATTTTCGTAAAAGAGTGTCGCTAAGTCTATGAATTGCCCTGCTCATGTTTCGTATTTCCGGTCATCAAAATTAACTACACCATTGACTACACCGTGCATCGTACAAGGGCAAACAGCGACGAACAAGGGCGAACAAGAAAAACGAAATTTTCCTTTATAATCATAGCAATAAATGAGACAGATACACCACGGCGAACACCCGCGAACACTAACTGATAAATAACTATCATCTATCGTTGGCATCAGCGACATCTGTCACATTCCTGTCAATAGCGTTAACTGCTTCAAATTTTTGATTCATACCTGCCCCCTGGCCCC
>PPYF01247974.1_pt1 | contig 11023 bp, 9 predicted proteins | sample 1559871 | NCBI WGS metagenome assembly PPYF01 (sample SAMN08240021, study PRJNA423297) | Human gut metagenome, whole genome shotgun sequencing project.
CCACGCCCGGGATGTCCAGCAGCATGCGCAGCTCCGGCATGCCTGCCGTCATGCCTGTGACGCCGGGGATATAATACACGATCACCGGCGCACCGGCGGCGGCCAGCGCCTTGTAATATTCTACGATCTGCGGCCACGGTTTTTTCGGGGGGATGCTCGCCACCGCATGCGCGCCCAGCGCAGCGGCCTGCCGCGCCAGCTCCACGGCCTGGCGCTGGTTTGTCTGGCCTACATGCACAATGGCCAGCTTGCCCGCGGCAAGCAGGCGCGGCACCAGAAGCGCCGCCGTTTCCAGCCGCTCGTCCTGCGTCAGATTGGCCGCGTCGCCCGTGCCGCCGTTGATGTACAGCCCTGCAACATCCGTTGCCAGCAGCCGGGTGAGGTTTGCCTCCAGTGCGCCGCGGTCCAGGCTGTCGTCCTCACCGCAGGGGTTCACGATGGGAGCCACCACGCCCCCGAAACGTGTCTTGTCGAATGCCATATTCTTTATCCTCTCCGCCGTAATGGCAAAACGAAACCGAAAAGGCCGGCGTCCGATGCTCCGCCGAGGACGCCATCGGGCCCGCTGCCTTTTCGGCCGTTTCCCTGTTCATTTTCGCTTGTCAGGATACCGTTCCGTTTTTGCCCGCGCTCAACCGCGCAGGTCCTTCACCGCATGGATGAGGCCTTCGCACATGATGCGCATGCTCTCGTCGTCGATACCGCACCACCACGGGAACGAGAAACTGTTGTCCCACCAGGCGTCCAGCACCGGGCAGTCGTACGCGCCGCAGCCCTTTTTCTGGAACAGCGGGTAGCGATACAGCGGATAATACTGCACGATGGCGCGCACGCCGTATTTCTGTGTCAGCAGGTCCAGCAGGTCGTTGCGGTTTTTTCCGTATTTGCTTCCGTCGTAGTGCATGATGTACTGGTGGACGACATAGCGCCCTCCCTCAACGATGCCCGGGAAAGTGATCTCCGGCACATCCTTGAGCCATTCGCGGATCTTGCGGTCCTGTTCGATGAGGATCTCGTTATTGGCGATCACGCTCTTGAGCTGCTCGGAGCCAAGCGCACATTGCGCTTCGCCCAGGCAGAAGTTCTGCGGCCAGCGGTCTTCCAGGAATTCGTCCACGTTGCTCATGGCGGGAACCCAGTAGCGCTCACGTTCCCCCTGGAACGCGCACAGGCCGTTGTGACGGATGCCCGGCACGTTGTGAGCCACCTGGTCGTCGCTGCACACAAACATGCCGCCCTCGCCCAGAGTCGTCATCGTCTTGGCCGCATGGAAGCTGAAGCAGCCAAAATCTCCGAAGGTCCCCACATGCTGGCCGTCGATGCGGCAGTCCAACGCCTGTGCGCAGTCCTCCACCACCTTGATCCCGTGACGCCGGGCGATGGCCACGATGCGCTTCATGTCGCAGGGGATGCCCAGCAGGTGAACGGCCACCACAGCCTTGGTCTTGGGCGTGATCTTACGCTCGAAATCATCGGGGTCGATGGTCCAGGTATCCTTATTGATGTCTGCCCAGACGATATGTGCGCCAAGGTCGCCGAAGGGAATGGCCGACGCACAGTAAGTATACGCGGGCACGATGACCTCGTCGCCGGGCTGGATGTGGCAGAAGATAGCCGCCAGCTTCAGCGCGTTGGTACAGTTGTTTACGCCGAAGGCATACTTCGCACCCACGAATGCGGCGAAGTCCTTCTCGAACTTTTCAAGATATTTGCCCTGCGTCTGGCCCTCCGCATTGCGCATCACATCTACAACAGCCTGGATCTCGGCCTCTGTGTACGGGTGCTGCATCATGGGAAAAATCACCTTAAACCCCTCGGCCTTGCCGCGGCCGGAAGGATCGGACAGCTTTGCCTGTGGCATATTCATACCCTCCTGAATCGTTTTGTTCTGCGCCGCGCGGCGCGCGGCGCATATTTTTCTGTTTGGCCCGGAATCCCGTCATGCCGGGGCTCCGGACATGGTGCCGCGCCCCTTTGGGGCGCGGCTGCTGCGGGCAGTGCCGAATAAAGTTTACGCGGCGGCGCGGGCTGTGGCAATGGCCTCGTTGACCATCGTTTCCAGTTCGGCTGCACCGGCAGCCTCATACTCGGCCACATAATTCGGCCATGCCGTCTCGACGTCCATCTGGCCGCCGATCATCTGCGTCAGATACTGGTTGGAGATATCCTGCAGCTTCGTGCGGATATCAGCGGCCTCAGAGGGCAGGCTGATCAGATTGTAGTACGCCGGCAGATACTCCACGGCTTCATCCACGAAGCCGGAGACGATCCCCTTGGCATAATCCACAAGCGCGGCGTCCTCTTCAGTGGCCCACTCGTTGCTGTTGTCGATGGGGTGGGACACGGCCGTCCACCAATCGTTGTCTGCAAAGTTCACTTCATATTCCGTGCCGCTGAGCAGGTAGCTGAACCAGACATATTTGCAGCGGTTGTCGTCATAACCGTAAGCTTTGTTGATGGGCTGCCAGAAATCAGAGCCCTGATCGTTGCGGAACTCGTAATTTGTGGTGTTGTGCAGCAGGTCCTGTCCCTCTGTGCTTGCCAGATACTCCACCAGGTCGAGCACGCGGTCAGGGTTTTCGCAGGTAGTGGGAATAAAGTAATGCGCACCGATCCACGTGCCTGTGGTATATGTTTTACCATAATTTCCGTCGGACGTGAGAGACGTGCCCAGCGTCAGGTCGCTCATCTGCGCGCCGTCATTGGCAGCGGCCCAGGCTGTTTTATAAAAGTCGCGGAACTGGCCCGGATAACCAAAGCCGAAGTCCGCAGAAGCGATCTTGCCCGCGCCGAAATCAGAGTATGCGTCATCGAAATCGCCCTTGACGCCGATACCGGAATCCAGGCCGCCCGCCGCATACATTTCGGCAAGCTGTTTCACAACTTCCTTTGCTTCATCGCTGACAGTGGCCAGCGTCCAGTGCTCGCTCGCGGCCACGGAATAAATGGCATAGGCGGCGTTTTCATCGCCTGTGTACAGCTTGTTGTAAGCCTTGTACTCGTCGCTGTTGATGATTTTGTACAGCGTGGGGTAGCGGTCAGGCTCAGCATTGACGATCTCGGCGATATTGACAACGAGGTCCTCTTCAGCCCATTTGCTGATCTTCTCGCTCTCGCCCCAGGTGGGGAACAGGTCGGCGGCGCCGCCCGTGAACAGCTCGGTCTGCATGCGCTCGTCAAACCCATCTGTGCCGGTATCGTACTCCAGCGTGACGTTCACGGCTTCTTCAATCGCTTTTTTAATAGGGTCGTTCTCCATGCCGTCCACGTCGTCGACGCTGTTGCCGAACTGAGCGAAACGGATGTTGACCGTCTCGCGGCCGGCGTTGGGGTTAGCGTCGGCAGGCTCGCCCGCCGAGGTAGAGCCAGACCCGCTCGCGGGGGTGGAACTGCCTGAGCCGCCGCAGCCCGCCAGCGCGGACACAAGCATCACGGCCACCAGAAGCAGTGCCAAAACGTGTAAATGCTTTTTCATGGTTAATCCTCCTTGTTGATTATGGTTCTATATGTTCTACCCCGCAGCGTGGGGCAATAACATCATTCCTTAACGGCTCCCAGCGTGATGCCGCTGGTAAAATATTTCTGCAGGAACGGATACACGCACATGATGGGCACCATGGCGCAGATAATGGTCGCCATGCGCAGCGCCATGGGCGGCGGAAGCTGCAGGCCCATGCCCACGGCCCCGTTGCGCACCTGGTTCATCATGGTCTGGTCCACCAGCATGCGGCGCAGAATCCAGGCGAAAGGCTGCAGATTCGTCTTATTGGAAATAAACATCATGTAGTTGTAATAATCGTTCCAGTTGATGACTGCGATGAACAGCGCAATGGCCGCCAGCATGCTGCGGCTCACAGGGATGACGATGCGGAAGAACACGCCGATATCCGTACAGCCGTCCAGCAGTGCCGCTTCCTCCAAAGACTTTGGCACAGAATAAGAATAATAGTTGCGCATGATGATGAAATAAGTGATATTCAGCGCACCGGGAATGACCATGACCCAGTAATTGCGCAGAAGCCCCAGGTTCTGATAGAGGATATACTGAGGGATCAGGCCGCCCGTAAAGAACAGGTTGAACACAACCAGCGCGTTGATGACCTTCATGCCCTTTACGTGCACCTTGCTGACGCCGTAAGCCATGCTGGCCGTGACGAGCACGCTGAGCACAGTGGCGATGACCGTCTTGCTCACTGAGATCCACATGCTGTTGGTAAAGCTTTTGGTACTGAAGATCGCTTTGTAATACTGCAGGTCCACACCGCCGGTGGGCCACAGCATCAGCCCGCCCTTGATATACTCCTCATACGGCGTGACGGACGCCACCAGAACATACCACATCGGATACACGCATACCAGCGCAAAGACGATGCAGAAAAGAAATACGAATACATCGTAGAAGTTAAATCCCAGTATCTGGCGCATGCTGCGGCGATATTTGCCGTTTCTGCGCAAGCTGTTGTTTGAACGCATCGATAAGGCCCTCCTTCCGGCTTAGAATATGCCCTGGACATCCAGCTTTTCCACAAATTTGTTCGCACCCAGCACCACGATAAGGCCCATGGTATTGAGCACAAGGTTCATGGCTGTGGAAAGCTCGAAATTCGTGCCGGAGCCGCCCAGGCTGATGCGGTAGATATATGTGGAAAGCACGTCGCCGGTGCTGAGCACATAGTTGTTGTACAGGTTGTATACCTGGTCAAAGTTGGAGATGAACAGGCTCGCCAATTGCAGGATCAGCATGATCATCACGCTGGGAAGGATGCGCGGAATGGTGATGTGCAGCAGCATATCCTTACGGTTGGCGCCGTCGATGGCGGCGCTTTCGTACAAAGCAGGGTCAATGCCCGAGATCGCCGCCAGATACACGATGGTGGAATAGCCCGCCGTTTTGATGATGTTCGTGATGACAAGGATGGTGCGGAACATGGCCGGGTTTTTCAAAAAGTCCACCGGCTGGCCTCCCAATGCAGAGATGACCTGGTTCACCACTCCGCCGATATCGGCCGAGGACGGATACTCCAGAAACACCTGCACCAGGCCGGCAAAGATGACCCATGAGAGGAAGTACGGCAGATACACACAGGTCTGCACCACGGGTTTAACCTTCTTGATCTTCAGCTCGTTGATCATCAGCGCCAGAAACACGTTGAATGTAAAGCCGAACGCCAGATTATACAGGTTGATGAGCACCGTGTTTTTAAATGCGCGGATGAAGTTTGGGTCTACCAGCATTTCCCGGAAATGAGACAGGCCCGCCCACGGGCTGCCCCACACGCCCAAGCGGGGGGAATAATCCTTGAATGCAAGCAGAATACCGTACATGGGACCGTAATCGAACACAAGCATGAAGACAAGCCCCGGAAGCACCAGCATGTAAACAAACCAGTATTTGCGCATATACGCAATAAATTTGTTTGGCCGCCGCAGCGCATTGGGGGCCCGCATGGCCCTTGATTCCTCGGACATTTGAAAACCTCCCGGATGATTCAAAATTATTAGTAATAAATTTTTAATAATTTTGTCTTTTCTGTGCAAAGTTATTTGCTTTCACCTACTTGACTTTTAGATGTCACCTGTGGCACAATAACCTTGCAATCCTTGATTTCAATTAAACTATATCAGCATTTATCGGGGTTGTCAAGCAAATCACCTTTCAAAAAGTAGGGTCTTTCTTTAGTAAAAATCTACAATATTTTCTCTTAAAATTTGCTAATAACAAAATAATTATTAGCGCAGCAAGCGTATAAAAAGCGGCGCAGGCGCACTGCAAAGCCATTTGCCCGCCTTTTATATGTAATATAAAGAAAAGCGGCCCCGCACAAAAAATGGAGGAATGGAATTATGAAACGCATCGGGTTCATCGGATATGGTCTGCGCTCAGAAACAATGATGAAATCCTTCCGTTCGCTGGAGGCAGACATCACCGTAGCCGCCGTAGCAGACCCGCGCCATGCCGAGACCCGTGTGCATCACACGCCCCCAGTATGAGCAGCTGCGCCGCGCGGCCGCAGGCAAGGAGAAGCAAGTGGTCGTTTCATTCCCGCTGCGCCTTTCCTCCATCACATTGGAGATGAAGCGCATTGTGGACAGCGGCGTGCTGGGCAGGCTTACGATGGTGCAGGCCGTCAACAATGTCCCCTACGGCAGCGTTTATTATCACAGCTGGTACCGCGACCCGGCCGAGACCGGCGGCCTGTTCCTGCAAAAGGCCACCCATGATATCGACTACATCCACTTCCTCACAGGCGAGCGCCCCGTTTCCGTGTGCGCTAAGACCGCCAAGCTGCATTTCAAAGGGGACCGTCCGGCGGGCCTGCACTGTCCGGATTGCCCGGATTACCGCACCTGCCCCGAAAGCAGCTACGTGGTAAAAAACATTTTGAAGGAAGATGTCCAGGGCGACCAGTCACCCACAAATTCAACTTTCCCGCAGGCATGCATTTCGGCGGAGACGAGATGCTGGCACTGGATTTTCTGCGCGTGCTGGACGGCGGAGAAGCACGCTCCGACCTTTCAGCCGGGCTTGTGAGCGCCGCAAGCTGCCTCGCCGCCCGGCAGGCGGACGCAGAGGGGCGCTTCCTTTCCATCGAGTATTGACGCGGACCGCGCAAATATCCATCCCCTTTCACCTGCAAAAGCTCCGCACAGGAAAGCTTTTTCATATGCCGTTGGGCTGTTCAACTGCGTCACACTGGAAATGACGAAAGGCATCCTTGCGGCAGCGGAGGAATTGCACTCCCCCGTCATCATCGGGCCCGCCGAAAGCCTTTTGCCCGGCGCTTCGCTTGCGGAATATGCCGACATGATGCTGGGCATGGCCCGCCGCGCCGGTGTGCCCGTTGCGCTGCACTTTGACCACGGCTTCACGCCGGAGCTGGTGGAAGAAGCCATCCGCCTGGGCTTTTCCTCCGTTATGTACGACTGCAGCATGCTGCTTGCGGGAGCATGCTCAACGCCGCTGGTGCTGCATGGGGGCAGCGGGCTTTCGGACGACGATTTCCGCGCCTGTGTTGCGGGAGGCATCTCCAAAATCAACATTTTCACTCACAATAACCTGACAGCCGCCCGTGCCGCTCACACCCATTTCACGGAATCTGTTGGTGCATTTGAACTGATGCCGTTCATCACCGAGGCCGTCAAGCACGAAACGATGCATCATATGCGCGTATTCGGCAGCGACGGAAAGGCGTAAGAGATGGGCGGCACACAGATACAGGCACACGAAGCCGAACACTCACGCTCGCGGACCGTTCGGGCGAGCCGCTTCGCCCCTTTCTGGTGTGGCTGGACAGCCGCGCGGAAAATGAGGCCCAGGCTCTGCGCAGTGTGCTGGACAACGAGACATTTTACAAAACCACCGGCCTGCCGGAGGTCACCGGCGCGCTTCCGCTGGCAAAGCTGCTTTGGCTGCGCAAACACGAACCGGATACCTTTGTCCGCGCGCATAAGCTTCTGCTGCTGGAGGACTATCTGCTCCATTGGCTGACCGGCCGGTTCGTAAGTGAAAAATCCCTGCAGACCTCCACCGGCTGGTTCGACCTGCACAGCGACGGGTTGTGGCACAGCGGCCTTGCCGCCGCCGGCGCGTCTGCGGAACTGCTGCCCGAACTGCTGGAATGCGGCGCGCCCGCAGGCTCTCTGCTGCCCGGCCCTGCCGCCGAGCTGGGCCTGCCACCGAACATCCCCGTCGTTGCGGGCGCAATGGACCAGACCGCCGCCGCGCTTGCCGCAGGCTGCACGCGCCCGGGCACCGTCACCGAAACCACGGGTACCGCGCTGGTAATGGCCGCCTGTACAGACGCTCCCATGTTTCGCAGCGGGCACCACGTAACCGTCTACCGCCACGCATTGCCGGGCAAGTACCTGTACCTGCCCATCGGCAACACGGCGGGCATGGCGTTGCGCTGGTTCCGGGACGAATTCTGCCGCGACCTTCCCGCAGGAGCAGCGGGATATGCAGCGCTGGACGCGCTGGTGCAAAGCGTCCCCTGCGGGTGCGACGGGCTGGCGTTCCTGCCGTTTTTATCCGGCAGCGTGGATCCCGACGCCTGTCCCGAAGCCCGCGCCGCATTCTTCGGCGCGCGGCTTTCCACCACGCGGGCCCATTTCGCCCGCAGCGTGATGGAATCCGTCGCGTTTCTGCTGCGGGACTTTTTCGGCATGCTGAACGCTCTGGGTTGTCCCGCCGACACCGTGTACTCGCTGGGCGGCGGCGCACGCAGCGCTGTGTGGCAGCAGATCAAAGCCGATGCCTGCGGGCGCACGTTCCGCGTGCCCGCGTGCAGCGAGGCCACCGCCATGGGTGCCGCCCTTTTGGCCGGGTGGGGCAGCGGACTCATCGCCCCCGGCGTTTTCCCTTGCCGCGGTGAAAGCGCCGTCTATCTTCCAGACAACGCCCGCGCGCCCGCTTATGACACGGCATACAGCCTGTACAAAAAGCTTTATGCCGCCGTCAAACCGCTGTACAACGCGTTTTAAAGGGGCTGCCCGTGAACAAACCGCACCGCGCGCCGCTTTTGGCACCTTGCCGAAAGCGACGCGCGCCCGGGCGGCCCGCGAATACGACGTACCGTACGCCGCCGCGAGCCCGGCATCGTCCACAGATTCACGGCGTTTGCCGCACGAAAAACCTTCCCATTGTCAAAAAGGAGGAAAAGGATATGGAGTTACAACACAAGCCGCGTCTGGGTATCCTGGCGCTGATGCTGGAGGGCTACGAGCCTTTGTTTCCGGGCATCATGGCCAGCCAGCACAAATATGTCGAGGAGGTCATCGCCTCACTCTCCGGTACAGCCGATTTTGTCTTTCCGCGAATCGCCGCCAGCCGGGAGGCCATAGAAGCCCTCACCGCACAATACAACGCCGAGGGACTGGACGGCATCCTCATCCTGATGCTCAGCTATTCTCAGGGGCAGTACCTGGTACACGCCATGCAGCGCAATACGCTTCCGTTGGCGCTGGCACTGGTGCAGCCGGATGAGACCGTGGGCGACGATTTCGAGGAATGGGAGCTCACAGTGAATCAGGGCATCCACGGCTCACAGGACAACGCCAACTGCCTGATGCGGGCCGGCATCCCCTGCGCATTCTTCGCGGGCAGCCGCAAAAACGGCGAGCTTGCAGCCTTTGCAGCGGATTTCGGCGCGGCGGCGCACACGGCATGCGCGCTGCGGCGGATGAAGATCGGAATCATCGGAAAGCTGGCTGGCATGGGCGACGTTATCACCGATGATATGGCCGTTTACCGCAAGCTGGGGCCGGAATTCGTATACGATTCCATCGGCGCCGTGCAGCGCGCCTGCGCCGGCGGCTACGCAGCCGAGGGCGACGCCACTGCCGCCATGCTCATGGCGGCTATGTTGCGCCTGTGCGGGCAGGCCGGTTTCAGCGAGATGTATATGATGGATTTTGCGCGGGAGGCCATCCTGCTGTGCCACGCGGGCGAGGGCAACTGGGCCATGTGCCGCAGGGACAAAAAGCCTTTCCTGATGGACCGGGTATTCAATGAAGGCGGCCTTTCCAACCCGCCCACACCCATCTTCACGCCGGAACCCGGCCCCGCAGGCGTGATGAGCCTGGTGCATGTGGGCGGCGAACGCTTCCGCCTCGTATATGCCCCGGGCGAGATACTGGACGAATGCAGCCTGCGCAAGATCGACATGCCGTATATGTTCTTCCGGCCCGCATCCGGCGTACGCGCCTGCATCAAGGCATGGCTGGAGCAGGGCGGCACTCACCATGAGATCATCGTCCCCGGCGACTATGCTGCGCGCGTCCGTCTGCTGTGCCGCCTGCTGGGCATTGAGTTCGTCGAAGTATAAACAATACGCCGCAATGGCAGAAAAGGAGAATTGATATGATCCAGAACATCCGGCGTTCCCTTACCGACTTGCTTGGCGCGGAATACACCGCGGCTGTGTGCCGCGCGCGCGCGGCACTCACAGGCGAAAGCCCCGAAGCTCTGCGCGCCGTGGCCGATGAGAAGGTCGATTTTTATCCCGAGGCTTTTGCCCGCCGCCAGGAGGAGCTGATGGGCGACATCGGCCACTCCCTTGCGCCCGCTTTTGCAGACACTGAGGACGGCGCGCCCACCCATTCATACCGTTCTGTCCCAAAAGGAGCCGGGCGTGCTGAATACCGTCATCAATCTGGAGACCGGCTCCCTGGCCGTGGAGGCCGCGCTCAAAATGATGCTCTCCCGCTTTTACACCATCGACGGCGCGCCCGCACAGTATGCAGGCCGCGTACCCGTGTTCGTTGTCATGGCAGACAATGCCGGCGGCGTGACCGGAAACTATCACGGCACTACGGTGCTGGCGCAGACGCTGCGCGGCCTGTGGCCGGACTTCTACACAGCCGCGCAGAAAAACGAGCTGTACAAGGTGGTGTCCGTCCCCATCAACGACTCCGGCGCCTTTGCCGAGACCATGCGCCGCTGGAACGAGGGCAAATACAAAACGGCGGGCTTCTGTCACGAGATCGTCCTCATGAATTACGGCGGCATCCGCCTTTCCGAGGAATATCTGCAGGCAGCGTACAAAGTGTGCCGCGCCACCGACACGCCCGTACTGTGCGACGAGATCCAGTCCTGTGCATGGTATGACGGACTGTTCCTGTTCCGCAAATACGGCCTTACGCCGGACTTTGTCTCCGTAGGCAAGGGCTTCCCCGGGGGCGTTTACCCCGCCAGCAAGATCCTGACGAGCGCCGCTTTCGACAGCCTGAGCCAGTTCGGTGCGCTTGTGACCAACGGACAGGAAGAACTGGCCAGCCTGGCTTATCTTGTGACAATGGAATTCATCGGGGCCAACGGCGCGCACATCGAAGCCGCGGGCCGGTATTACCACGAACAGGTACGCGCACTGGCGCAAAAATACCCGCAGGTATGCACAGGCGTGGAAGGTGACGCCCACATGACGGCGCTGTGCTTCGACAGCGTGGACGATGCGGTGGATTTCTGTACCCGCATGAACCGGGACCGCTGCGTGGACATCAGTGCACAGACCTATAAGCCCAATTG
>PPYF01017332.1_pt1 | contig 11021 bp, 8 predicted proteins | sample 1559871 | NCBI WGS metagenome assembly PPYF01 (sample SAMN08240021, study PRJNA423297) | Human gut metagenome, whole genome shotgun sequencing project.
CCACAGTATTAAGCAATAGCATTATTTTTTAAGAAAGTAACAACAATTCTTTCTGTTTAAATAAAAAAGTATGATTAGTTTAATTTATAAAATAAATACTGATATTGTATGATGAATTGGTCATGCTTTAAAATTTATCCTGTTCATTCTAAAAGATAATTAATCATTTAATTTTTTATCAATCAAATCATAATGCTAATGGAATATTATGTAACGAATTGCTTAGTGGACAGTGAAATGAAATGTTTATTTCAAAAATAAAAAATAGATTTCACTATGCTCTAAAGTTTTTGATAAAAATGACCGACATTATCAATGTGAGCAGTCTCTTACCTGTCTCTATAATTTAAAAAATAATCTTTAATTTATTTTGTTAACACTAGGGAATGCACTCTTTTTTACTAAAGAGTGCATTCTGATATCTTACAAATATACAGAAAAATCAAAGCTGTATATTTTGCTGGAATATGATTATGTTTAAAAACATCAGTATAGAAAAAACCGTTAAAGTTATGCTGGCTATTTTATTTGTACTTATTATGAGCATTATTTACTTTAGTTATGATGCTTCAACACGCTCTTATCATAACTTTGTTTCATCAAATAACTTAAGTCAGCAAATGTTGCTGATGGGAAAAGCGCGTTATCAAATGGCGGTGATCAGAGCGAATATTAATGGCTTGGATGGGCAGTTAAGAGTGAATGAAAAACCTTCTGCTAAATACCTTCATCAAACTCAAGAATATATAAAAATCACCCGTGAAGAGATCCACCGTTGGGCGGATGCTGAAAAGTTAACCATGGAAGGGCGTCAGGTTGCTGATGATATGACGAAACGCTTTGATGAGCTTTTAGATATATTTACCGATGCCTTAGCTAAATTACGTAAAGGACAATTGACTACGCACTCTGCTAGTCAAAAAATGGATGAACTCAACGAGATCACCATGACATATTATGCCGTCGCCAATGGTATTGAGAATAATTATATTGATATTGCGAAAACCTCACAACAGCGCATTATGCTAATGGCGTTAGTCACAGCGATTATTGTCATTATGCTCTTTATCATTATCTTACGTTGGTTCTCTCATAGCTTTATCGGCAATATTAAAGTGCTTATTAATATTTTTAGTAAAATGAGCCAAGGCGATTTAAGTATGCGAGTAGAAAATCACGGTAACAATGAATTTGGTAAGCTATTTAATGAAATGAATAAAATGAAAGTTTCATTAAGTCAAATGATTGCTTCGGTAAAAAATGCAGTAAACACCATTAGCGTCAGTGCAAGTGAAATAGCAACAGGTAATACTGACCTCTCCTCACGTACTGAAGAGCAGGCTAGTGCGCTACAACAAACCGTTGCAAGCATGGAGCAAATCAAAACCACGGTTGAAAAAAATGCTGATAACTCACGCCAAGCTAGCCAGTTGGCATTAAGAGCGACAACATCAGCACAAAACGGCGAAAAGGTGATGGATAATGTTATCGAAACCATGTCATCGATTTCTGAAAGTGCAAAGAAGATCTCAGATATTAATGACATCATTAACAGTATTGCCAATCAAACCAATATTCTCTCATTGAATGCCGCGGTTGAAGCGGCTAGAGCGGGTGAACAAGGTCGCGGATTTACCGTTGTTGCAGCCGAAGTGCGTAACTTAGCCAGTCGTAGTGCAGAGGCAGCCAAAGAGATAAATGAACTTATTACCCATTCGGTAAATAAAGTACAGGTTGGATCACAACAAGTGAGCGAAGCAGGACGCTCCATGTCGGAAATTGTGACCACCATTAGCCAAGTTAATGATTTTATGCAACAGATTGCCTTAGCCTCTAATGAACAAAGTATGGGGATTAATCAAATTGCTATGGCCGTAAGTGAGATGGATACCGTGACTCAACAAAATGCAGCACTTGTGGAAGAGTCTGCCACTATTACTGCCAATATGGATGATGAAGCTCATCAGCTTGCCAACTTAGTCTCTCAATTTAAAGTGGATGAGAAAGAAAATACTAGGCAGGCATAAAAGGGTTGGTTTGCGCTTGATAAAAATGTACCTAAGAAGATAAATATGTTGTTAATTCATTAGCTAAGACGAATAAGATAAAACCCCTTTAGCCACTCAAAGGTGACTAACAGGGGTTTTTAGAGACTTAGGCTTTCACTTCGTTAGGTGATGTTATACCTGCAGCAACCTCTTTAATATTGTGCAATGTCGTTTCACTAATACTAATTAACGCTTCTTCAGTTAAGAATGCTTGGTGCCCGGTAAACAATACGTTATGGCAAGAGGAAAGGCGACGGAACACGTCATCTTGAATAACATCATTTGATTTATCTTCAAAAAATAAATCGCGCTCATTTTCGTAGACATCCATGCCTAATGCGCCAATTTTACCTTGTTTTAAGGCATTAATAGCAGCTGCTGAATCAATTAAGGCCCCACGGCTAGTGTTGATGATCATTACGCCATCTTTCATTTGCGAAAAAGCACTTTCATTTAATAAATGATGATTTTCTGCGGTTAATGGGCAATGCAACGAAATAACATGTGAATTTGCGTAAAGAGTCGCTAAGTCAACATATTCCGCACCCAAATCTAATACAGCTTGGTTTGGATAAGGATCATAGGCCAATAGCTTCATACCAAAGCCTTTTAGTATGCGTAAAGTCGCTAGACCAATTTTCCCCGTACCGATAATCCCTGCAGTGCGATTATGCATATTAAAGCCAGTTAAGCCTTCTAAGGAAAAGTTTGCATCACGGGTACGTTGGTAGGCTCTGTGAATACGACGATTTAACGAGAGCATCATCCCAACAGTATGCTCAGCAATCGCTTCTGGGGAATAAGCCGGCACACGCACTACGGTGATCCCTAATTCGGCCGCTGCCTTAAGGTCAACATTATTAAACCCCGCACAACGCAGTGCAAGGATATGGATGTTGAGACTGGCAAGCTCTTGTAATACCGCACGATTAGCATCATCATTAACAAAGATACAGACTGCATCTGCGCCGACGGCATTTTTTGCTGTTTGTTCAGTCAAATTAAAGTCAAAATATTCGATATCATAATGATATCCATTATGCTGATTGACCCATTCCATATGTTTGCGGTCATAATGTTTAGTACTATAGGAAACAATTTTCATCCTGTACTCGCTTATTATCGATTAAAATTTATTTTGAGAGTGAGAAAACAAGAATTATCTAACCCCAATAGAGAAGCATTTAATACTATTATTATAAACAATTTAATGGGTAAAGTGGATGTTCGGAATGTGGTTAATGTGATCAAAAGGAAAATGAGGTGTTGTTAAAGAAAACAATCAAATGGACAGGGATGATACTACTGGGTGTCGGCGCAGTTAGCACGACCTTGTGGCTCACCATTCCACGTTGGTTACCTGTTGTGGCTAAAACCTATTTACCTGAAGGTGTTTCACTCTCTTTAACACAACCTAGGTTACAACAATGGGGTGTTTTTATTGATGATATCGCATTAAAAAGTGATAGCTGTACCTTGGCTAATGTGCAGCAATTTACGTTTAACTATCAAAAACAGCAAATTGATAGCCTATCATTTAATAGTCAACAACTTACTATTAACGAAGGGTGTTTTTCACAATTATCTTTTGCAGATAAAAAAGAGACCGCAACAGTTCCTCTCGATATTCATGCGTTATTAGCTACTATTCCTCGCTTATCGGTTGATATTAATCATGTTTCTTTAATGGATAATCAGCGCTATAACGGCCATTTTCAGCTTAAAAGTGATACAAATGGGCGATTAATCAGCTATCAGGGAGATAATACGCAGATACAAGCGCTGATCCGTGATAATCAATGGTTAGATATTAAACAATTAAAGATTAATTTACCTGACGATAATCAGATAGAGCTGGCGGCTGAAATCGCGTTACCCCTTAATGTTGATTCATTACCAGAAAATGGTTCTATCAGCACAACATTGTTAACATCCCATTATGCTTACCCATTAGTCTTTATTGCTCAATGGCAAGGGAATAGCGGTACCATTTCTATTGCTGAACAAGGTGGAGGGCAAGCGTTAGCTGTGTTGCCTTGGAATGTAACTGCAGAAAATATCACGATAGAAAAAGGGCGTTGGGAATGGTTTGGGCTTGATCAACCCTTACGTGGTGGTGTGAATATCAACATTGCCCAGTGGCAGCAAGGATTAACGGGATTACGCTTAACTGCGCGCTTAAATGTTATGACGCAAGGGCATGCAGGAAAAGGGAATTTAGTGATGACGATACCTGAAACGGCGATTAACTGGTTAGATGCTGATATACCTATTCAATTGACAGGCATTGTAAATAAAGATCTCATGCAAGCCAGTGCACAACTTCCCGTTAAAGTGACTGGTATGTTGACAGATCCTACTATCGAATTTCAGCCCGGTTCACTATTACGCTTTAAAGGGCAACTAACAGAAACGCTGACGGTAAAAGATGCTCGTTTACCACTGGCTGGCTCAACATTATCTTCCAAAGGATTTAATGGTCACCTAAATGCGATTGTGTTAGCTGAAGATACTATTTGGGGAGATTATCGGGTCCATTTTGCTGGACGTTCGACCGATTTCTTACCTGATCAGGGCAATTGGCAATGGCGTTATTGGGGAGAGGGCAATTTATTGCCATTAAAAGCGCGTTGGGATATCGCTGGAACTGGCTCTTGGGTAGATAACATGGTGAGTTTTGAGACATTAAATACCGGATTTGATGTTTTAACTTATCAGCATACCAGTATGTTAGCACCCAGATTGACGCTCTTAACGCCATTTCGTTGGTTAAGAGACGATAAAAACCCATTATTTGAAGGAAAATTGAAGTTAACCAGTCAACGAATCGATTTTCCTGCGGGGGGATTCTTAGATAGAGCTGACTTTATTGCCAGTGTAAAAGGTCAATCTCCTTTTCGTTTTAATATGAAAGGCGAGCTCAATGCCAAGCCAAATATTGGACCGATAACGATTAATACACGTTGGGATGGTGAAAGGCTAAGAGGGCAGATGCGTTGGCCTGCACAACCAATCAATGCCTTTCAATCTTTATTGCCAGAAAAATTAGGCATCACATTAGATAATGGCGAATTTTATACACAAGCTGACTTTTCTATTGCCCCTCAACAAGGTTTAGTTGCTGGTGGACATTTAGTAGTTAAGCAAGGCAGCATGTGGCTAAAAGATGGCGTATTAGAAGGACTCGATTTTATTTTACCTTGGCGTTTAAACGGTGATGAATGGCAACTAGGTGTAAAGCAGCCAGTGCAATTACGGATTAAGCGCGTCAATAATTTATTTGAAATGACAGACATTACCGCCGATCTGCAAGGATTTTACCCTATTACAGAAGCAAAACCTTTAGTCTTATCTAATGTCAAGGTTGCTATGCTTGATGGCACTATTTCTATGGCAAAATTAGCATTACCACAGCATGAAGCGGCGATTATCTCATTAGATAATCTAGAGTTAAGTCGGCTTTTCACTTTATTGAAGGTGACCCAATTTGCCGCATCAGGTAAAGTAAGTGGCGAATTACCTTTCTTTATCAATAACAATCAGTGGATAGTGAAAGATGGGTGGCTGGCTAATTCATCGTACTTAACCCTCAGGCTTGATAAAGATTTTGTTGACTCTATTGATGATAGCAATATGACAGCCGGTGTCGCTATGGCATGGTTACGATATTTAGAGATTAGCCGCTCTTGGACGCGGGTTAATTTAAGCAACCTAGGTGAATTAGTGCTTGAAGCGGAAATCCAAGGGAAAAATCCATTGGAAGACAAACGGCGACAAGTAAATCTTAATTATCGCCATCAAGAAAATATTTTTCAGTTATGGCGCAGCTTGCGATTTGGTTCGCAATTGGAAGAGTGGTTAGAAAAGAGCCTATCCGATTTAGGGAGTGAGTCAGAATGATGTTATTATTTTTAAAAAGACTATTTTTATTTGTTATTTTCACTATCGGCATATCAGCACTCACTGGATGTATTCGATTAGAGGTTGCTACCCCGGAAAAACCGATAAACATTAATATGAACGTTAAGATTGAACATGAAATTAATGTCAAAATAGATCGCCAAGTTGAAGACTTGCTGAAAAACAATAGTGCTATATTCTAACGCTGGGGTGAATAATGAATTATAAAAAATATCTCTTTAGTTTTGCATTAATCACAGCATTGATTAGTTCAAATGCCGTTGCTTTAACACTTGATGAGGCGCGCGCGCAAGGCTTAGTAGGGGAAACTTTTAGTGGTTATGTTGAGTTAGTACAACCAAACCATAAGCAAGCTCAAATATTGGTGAATGAAATCAATCAAGCCAGAAAAGCCAAATATGCTGAAATTGCTAAAACCAATCAAGTGACTCCTGAATCTGTTGCCCGTTTAGCGGGTGAAAAATTAGTGGCAAGAGCCAATTCAGGTGAGTTTGTTAAAGGAATTAATGGGCAGTGGGTTAAGAAATAATATCCACTACCCAAGTAGCGATAAAAGAGAGACTAAATTATTCTCATAGCGTTGATATAGTGATAATACTTATTATCACTACAGTACTCTGTTTTCTACACCCGCAAATTCATTATCATTTTCAACAATCTGATCTTTTGCTTCCACAATGAACGTAATACGAGAAGATATATACCCTGGCTTTGCGCGAAGATTATCTTTTTTGACATAATTTATAAAGAAATTAAAATAAGCAGTACCACTTTCATCAATAGTTTTAGTGAATGTATTTTTCTGATTTAAATCAATAGGATTATTTTCATCATCAATTAATTGGAATGTCACATTATCACTTGCTTCAGAGCCTGTTACATCGTTGATAAGGTAACCATTATTAAAATCAATATTTGTATTATCAATACGTAAAGTTATTTTAGTATTCTTTTCTGAACAAAGACTAAAAACTATAGCAATTCTTTTAGAATATCTGTCATTAGCTAAGGTTCCTGCATAATTGCTAGGGAAAGAATCAGGACGTATACTTCTAACTTTAGTGCTATTAGGTATGTCAAAGCTACAACTTATTGGCGCTGGTAAACTACCTCTTCTATTATCAGATAAAGCAATAAAAGGGAAGTATAGTAATAATAGAGGAATTAAAAATGTTATATTTATTGATTTCATAGAAACACCTTACATAAATATTCAAGAATAAAAATTATTCATTATTGGCAATAAATTTGTTTCTTAATAATTGAATTATTTTTACTTTCATTTTTTACGTTATAATGGAAGAAACATTGTTGCTCCTCTGTATCTCCCCATTTTACTTGTACCGTTCCGCTTTCTTTTATTCCGGAGAGGAATATTCTATTGTGGTCATAGACAGAATCACTAGAAATGAGATTATTATTATCATCAAATGCCATTACATTGGCAGCAAAAGGAATTGGTGTATTTGAGGTAAATAAAACATTATAGCCGATATTTATAGGGAAATTGATTTTTGCTACCGCACCTAAAGTGGGTACGATGATTTTACTTTGAGTTTTAGTATTACTAAATTCAGGTAACGAATTTATGTTTAGTCCAATAGTATTTTTACGATATGGCATGATGTGCGGTAATATTAAATTACCGTTATTGTCTGTAGTGGTTTGTGAAGAACGATTAGTTTTAATTCCGGCAATGCCATTAGTATTTACAATAGCAAAAGTATTACCTAAATCAGGTGCCAAAGTTATTCCACTTTGATGTAACACTATCGCACCATCAATCCCCAATCTTAAATTGGTTTTATTATTAGATGATTTATTTGCATTAATAGAATAAGATTGATATCTCCCCTTATACTGAGTATTTACTGAAGTATGATAGCCAGCATTTGGGTGGCTAAAATCCCGTCGGTAATTAATAGAATAGCCTAAGCGATAGTGATCTAATAAACTTCCACCTATAGTCGTACTATTTATATAACCTTTATTGTTTGGATGATAATCAAATTGATTGCTTACCCAATGATAGGATTGAGAGCTATTTGTTAGTGGAATATTAAAATTTAAAGAAAAATGATTGTCATTATAATATCTTTCATTTTTATATTGATATTTTATACTATAATTCATTTTTTTTATAGAAGATGATAGAGAAGTATTGATTGTAAAGTCATTTTTTCTTTTGGCATAAGAATTTTGATGATAACCAATAGAAAATGTCCCGAAAGATTTAATCGGTTGAAAGAGAGAAATTGTATAGCTATTTTTTATGTTGTCTGTTTGACTTTTTCTAATGCTAACACTATCAGATTTTATTGATTGATAATGGCTAGAAGATATATTTAAAGAAGTACCAATATTGCTCCATCGTTTATTATAGCGCAATTGGTATTTTAATAGATTATTGTGTTCAAAATAACTAATATCACTGGCTACTCCCCCCCAGCGTCCTAAATCTAATGATAATCCTGAAAAGAAAGTATTGCTATTCAGCTTCTTTCTAATTGCACCATAAGCGGTTATTTTTTGATTAATACCATAGGAGAACTCACCCAGTAAAAAAATAGGGTTATTATTTTGATTATTAAACTGGTTATATCTATCATAAGAATATCCAGAAATAAAATTATATTGATAACGACCTTTTTTTAATTGGTTTGGCATTGTAGTAAAGTAATGCGTACTTTTTCTTATACGTCCATCTGCTTCTTTTATTTCTAATACCAATTCATTGCTACCTATAACAGGTAGATCGTTTAAAATAAAAGGCCCAGGAGGAACAATAGTTTCATAAATGGTTCTTCCTTGTTGTTTCACTTTAATTTCAGCATGAGATTCTGCAATCTCTTCTATAATAGGACTATTCATATAGAGATCATTACCAGAGAGCAAATCACTAGATATAAGTTGAAATCCAATTAATTTATCTGTTGATAACATTCTACTGGTTGGTCGAAATTCCCCCACATTAAGCGTTGCCAACAGCGTATTTAATTGATGATAAGCATATAATGAGTATAGCTTAAATTGCTGTTGCTTATCCGTATGATGATAATAACTTTTACTACGTACTCGCCAAGCACCTAAGTTAGCACCTGAATTAAAACTGATTTTGTGTTCTATCTTATTTTGATTGTTATATTTGCCAAAATAAGAATATGAGCTAAACAAAGCAGTGACACCATCATCCCATAAAACTTGGCTAGCAAGCATATTTTTTTTATTATCTAAGGCTTTTTGTGGAATAGTTAAATATAATGATTGCGAGGAAAAATTATATTTAAAATCAATATTGTAATCGCTTAATAACAAATCCGAATTTAAATCAACAGGAATATTATAAAAAGATGGATCAATATTTAAACGAATTAAATCATTAATATTAATCCTTGGTGTTAATATACCGTCTTTATTTTCATAATATAAAATAATGGTTTCTTTTTTATTTTCGTTGATATAAATATTTGTTGAGTAATAACCATCAGGATGTTCATTATTTAATAACTTGCCGATGGTTTTATTATCAATGTTTGACAATACACTTTTATATAGAGAATGAATATTATTGTTAGCAATAGAAAAGAAAGGGTATGCATTTAATATCAATAGCAAAGATGTTTTTAGTCTAAAACTTATCTTACTCATAAATAAGTTCCTTTGGGGTTGCAATGATAGTCTGCTCATACTCATCGACTCTCTTCCAATGTACTTTTCTATCTTTGATATTTTTAGTTATATTTTTATTTTTTATACTGTAATTTTTAAATGGCGATAGGGTTATTCGTTCATTTAATATATCAATGTTATCTACCTTTGCTTCTGCTATGGTAATAAAATAAGGAGTGGGGTTGTTTATTTTAATAAAATCTTCATCATTAATAAAAAAATTAATATCTTTATTATCACTTTTGTTAATAATATTGCTAGGTGTATAGAAAAGATTATATATTGAGTTTAAAGAGATAAGAAGCAAGTTTTTATCAGCCATCTCATCATCTATAACTGGAACTACTTTTATATTTACTCTATATACAGATTCTTGGTTGATTTCTTTTATATCATCCGTTTTGATAATTTTTAATGTAAAATTATCATTTGGTGCTAATCTTATTAAGCTAGGAGAAATGATAAATGGTGCCTCACTATTATCTTCTTTGTTATAGTGTGATACCCAACTTTGAATAATATAGGTTTTTTGTTCGCTTTTATTTCTTATGTCAAATAGAATTTCCTTATCTTGTTCTTTATAAAAAAATCTATCCTTATTAATTTGAATAGAAGCATAACATGAGAATGTAAAGACAAATGATATTATATAAACAATATATTTTTTAATCATATGTTTTTTTAATTAACCATTAGTTAAGTTATTTATTGTATTAACCTATAAATAAAAAGCCGGTATTTCCCCGACTTTTTATTGGGTTGAAAATTAAAGCAGAATTATATTTAGTTTTGACCGTTTTTTATTGGATATCATCAGTGACGTAAGCATCAAGAGATAAGGTAGCCTTGAAAGCACCTGCGGTAACAGCATCATCAATCGATGCTGGTCTATCATATTTTAATAAAAATTCTAAGCTACCACGTTCACCGGCAACCTCCGAAGAAAATGTACGTTCTGAATTCTCACCATTAAGTGGAACAAGTTCACCTGTAGAACGCAATAATGCTACTCGAGCATTGGTATCATTTTCTGTCGAACCAGTATTCATTAAATGAGTAGTGTTTTTTTGTCCAAAAACTACTTTGACTTTTCTATCTCTTGCTTGATTAGTACAGCCAGAAAAATCCACACTAAATCGTTTTTCAGGAGTAAGTAGTAAAGAATCAACGTAAGCATCATCCAATTGAATTGGAGCAATATCTTGAACGACACAAGTTAGTTTCTCGTCAATTACTCTGCCTTGGATATCTATATTATAACCACCAAGGTGAATCTGTTGTGCAATAGCTTGTGTTGATAAAGAAAGTGTAGATAGAATTAATAGTGAAAATAATGATTTTTTCATTTTAAAGTCCATTTAAGTATTAATTGTAGTTACAAAT
>PPYF01471193.1_pt1 | contig 11021 bp, 9 predicted proteins | sample 1559871 | NCBI WGS metagenome assembly PPYF01 (sample SAMN08240021, study PRJNA423297) | Human gut metagenome, whole genome shotgun sequencing project.
CAAGGCTCCTGCTCCAGAGGGATGACATAGAGATTAAATGGTATGGTTCCAGAAGCTACATAGACCAGAAATATGCATCTATCTACCGCAACATGTTCCGAATCGTGGACGACGCGTGTATGGATGATAATATGAAGGAGCTGGCAGACCAGGTGGACGTGGTGTTCACCGCAACCCCTCAGGGCCTGTGCGCATCCCTGGTGGACGAGGACGTATTGTCTAAGGTAAAGGTCATTGATTTAAGCGCTGATTTCCGTATTAAGGATGTGTCTGTTTATGAGAAATGGTATAAGCTGCCCCATGTATCCCCCCGGTTCATCGGTGAAGCCGTGTACGGGCTGCCCGAAATCAACCGGGAAAAGGTGAAGAGGGCCAGGCTCATTGCCAATCCGGGATGTTTCCCCACCTGCTCCTTTCTGTCCACGTATCCCCTGGTAAAGGAAGGGCTCATTGACCCTAATACCATCATCATTGATGCCAAGTCCGGCACATCCGGCGCAGGCAGGGGAAGCAAGGTGGACAGTCTGTACTGTGAGGTCAATGAGAACATTAAGGCTTACGGAGTGGCCTCCCACAGACATACGCCGGAGATAGAGGAGCAGCTGTCCTGCGCGGCAGGAAAGCCGGTAACCATCAGCTTCACCCCTCATCTGGTGCCAATGAACCGGGGAATCCTGGTGACGGCCTATGCATCCCTTACAAAGAAAGTGTCCTACGAGGAGGTAAAGGCTGTATACGACAAGTATTATAGGGACGAATATTTTGTGCGCGTCCTGGAAAAGGATGTGGTGCCCCAGACCCGGTGGGTGGAGGGCAGCAATTTTGCAGATGTGAATTTCAAGATAGACACCAGAACCAACCGGGTGGTGATGATGGGAGCCATTGACAACATGGTCAAGGGAGCAGCAGGCCAGGCCATCCAGAACATGAACCTGATGTTCGGACTGCCGGAGAATACGGGGCTGAAGCAGATTCCTATTTTCCCCTGATGGTTCAGGGTATTGGTTCAGATATACCCTCAAAAGGATAAAAGAGGGAAAAAGAAAGGAAACATGAGCTCATGGCAGGTACGATGGATATCCTTATCCGCGAAATGACAATAGCGGATTACGACCAGGTTTACGGCCTGTGGACAGAAATCAAAGGCTTTGGAATCAGAAGCATTGACGATTCATGGGAGGGAGTGGAGCGGTTCCTCAGGAGGAATCCCACTACCAGCGTGGTGGCTGTCCAGAACGGTCATATAATAGGAAACATCCTCTGCGGCCATGACGGCAGGACCGGTTGCTTTTATCACGTGTGCGTGGCGCCGGGATACAGGAAACACGGCATCGGATACCGTATGGTGCGCTTTGCCATGGAGGCCCTGCAGAAAGAAGGCGTCAGCAAAATCAGTCTGATTGCGTTTAAGGAGAATGAGGTGGGAAATGCGTTCTGGCAGGGAATCGGATGGAGGGAGCGGGAGGATGTGAATACATACGAATTCATACTGAATGAGGAAAACATCACCCGGTTTGTACGGTAAAATGAAAGGTTGGTGCACCGTGGCAAAGGCCGGTGCATCTCCATATGACATAAAGGTATGGAAATGAATGGAGGAACGAGAGATATGGATGAGTCAGGAAAGGGAATCAAAATCATAACCGGCGGCGTCACGGCTGCCAAGGGCTTTAAGGCTGCTTCCACGGCAGCCGGAATCAAGTATAAGGACCGTCAAGACATGGCCATGATTTACAGCCAGGAGCCCTGCAGGTCAGCCGGCACCTTCACCACCAATGTGGTGAAGGCAGCCCCCGTAAAATGGGATAAGAACCAGGTGACAAACGGAGTGCCTGCCCGGGCGGTGGTTATAAACGCGGGAATTGCCAATGCCTGTACCGGAGAGGAAGGCATGGGATACTGCGGGCAGACAGCGGGGGCAGCGGCCCAGGCACTGGGAATTCCCGCTGAAAGCGTTCTGGTGGCATCCACAGGCGTCATCGGCATGCAGCTTCCCATGGACAGGATTACGGCAGGGGTCAAGGCTATGGCTCCTCTGCTGGACGAAAGCCTGGAGAGCGGCACCGGCGCATCCAGGGCTATTATGACCACGGATACAAAGAACAAGGAGGTGGCTGTCCAATTTGAGCTGGGAGGAAACACTGTGACCATGGGCGGCATGTGCAAGGGTTCCGGCATGATTCATCCCAATATGTGCACCATGCTGAGCTTTGTGACCACGGATGCGGCTATAAGCAAGGAGCTGCTCCAGGAAGCCCTCAGCCAGGATATCCGGGATACATACAACATGATTTCAGTGGATGGGGACACATCCACCAATGACACAGTCCTCCTTCTGGCAAACGGCCTGGCCGGCAATCAGGAAATCACAGAGAAGGGTGAGGATTACCATACCTTTTGCCGGGCCTTAAAGATTGTAAATGAAACATTGGCAAAAAAAATGGCAGGCGACGGCGAGGGCTGCACCGCGCTGTTTGAGGTGAAGATAGTGGGGGCAGAGACAAAGGAACAGGCCAGGGTTCTGGCCAAGTCGGTCATCTGTTCCAGCCTTACCAAGGCAGCCATCTTCGGCCACGACGCCAACTGGGGAAGGATACTCTGTGCCATGGGTTACTCCGGGGCGCGGTTCGATCCGGAAAAGGTGGACCTGTATTTTGAGAGCGCAGCAGGAAAGATGCAGATCATTAAGGACGGCGTGGCCGTGGACTACAGCGAGGAACAGGCCACCCGGATTCTGTCAGAGCCTGCGGTGACGGCTGTGGCTGACATCAAGATGGGGGATGCCAAGGCCACTGCGTGGGGCTGCGACCTGACCTTTGACTATGTAAAGATTAATGCGGATTACCGTTCATAATATGAGCGCTAAGTGCTCATAACGAGAGGAGTGGGAAGATGAATTTGGAACCGATGCAGAAGGCGGCCGTGCTCATTGAGGCACTGCCCTATATCCAGCGTTTTAACAGGAAAATCGTGGTGGTGAAATACGGCGGAAGCGCCATGGTGGATGAGGAGTTAAAGAAAAAGGTCATTCAGGATGTGGTGCTCCTTAAGCTGGTAGGCTTTAAGCCCATCATTGTGCACGGAGGCGGGAAGGAGATCAGCCGCTGGGTTGGCAAGGTGGGGATGGAGGCCCGGTTTAAGAACGGACTCAGAGTTACGGATGAACCCACCATGGAGATTGCCGAGATGGTCCTTAATAAAGTGAATAAGAGCCTGGTACAGCTGGTCAGTGAGCTGGGCATCAATGCGGTGGGAATCAGCGGCAAGGACGGCATGATGCTTAAATGCCATAAGAAATACGCCGGCGGCGAGGACATCGGGTTTGTGGGAGATGTGGAGGAGGTGAATCCCAAAATCATATATGATTTGCTGGAAAAGGATTTTCTGCCCATCATCTGCCCCATTGGTTTTGACGAGGACTTCCTGAGCTATAACATCAATGCGGATGACGCGGCCTGCGTCATTGCCACGGCGGTGGAGGCAGAAAAGCTGGCCTTCCTTACGGATGTGGAGGGCGTTTATAAGGACTACGAGGATAAGTCCTCCCTCATATCCGAGATGACGGTGGAGGAGGCCCAGAACTTTGTGGACAGCGGAATGCTGGGAGGCGGCATGCTTCCCAAGCTTCAGAACTGCATTAACGCCATAAAGAACGGCGTATCCAGGGTACATATCCTGGACGGACGCATTCCGCATTGCCTGCTGCTGGAAATCTTTACTGACAAGGGTATTGGAACCGCTATCTATAATTCCGAAGAAGACGAGAGGTATTATCATGGCTGAGAAACAGTTGATGGAACGGGCGGAACAGGCCCTTTATAAGGTGTATAACCGTTTCCCTGTGGTATTTGACCATGGGGAGGGAGTGAAGCTCTACGATACAGAGGGAAATGAGTATCTGGATTTTGGCGCGGGCATTGCGGTCATGGCGCTGGGCTATGGGGATGAGGAGTATACAAAGGCCGTGGAGGACCAGCTTCACAAGCTGACCCATATCTCCAATCTGTTCTACAATCAGCCCTCCATTGAGGCGGGCGAGAAGCTGCTTAAGGCATCCCATATGGATAAGGTGTTCTTTACCAACAGCGGCACCGAGGCCATTGAGGGCGCTCTTAAGATTGCAAAGCGCTTTCACTATAATAAACTTCACGAGACCATGGGAGACGGCTGCTGCGGCTGTGAGGACACGGAGCCGGACATGACCGGGGAAATCATTGCCATGAATCATTCCTTTCATGGAAGGAGCCTGGGCGCCCTGTCCGTCACAGGCAATGCCCATTACCAGGAGCCCTTTAAGCCCCTTGTACCGGGAATCCGCTTCGCTGATTTCAACGACCTGGACAGTGTGAAGAAGCTGATTAACAGCAGGACATGTGCGGTAATCATGGAGACCATCCAGGGAGAGGGAGGTATCTATCCTGCCACGGAGGAATTCTTAAAAGGAGTCAGGGCCCTGTGCGATGAGCACGACCTGCTCCTTATACTGGATGAAATCCAGTGCGGGATGGGCCGTTCCGGGGAAATGTTTGCCTGGCAGCATTACGGTGTGAAGCCGGACGTGATGACAGTGGCCAAGGCGCTGGGAAACGGGCTTCCCATAGGTGCATTCCTGGCATGCGGCAAGGCGGCCGGTGCCATGGTTCCGGGCGACCACGGCACCACCTATGGCGGCAATCCACTGGTGACGGCGGGAGCCAGCGCAGTGTTTGATATTTTTGAGAAACGCCGTATCACGGACCATGTAAAGGAGATTGGCGCCTATCTCTACGAGAAGCTGGAGGAGCTGTCAAAGGAATTGGACTGCGTCAGGGGACACCGTGGAATGGGATTGATTCAGGGGCTGGAGTTCTCTGTACCGGCAGGACCTATTGTGTCAAAGGCGCTGCTGGAACAGAGGCTGGTGTTAATCAGCGCCGGGACCAATATTATCCGTTTTGTTCCGCCTCTGGTGATTGAAAAGGCGGATGTGGATGAGATGATGAAACGCCTTAGAACGTGTCTGAAAATTGCTTTCTGACAGCGTAAGGAATAGGTTTAAGGTAAGAATAAGCCATAGGGCAAAGGAAGATGGCACGCCAAAGGCGGCAGGAAATACCTGTGATACAGGGTCCTGCCGCCTTTTTATATGGTTTGCCCGGTTCCTTAAGCAAATCTTTCGTTTTCATTTATGAAATGTTATGAAAATACTAGATGAAATATTTATGGCAAACCTATATAATAGCCTTATTAAATGAACAACAATAGCGCGAGTGTTTATTTTTGTTGTATAAGTATACCATATGTGATATAATTGTATTAATATAAATAATACACTATCCGCTGGTATTAAGGAGGGAGTCATGGGAACAGAGAAAAAAGCCGGTGATTCAGAGGAAATCCAGGTTTTGGAAGGCATTTCAGAGTCAGAGGAGATTGACCGCCGCGTGGAGGAGCTGATGGCTCCGGAAGAGGATGGAAACGGAAAGAAAAAGAAAAAAAGCATAAGACCGGACACCGGACACCGTACGCCGGAGGGAGGATTCCACCCTGTCCGGCGCTTTAAGGGATTCAGCCGGAAACGTAAGATAATCACGGTCCTGCTACTGGCGGCAGTGGTTTTGTTTGGATTCTCCCGCATGTCAGGAGGAAAAAAGGATATGGGAATCCCTGTTGCCGTGATGCCTCTGGCAAAACAGGACGTTCAGGAAAAGCTCACGGTAAGCGGTCCTGTATCAGGAACAGACAGCGTGGACGTGGTGTCCAATATTCACGCGGAAATCACCGCCATGAATGTGAAGGAAGGCGATACCGTGACAAAGGGACAGGTACTGGCCGTGGTGGACAGCACGGACCTGGAGCGGGAAGTGCAGATTGCCCAGAACGCCTACGACCTGGCGGTGGCTAATAAGCAGGAAAAGGATAAGGAAGCAGCTCTTGGATACGAAAAGGCAGTCCAGGATTTCCAGAAGGCCAGCCTGGATCACAGCAGGAACAGCCAGCTCTTTGCCACCGGCGACATTTCCCAGATGGAACTGGAAACCAGCGCCAATGCCCTGAATGATGCCAGAAGGCAGATGGAAGGCTACACGGTTGAGAACGGAAGAGGTGTTGCGGATTCATCCTACGGCATTCAGATACAGAATGCGGCCTTTGATTTGGAGAAGAAAAGGGAAGAACTGGATAATACCCAGATAAGGAGCACCATTGACGGCACCGTGGTCCGTGTCAATTCCAAGGTGGGTCAGTTTGCGGATAAGGTGGAGGATGATAAACCCATTCTCAGCATTGAGAACCTGGAGCAGCTGGAGCTGGAAATCAAGGTGAGCGAGTTTTCCATCGGCAAGGTAAAGGTAGGACAGATGGCGACCATCACAGCGGATATCCTGGGCGGTGAGACCGCGGAAGGAGAAGTCATAAAGATATCGCCCACAGGCGAGGAAAAGGGCGGCGGTTCCACGGAGAGGGTCATCCCCACTACCATACGGGTGGACGGCGGGAGCTCGAAGCTTATTGCGGGAATCACGGCAAAAGCAGAACTGTTAATCAGGGAGGCAAAGGATGTTTTCGTAGTTCCCACATCGGCGCTTTTTGACGACGGGGAAGTGACATACATAGCCATTGTGCAGGATATGAAGGTGAAACGCATACCTGTGACCATGGGCGTGGACGGAGACGTGGTGGTGGAGGTCATTCCCGCTGACGGCACTGTGCTGGAGGAGGGAATGCAGGTCATCACCAATCCGGGCCCTCATCTGGCTGACGGTGCTGCCGTGCTGATCACCCAGTAGCAGGAGGCGCTGTATGAATAAGTGGATGAAGTTTTTGCACAGGGACAGCAGAATGCAGGAAGATGTCCATGACGGCCCCCTGATTAAGCTGGAGAATCTGGTCAAGATATATGATACCGGAGCCATCAAGGTACTGGGACTTAAAAAGATAAACCTTACCATCGAAAGAGGAGAGTTTGTGGCCATTATGGGACACTCCGGTTCCGGAAAGTCCACCCTGATGAATATACTTGGGTGCCTGGACCGGCCCACCCTGGGCCACTATTACCTGGACGGCATTGACGTGGCGGACATGACGCCGGACCAGCTCTCCGATATCAGAAACCGGAAAATCGGGTTTGTATTCCAGTCCTTTAACCTGATATCCAGGACATCGGCCCTTAAGAATGTGGAGCTGCCCATGACCTATGCCAGGGTGCCAATTTACAAAGCTTCACCAGGAAGGGGCCACCGTGGTGCTGGTTACCCATGAGGAGGATATAGCGGCCTTTGCCCACCGCGTTATTCGGTTCAGCGACGGACAGATACAGAGTGACAAGCTGAATGTGGCCCGGGTGGTTTCAGGGAATGGAAAGGGAGGAGAGCAGGATGCTGATTGAAAACATGAAGATGGCGTTTTCAGCCATCCGGTCCAATAAGATGCGCTCCGCCCTGACCATGCTGGGAATCATAATCGGCATTGGTTCCGTCATAGCCATCGTGTCCATCGGAGATACCATGCGGGGACTTTTCTCGGATTTGTACAAGGACGTGGGTATTACCCAGGCATATGTTTCCATTGGTTACTGGGTGGATGATGTGCGGCAGAGCGATTACTTTAACCTGGACGAGATGGAGCGGGCCAGGGAGGCGTTTAAGGACCAGGTGGCTTATATAGACAGCAGCGCCTTTACCAGCAGTGATGCAGAGTATAAGCGGACTAAGATTAAATTTGATTATCAGGGAATTGATTACAATTACCAGGACGTCCAGCCGGTGAATGTGGTGTACGGCCGTTATCTCAACGAGGGAGACATCCTGGGAAGAAGGAAGAATGTGGTCATGGATACCAAGAGCGCCCAGATGCTGTTCGGCACTGAGAATGCGGTTGGACGGTCTTTCAGGACCACCTTATATGGCTCTACCGACGACTTTACGGTGGTGGGAGTGTACCGCAAGGAGACCAACGCCCTCCAGGCCCTGATGATGGGCGGCAGCAATGACAAGGGTTCGGCATTCATGCCTTACACCCTGCTGACCTGGCCCAATGATAATTTTTACCAGCTCCATGTGTACGCAAAGGAAGATGTGAACCTGGACCAGTTCTTCAGCCAGTTCAAGGCATATGCTGCCAAGATGCACGGCAGGCAGCCGGAGGATATGTACATGTACACGGCCATGCAGGAAATGACCTCGGTGGACAGCATGATGAGAAACCTGTCCATGGCAGTGGGCGGTATCGCGGCCATTTCACTGCTGGTAGGCGGCATCGGCATCATGAATATCATGCTGGTGTCCGTGACGGAGCGCACCAGGGAAATCGGCATCAGGAAAGCCCTGGGCGCAAGGACCAGAGATGTGCTGATTCAGTTTTTAACGGAGTCAGCCATATTGTCAGCCTGCGGCGGCATTATCGGAGTCATACTGGGAGTGGGAACCGTATCCCTGGGGGGATTCCTGCTGGGATTTGCGGTGGTCATAAAACCGGGGGTCATCATAGTTGCGGTGTCATTCTCGGCAGTGGTGGGTATCTTCTTTGGACTGTATCCGGCTTCCAAGGCAGCCCAGGCAGACCCCATAGACGCGCTGCGTTACGAATAGACGGTCAAGAAGCATCGACGAGAAAATCATAAATCGGGACAGGAGGAAGGCAAGTGAGACGGATGAACGGTACATGGAAGAGAGCAGGAGCCATTGGATTGGCCCTGATGCTGGCCCCGGCCCAGGGTATGCTGCGGCCGGTGACTGCGTGGGCCAGCCCGGAATTTGCCTATTCTGCGGAAAAATGGGCGGCGTTGAGGGATGATGTGCTGGAATACGGGGAGCTGGCTGACCTGATCCATGAATACAATGCCACGGTCATCAATAACCGTCTGGAATACGATGAATACAGAGGCAAGGACCACGATGAAATGAAGAATGCCTACCAGGACATTGCTGACAGGCTTTACGATTCCAGCGACAAGATGATGGATTCCGTCAATGAGGACCAGCCGGGATACGCGGGGACAGCGGTGGGGGCCATAAGCGCCCGTCTTCAGGCTGAACAGAACCAGGAGCTGGCTGATTCCCAGAATGAGGACGGACGGGTAAAGAAACTGGAGTACGACAGACAGGAGGCCGTCCTTGTAAAGGATGCCCAGACAAAGATGATATCCTACTGGCAGAAGGCCAAGGCGCGTCCTGCCCTGGAAGAAGATGTGAACCAGGCCAGGTCAAAGTATGAAGCCATGGCAGTGAAAGCCGGCCAGGGCATGGCCACTCAGGCTGAGCTGCTTGGGGCCCGGGAAAAGATGGAGGCAGCCCAGGCAGCCCTGGAGACCAACGGCAGGGAACGGGACGGACTTCGCAGAGAGCTCTGCGTCATGACCGGATGGGATCACGATGCCCGGCCGGATATCAGGGAAGTGCCGGTGCCGGACGCCGGGGAGATGGATCAGATTGACCTGGAGCTGGATAAGGAAAGGGCCCTGGAGCAGAACTTTACCCAGACAGCCAATGAGCGCCGTCTGACCTTTACAGGCAACGGGTCCCAGTGGGATGTGATGAATCAGAAGGTGGAGACAGGCCGCAGGCAGATTGCGGCGGATGTGGAAGCCAAGTATAAGCTTTTGGAGCAGGCCAGGGCTGATTATGAACAGGCCGCGGGCGAGTTTGAGCTGGCCCGTACCGGGGCTCAGACAGCCGAGCGCAAATACAGCCTGGGCATGATTTCCAAAAATGAATATACACAGCAGCAGGGAACCATGGTCTCCAGCCAGTCCGCATGCGACACAGCGGGCCTGAAATACAGGCAGGCCCTGGAGGATTACAGATGGGCGGTCAATGGCCTTGCACAGACAGAGGGGGCATAGGATATGGTGAAAAAATGTTTACTGCTCTGCATCGGCATCCTCTTTGCCTGCCTGCATCCTCTGGAGGTCCATGCAGACGCAATGCCCGACGTCATTCGCTATGAGGAGCTGGAGACTCTGGTGAAAGCCTACAGCCCCCAGATACAGATGGAACAGGCGCAGTATGACAGCCGCCTGGCGCGGTATGAAAATGCCAGAGAGGAAATCATGGAAACCAGACGGCTTCTCAGGGAGGAGGCCGAGGACCTGGAGAAGGACGGGGACAAAGACAGTGCCAGCCAGTACCGGGCCCAGGCCAAGACACTGGAGGATGCGGCCAAGGATATGGATAAGCAGATACGGTCGGCCCAGGGCAGCCAGGCATCCATGTCCCTTCGCAGGATGGAGGATACCGTGCTCTGGACCGCCCAGAATCTCATGGGCACCTATAATACCCTTAAAGCGGAACAGGAGGCTGCTCTGGCTCAGGCAGAGTGGAAACAGAGCCAGTATGAGAAGCTGCTGCGCCAGGTCCAGACAGGAAGCGCTTCTGCCGCCCAGGCGGACCAGGCGGGAAAGGAAGCCGATGGGGCTGCCGCCAGGGCAAAGGCTGCCCGGGACGAGATGGAACGGGTGAAGAAGGAATTACTCATTCTAACCGGATATCCGGAAGGATCCCAGACGGAAATCGGTCCCATGCCCGCGCCCCGGCCGGAGCGTGTCCGTGAGATGGGAGGCAGCGTCGACAAATGGCGGGCACTGGGAAACAATTATTCCCTGAGGGAACAAAGGAGCGGGGGAGCCAGCTCCAATAAAGAACTTCATGCCCGCCAGCGTGATATCCGCCAGAGCGAGGAGGCAATGTACGGTCAGCTGGATACCCTGTATCAGGATGTCCTGGCCAGCCAGACTCTCTGGACCAGCGCCTTAACGTCCATGGAATCACAGGAAGCAGCGTTTCAGGCCGCGTCCAACAAGCTGGCCCTGGGAATGCTGTCGCGCCAGGAATATCTGGAGGCAAAAGCGGCCTACATGGACGCCGCTGCTGCCAAAGAAAGGGCAGACGCAGGTTTCCAGCAGGCCATGGATACATATGACTGGGCTCTGAAAGGTTTCATGACATAATCATTCATTATTTGTTTCATCCCTTACCGCTTCATCATCCGGTACCCCACTCCCACGTGGGTCTGGATGTACTGGGGCTGTGAGGGATTTTTTTCAA
>PPYF01654307.1_pt1 | contig 11020 bp, 10 predicted proteins | sample 1559871 | NCBI WGS metagenome assembly PPYF01 (sample SAMN08240021, study PRJNA423297) | Human gut metagenome, whole genome shotgun sequencing project.
AGCACGGTCAACAGTGCCCTTATGTCAGGCCGGAGCGCAGAGAAATACAGTTGATTAAACGTCTGCAGCAATTCGTACCTGATGCCTTACCCGTAGTGCGTAAAGCCAGCTGGCACTGCAGACAATGTCATCAAGATTATTATGGGGAGCGGTACTGCACGCACTGCCATACCGGGCACTTCAGTGAGGAGGGGGTGGCAGGATGAACGGTATAAAAACGGGGCTGGGGATCACGCCGGGTGAACACATTATCAGTGCTGATTCTGCACTCAGCAGAAATATCCGGCAGTGTTTCTGCCTTTCCTGTCATGGCCGGTTGATTTTGCAGACAGATGCTCAGGGGGCATGGTTTGAGCATGATTTATATGCCCTGAGCGAGCAACAGAAGGCAGCCTGCGTGGTGCTGAATCCGGAAAAGTCCCACCCTTACATTGAGGATATGGCGATGTTTCTATCGCCATTACCGGTCGTGCTGGAGTGGCATTGTGTGATGTGTGAGCAGTTTTTTCATGGGAAGAAATTCTGTGAGGCCTGTGGTACGGGGATTTATTGCAGAGCGGTATGTACGAAGTCTGTTTACAGCTACCAGCCAGACTTGTTTCAGGACTGCGGAGGTGCGAGTACTTAATCCGAAATGCCCGACCTGCTCAGGGCGTTCAGATGTATCGGAACCTGCATTTTATCTGGTGTTTCGCACCCACCCCGTTCGTGACACAAAGGCGCGACACCGAATATCCGCAGTCCTGCTTACCTGAATAAAACCCGGGGTATTGATTGTGTACTGTGGTGCGAAATCGCACCGTGATCGCGGATTCGCCAAATCCGCACTGTGGTGTCAACCAACCATACGCGAGAGTCCTCTCCGTATTTATCAGTGCCTCAGGACGATTTCTGCATAGTTAATCCGGGGGGCTGCATTGTTTATTTCCCTGCTAATGGACGTGACATCCAGGATATTCATGATCCTGATTTCCCTGAGCAGTATCAGCGCTTATTGGAGCGTCTGGATTATCTGACGAAGCCCGGTACTAAAGCATCAGGCCAGCGTAACTCTGGCTACAGCGGTTTTTGACCTGTTGTAACTGTAAGGTGATTTATTATGTATACAGAATCAAATGTTAAGCTTTCCTGTAACGCCCTCTGGCAAAAGTGTGTCCTTGCAACTCTGTATCGGGCTGCAGCCACACATCCTGAAATTAAATTATTACAATTTAAATTAATAGCAGGGCAGGGTATTAATAAGGCCATTCCCTCTCTGATGGCTGATTTTACTGGTGAACTGCATAGACTCATTTCTGAATATTTGCAGTGTAAGCGACGTAAAGATCAATCTGTTGAGCCCACCCCTTTATATTATCTCTGGAGTAGGGAAGCTGTGGCTAACGATACCACTCCTTATCTTATGGTGCTGCTACTTAATAACGATGTCTGGTGTAAGAGTCGTGAGGTGGGATGTCTGGAATAATCCGGACTTTGTGTCACCGGGCGCATCAAAGCAGTACCACCCGGGATGTGGCGCTGGATCGTCATTTACCGGACTGCGAAGACATACTTAAAGAGGTGATATGGGCGTTCAGTGATTTTGTCCGCGATCATCGAGGTGTGTATGATCCGGAAGCCCGTTACCTCGCCGGTAATCCCTGGTATCCCGTAACAGGCCAGTTCTGAAAGCACAGCTCAGCAGATTCCCCGCATTCGCACAATCTTCATAAATCTCACAGGGGACATTCTGACCGTGTTGACTACAACAAGCCACGACAGCGTATTTCTGCGTGCCGATAATTCCCTGATCGACATGAACTTTATCACCAGTTTCACCGGTATGACTGACAAATGGTTTTACAAGTTGATCAGTGAAGACCATTTCCCTAAACCCATCAAACTGGGGCGCAGCAGCCGCTGGTACAAAAGTGAAGTGGAGCAGTGGAAGTGAAGTAGAGCAGTGGATGTAGCAACGAATCGAGGGATCAAGGGGGGGGCTGCAGTATTGTTCAGGATTAGTATTATCAGTTGACGCTATAGAAATAATAGAAAAATCAAATAACTTGAGTGAATTTAATGAAGTCGTAGAGGTTCTAATTAGTATACCTCTGGTAAAACTATATTGTTTGGTAAAAGAGAGGTCTGCTGAAACGTTTAATTTCCATTACAACAGTAAACTTATACTCAGATTATGTAATATCGACATTTGAGATAAATTGTGAAGATAAAAGAGAAGCCATATTTATTATATATGGCTTCTCATAATAACTCATCTATCTAATAAATTTTTAACGTAATTAACCAATTCTTTATCTTTACTATTATTAAAGAAGCATTTCTGGAATTTTTCGCCACCAAGAGCTTGTTTAAGTAACTCCGGATCGATGGCCTGGAGAGCATCCATGAGTGGCTTACTAACTGCTTCTTTCATATTACTCAGGATAATGGCATTCGCATTTTGTGATTCACGACGTTCTGCCGGATAGCCTAATCCCTTTTCGCCATCAAATGCTTTTTCAAAAATATAGCGCATGTTTAATTCTGCCCCCCAGCCAAAACCCTTTGCAAATGGCAAGGACAGTGCATTCCCATTATTTACCTGTGCAAACAGGTAGGCATCTGTTGGTTCGATGCAATAACCACAAGTAACTCCCGGGAATGTGTTCAGTGCCATCAATGCCCCCTGTCCTGTACCACAGCCGGTAATAACGAAATCAACAGATCTGCTGTTTAACAAGATAGCCGAAATAATGCCGAGATGAACGTAAGTCAGACGATGATCATTGTCATCACACATTCCTACATTGAAAATAGTATGGCCTTGATGTGCGGTTGCTGCAACTAACTCATTAAAAATTATTGCGTTTTTAGATGCTTGGCTAAATTCATTCATCAATGCGATTTTCATACGAATTCCTCATTTAAAATCATACTGTTAAGCTTCATAGCATAACAACATGAACGATATGATAATACATTACAAACATTACTTGCAACATCGTATTTGAAAATTCAAAACATCATTTCATTTTTATTGTTGTGTGCTCTCGATCACGGTTTGCTGCACTTTTGAACGCTATATTGGATGCTAACGAAACGATAGAAACGATATGATGAAGTATTGTCATTCTTATAAAGGATAAGATTATATGGCTAAGGGTGATATTAAAAAGTTGAAGTTTGAATCTTTCTACGATAGTGAATCGAATAACGAAGTTATTCGATTAACGCCAACAGATATTCTTTGCCATCGCAATTATTTTTATCAAAAATGTTTTACAAATGATGGTAAAAAATTGATTTTCGCTGCTGAGTTTGATTGTAACCGGAATTATTATCTTATGGATTTGGTAACTCAGACAGCGAAACAACTCACTGAAGGAGCTGGAGATAACACCTTTGGTGGCTTCCTGTCCCCTGATGATAATTATCTTTTTTATGTGAAGAATGAAAAACATTTGCAGCGTGTTGATTTGACCACATTAGAAGAAGTTACCATATACACAGTACCGGATAATTGGGTGGGGTACGGAACATGGGTTGCTAATACTGATTGTACGGAAATCGTCGGAATCGAAATCAGTAAAACTGACTGGACCCCACTTAGCGACTGGAAAATATTTCTGGAATTTTATCATAAGAATCCACGATGCCGTTTAATTACGATTGATCTGGAAACCGGAAACGCTGAAGTGATATTGGATCGTAATACTTGGTTAGGGCATCCAATTTTTCGTCCGAATAATAACGATACTATCGCCTTTTGCCACGAAGGGCCCCATGACCTGGTGGATGCAAGAATGTGGATGATTAACCGTGATGGGACAAATGAGCGTAAAGTGCATGAGCACCAACCTGGTGAAAGTTGCACACACGAGTTCTGGATCCCTGATGGATCTGCACTGGCTTATGTTTCCTATATGAAAGGACAGCAACAGCGTTATATTCGCAAATATAATCCTGATACTGATGAAGATTCATTAGTGATGGAAATGCCGGCATGTTCCCATTTAATGAGTAACCATAATGGTATTCTCTATGTTGGTGATGGTTCAGGTAGTCCGGTTGATGTTAAAGATACCTGCAGTTATAAAATTGAAAATGATCCCTGGATTTACATTCTTAGCAGTAAAAATAAAAAAATACATAAATTGGTGAAACATAATAGTTCCTGGAGGGTACTGAAAGGAGACCGGCAGGTAACGCACCCGCATCCATCATTTTCTCCAGATAATAAGTACGTTTTATATTCTTGCGATGCCGAAGGTGAACCAGCACTATATATGGCTAAAATCCCTGAGGAAATCTTAACCCAGTAATAACTGACAAATTTTTCACTATTGGAGTTTTTATGGATTTCATCAATATGTTCTCTCTTAAAGGTAAAAATGCTTTAGTCACTGGAGCATCATATGGTATTGGTTTTGAGATCGCTAAAGCACTAAGTAACGCTGGTGCAACGATCATTTTTAATGATGTAATAGAAGAAAACATTAAAAAAGGCCTGGCAGCATATAAAGAGAACAACATCAACGCACATGGTTATTTATTTGATATTACGGATGAACAGTCTGTGAAGGAAAATATCAAAAAAATAGAGAGTGACGTAGGCATTATTGATATTCTGGTAAATAATGCAGGGATTATTCAGCGTAAACCTATGCTAGAAACTACAGCAGCTGATTATCGCAAAATAATAGATATTGATCTGACAGGTCAGTTTATTATGGCTAAGGCGGTATTGCCTTCAATGATTAAAAAAGGACATGGCAAGATCATTAATATCTGTTCCATGATGAGCGAATTGGGTCGCGAAACCGTTGTAGGCTACGCTTCGGCAAAAGGCGGCTTAAAAATGCTGACTAAAAATATCTGTTCTGAGTTTGGTGAAAAAAATATTCAGTGTAATGGTATTGGTCCAGGCTACATTGCTACACCTCAAACAGCACCGTTACGTGAAATTCAACCAGATGGCAGCCGCCATCCATTTGATCAGTTTATTATATCAAAAACGCCAGCTGGACGCTGGGGTAAACCAGATGATCTTGCTGGTGCAGCTATATTTTTAGCATCGGATGCTTCAAACTTTATCAATGGTCATATTTTATATGTCGATGGTGGCATTCTGGCCTACATTGGCAAACAGCCTTAGTTATATTCAGTCATAAGTGTATGTACTACTTTAAATATTTTCAGAGAGGTGGTGATGTTTGTATTTAATGAAGATACAGCAATAGAAGATTTAGGCAACGGGGTCAAAAGAAAAGTTTTGGCTCATGGTGGCAATATGATGGCAGTAGAGGTCCATTTCTCTAAGGGGGCTATCGGCTCTTTACATCACCACCAACATGAACAGTTGACGTATGTCTTGTCAGGTATTTTTGAATTTACCATCGGCGATGAAGTGCGTACAGTAAAAACTGGTGATACTTTATATAAGCAGCCCAACATTGTGCACGGGTGCAAATGTCTAGAAAAAGGAGTTTTGCTTGATATATTTACACCTCAACGTCAGGATTTTTTAAAGTAAATACCCAGTATTAATATGAACTAAAATGGTAGCGCATAAAATGCGCTACATATTGATATAGTTAACTAATTATCTATTGTTTTTCTTTCTGCCATAGACAGCTTTAATCTGAAAAATATTATCTTTTAAATGGAAATTTTAGGAATAATAGAATCTGATTATCCGGATATTTAGTTAAATTCGATAAAGTCGAGTGAGCATATTGTTGTATCAATATAGTAAATTTAAATAATTCAGGAAAAACACATATACAGTGAGACTCTATAAATTTATTTTATAAATAACAGTGTAATGTTACTTCAATAATATACTCCATCTTTTCCAGGAGATGGAAATGGACTTTTGTTGTGGAAGAGGTATCATAAATGACTGAAGAAAACAGAAGAATAAAAGCCATAACTCGTTTTTCATATGGTAGTGGAAATCTTATCGGCAGTGGAGCTCTGGCTATTAGTGGAGCATGGTTACTTTATTTCTACACCACATTTTGTGGATTGACAGTTTTTCAGGCCACTGTAATATTTTCCATTGCTACTTATCTGGATGTCATCCTGAATCCACTAATGGGGTTTATTACGGATAATTTTTATCAGACAAAACTCGGTCGTCGCTTTGGTCGTCGTCGCTTCTTCATATTAATTGCCATTCCATGTATGATTATCTATCCATTGCTTTGGGTAAATGGTATGAGTTTTTGGTATTATCTTTCTACTTATATCATTTTTGAAGTGGTATATACTATGATTATGATACCGTATAATACCTTACCTGTTGAAATGACAAAGGATTTCAATCAAAGGACCTATTTGACAGGTTCTAAAGCTATGTTTGGTAAAGTAGCTAATTTCTTAGCAGCCGCTATTCCTGGTATCTATTTTTACTACTTCAATAAAGATTCAGCCACCCCATTTTTCCTGACCGGTTTAACTTATGCTATTATTATGATCACTTCATTAATAATGCTCTATTTCAACAGTTGGGAACGTCCAACTGATGATGTGGTTGATGAATCAACGCATGGTTTTATGGAGGGCTTTAATAAACTTTTTACCGATCTTTTCTCAACCTTTAAGCTAAAAACCTTCAGAACCCATCTTGGTATGTATCTATTTGGTTTCGGCGCTGAATGGCTATTTACAGCGACATTTACCTATTTCATTGTTTTCAACCTTGAACAACCGAGAACATTTGTTTCTGAGATGAACTCATTAAGCAGTATTTGTCAGTTCTTCTCTACAGCATTCTTTATGATGTGGTGTGCCAAACGAGGATTTAAACGCCCATTTATCATTGCTATCTTAATTGTTGTATCTTCAGTGATTGGTTATGTTGGTGTGTACTATCTTAATATTCCCCATATGACCTGGCTCATTATTGGCATCACTATCTGGTTTGGTCTGGGGACGGGGGGGGTATATTACATTCCGTGGAGTGTATATGTATTCCTTGCCGATGTTGATGAGGTCTTAACCGGTCGTCGTCGTGAAGGTCTTTATGCTGGTGCAATGGTTATGGCCGGTAAGTTAATGAGAGCCACTGTAGTATTTTGTCTGGGGGTTGTCCTCAGTCTGTTTGGTTTTGAGTCAGGCATTCATCATCAACCAGCCAGTGCAGTAAATGCAATTAATGGCGTCATGATATTTGGTGTGGCTGGTATGGCGTTAATAGGTATCTATTTCTCTGTAAAAATGAAATTAGATAAAGCATCTCATGCCGAAATAACTAAAGAATTAGAGCGTCTGAAAAAAGGTGGCAGAAAAGAAGATGCTACACCGGAAATTCGTAAGCTTGTTAAGCAACTGACTGGTTATGAATATGACCAGTGCTTCGGTAATAACAATGTTGGCTTTAAATTTGAAAACAAAGCAGGGGCATTCTAGAATGAATAAGCACACACTATTACTGACTGCTCTTTTTCTGAATTTGATTTGTACTCCCGTTTTTGCTCAAAACTGGCAGGTGGCGACGTTTGGTCAGTCTACGGACCTCAACTTTTCATCGCTGATAAATTCGGCCAAGATTGGACGGAATAATGCCTGGCTTGCGGGAAACAATAATTTTCTTGAAGCAGGAAAATTTTACACTTTACCAACAGATTTTTTTATTGAAAGTCGTGGGGGAAAAATTGCTAACTCCCATGACGGTATGACCGTCTTTTATACTATTGTTCCGGTTACTCAGACATTCCGACTGGAGGCTGATTTGACATTAGAACAGATTGGTCCGGAGGTGAATGGAAAATCACCAGCGGGACAGGAGGGAGCTGGATTGTTTGTCAGAGATATTATCGGTCCTCAGCGACAGGAACCTCAGTCAGCTGGAACAGAAGAATATCCCCAGGCCTCTAATATATTGATGAATGCCTTTATTACACAGAATAAAAAGAATGATAACTTAGTACAGATTACTTCAATTGTTCGTGAAGGAGTAATAAAAACATGGGGTAATGAAGGTATTACAATTAAGAAACAGCCGATCATTGAGAATATAAACTTTACGCAAAAAAGAAATATTCATATGACGATCGAGCGACTACCAGAGAAGTTCATCCTGACCGCTTTTGATACCGATCGTAAAGAAAATCAGTCATGGCAATTTTCTGATTACTCAGGCTTTATGAATCAACTGGATAATAATAGTTTAGCTATTGGTTTTTTTGCCGCACGAAATGCGAAACTAAGGGTGAAAAATGCATCATTTAAACCGGGCAAGCCACTGGTTGATTACAAACAATTAACTTCACGTCAATTCAGTCGTGTCCGGCATAAAGCCCCTGAACTTTTTCTTGCTTCACCTCAATCCGTTGTAAGAAACTCGACAACTCTTCAATTTTTGGCCAATCAGGCTGGAATAGTCAGTATTGATAATGAGAAGCAGACTAAGCAGGTGCAGGCGGGTGAACTGGTACAGTTTCCAGTTACTTTGCAAAAAAAACATAATGACTTCACCGTCAACTTTAACGTTGATGGGAATATATCAAAAAAAGCTATACGCATAGAGCAGGTTAAATCAAACCTGATCGATCCTTATGAGATTTACGTATGTAGTGATTGTCGACAGGAGGCCAGAGGCAGCAAAAATGATCCTGTAGATTTACAGACAGCCGTAAAATTTGTCGCCCCCGGCGGTAATATATACCTTAACGATGGTCAATATCATGGAATTACCTTAGACCGGGAATTAAGTGGAATACCTGGCAAGTATAAAACAATTTCCGCCATTAATCCACATAAAGCCATTTTTATAAACAAGACATTCAATCTGGATGCAAGTTACTGGCATCTAAAATCCGTGGTCTTTGACGGCAATGTGGATAATGGAAATAATAAATCAGCATATTTGCGTATAGCCGGTAGCTATAATATTATTGAGCATGTGATAGCCAGAAATAATGATGATACGGGAATTTCTATTTCAGCGAAAGATAAAGACCGTTTGCTCTGGCCAGCTCATAACTTAGTTTTGAACTCAGATTCATATAATAATCTTGATTTATCAGGGATTAATGCCGATGGCTTTGCAGCAAAATTAGGTGTCGGACCGGGAAACATTTTTCGAGGATGCATTGCACATAATAATGCAGATGATGGTTGGGATCTATTTAACAAAATTGAAGATGGTCCAAATGCATCTGTTACTATTGAGAATTCTGTAGCCTATGAAAATGGCCTGCCATACAATAAAGCGGATATCCTAAAAGGGAGTATTGGCAATGGCTTTAAATTAGGTGGTGAAGGTCAACCAGTAAATCACAAAGTTATTAATTCCATTGCTATTAATAATAATATGGATGGATTTACTGATAATTTTAATACTGGGTCATTGATAATTAGAAATAATATAGCAATGAACAATGCACGCTATAATTATATTTTAAGAACTAACCCATATAAATTCCCATCATCCATCCTTTTTGACAATAATTATTCAATCAGAGATGATTGGGGAAATAAAATAAAAGACTTCTTGGGTGATACAGTTAACAGTGTGAATTATAAATTGCTTGTTTCACATGAAACAGGACCGGTACAAAAAGATTTATTTTTCACCCGAGATGATAGTGGAAATATTATCTATCCTGATTTTTTTCTTAATATCACTCATAAATTTAATTAGACAATGCCCATTAACCTGCTGCCTACCGGAAGCAGGTTATTCCAGAATGGACACTGGCAGTAATATGTCTTTGTTGACAAAAATATAAAATTTTGTTATGGGATTTTATGATGTTGAAGAAAACGATATTTATATTAACGTTATTCTCTGGCAACGTAATTGCTGCAACTGTAGAATTAGGTTTTGAAAATGAGCAATATAATTATGCTTATCGTTCTGCAGATGTCTTCATGCCGTATATTAAGAGTAATTTCAACCCTGTTACTGATTCTGCTTTGAATGTGTCACTCACCTATATGTATCAGGATCAATATGGGAAAAAACATAAAAAAACATCTGAGGACAGATTTAAAACCAATCGTGATCGCATAGAGCTCTATCTTAAAGGTTATACTTTAAATAGGGGAGCATATTCTTTTTCTCCTTCCGCAGGTTTCCGTTATGAGTCATGGGATGTAAACTACGATAATCCGAAAAAGCAGGATAAGTGGAAACTGGAACTACGCTTTTATCCTAATATGACTTATAAACTCAATGACCAGTTAAGCCTATATATGAATGGTTTTGTTGCCCCTGTGTTTTTTAAAACACAACAAGAGTCGAGAAAAGATAACAATTATGTAAAGGGTAAGTTAGGGGCGAAACATTATAACAACGATTATTATCAGGAACTCCAGATTCTGGGTGTCAGATATAAATTTAATAATGATAATACGCTCTGGGCATCAGTCTATAATGAAAGAAAATATAATCAACATTCCTCAAAATATGATCGCTGGCAATTGCGTGGAGGCTATGATTTTAAAGTTACAGAGGAGTTTATTTTGAGTCCATTCATAAGATATGACCTCTCTTATAGAGAAAAAAACCTCGAAAGCACAAGTAATAATGGTTTATCAAAAAATAATAAAGAAATTCGAACTGGAGCCAGCTTTTCCTATAAAATTATCCCTTCTGTAAAACTGGTAGGAGAAATATACAGGCAAACAACCAACGTTGAAAACTATTATGGAGAGCATTCTGAAGACAAAAACCGCATGTTCTACAAACTTGGTATAAACAAAACATTTTAAAGCCATATAAAGATATTTTAATATAAATATATTATATAAGTCTTATCATAAGTATAATGTGTTTATGGGTGATATTGCAGTAACAAACCTTCATATATTACTATTAGTATAGATTTTTCATGTCAGTCTGGTTCAGTCAGTGTAATATCAGGCACATATTTTGAGAGAGCCAAATATTATATTAATGAAGCGCCTATAGCAGGTGCTTCATTATATCATAAGAGATGATGGCTACCTTGTGCTGATGAATCCCCTAATGATTTTGGTAAAAATCATTAAGTTAAGGTGGATACACATCTTGTCATATGATCAAATGGTT
>PPYF01438300.1_pt1 | contig 11018 bp, 10 predicted proteins | sample 1559871 | NCBI WGS metagenome assembly PPYF01 (sample SAMN08240021, study PRJNA423297) | Human gut metagenome, whole genome shotgun sequencing project.
CCTCCTCCTCCTCCTCCTCCTCTGTGGACGCGCAAATTGATTCTCCTGAGTGTCCTGACAAAGTGGACGATCAGAACGGACTTGCAAGTGGACTCGCCACGGAGGCACGATCTGACGTCTCTGTAAAGACAGAAATTGAGGACATGCAAAATGGACAGCCTGAACTTACTGTCAAAATGGACGCTCAGGCGTCTCAGCACTCTCCTTCGCAACGAGAAGCAACGGGAAAATATTCTGAAACTTCAAGCCTTGAATCTCTGAGCGCGCCCTCTACGTGGGCGCCGATAGTGGACACTCTGAATGGACATTCAAAAGTATCTCTGGCTGTTTCCCGTCCCGATGGACGGAAACGGCCTTACCAAGTGGATGTTCAGAATGGACACTCAGAATATCCTGACAAAAGATCCTCTCACCATGAAGAGCTGCCTGAGCGGAAGACAGAGCCACCGGTGGAGAACAGGCTAGAGGCGGGGACTTCCACGGAGCAGGGAACGTCTGCCTCTCGTAAGCATGATCAGGAAGAAACCGTACCTGTTCAGGCCGCTGAGATGACATTGCGTTCGCCCACATCGGACACTCTGAATGGCCGCTCACGCCGGACAGCCAAAGTTGACGTGCAGACAGGGGCCCGGTGCAAACCCAAGAGGGTCGGAGAAGGGCAGATCAGCCTCCTCAGGCCTCTGGCTCCAGTGCATGGGGCCAATCCGACGAAGCTCTTCAAGTGGCTTTACGGAATCGGCAAGAAAGAAACCATCGACCTGACCCTCCCCATTATTGAGGAGACCATCGGTATCGATGCGCGCACCTGCCGGCGGATCATCGCTACATGGGCGGAGACGGGCGTGTGCGAGAAAACGGTCCATCGGCGGGGGATGCGTATCCGGCTTCTTATGGATGAAAAGGAGGCACTCGGCGCGCCGCGTGCCGCTTCCCCTTCCGTGTCGGCTTCTCCGGCGGATGAGCTGGAGAGGGCGCTGCCCGAGCTGTGCCCGAGGCTGATGGAGGTCGGTTTCACCGCCAAGCACCTGCGCCGGATCAAAGAGCTCCTCGCCGTGCAGAACATTGACCCCGGTTCCCTCACGGACGCCCTCCGGTATGCGGAGTATGAGCTGGAACACGGCCAGATGGTGGACAGCAAGGGCCAGCCCGTTTCGCGCCCGGTGGATTGGGTCTTTCGCTGCCTGTCCAAGGACGGGACCTACCGTATCCCCACGGGGTATGTTTCTCCGGCGGAATTACGCCGCCGGGAACGCGAAGAGGCCGTGCGCCGGGAACGCGAGGCGTTGGAGGCCGAGCGGAGGCTGCTCGAAGAAGAGGCCGCCCTTGCCCTTGAAAAAGAGGTCGAAGCGATGTTCCGTCAGCTGCTCGATGAACCCGACGGCCCGTTTGCCGCACAGATCCTGGAGAAGGTTCCCGCTGTCCTGCGTTCGCGCGGGGGGTTGGAGAACCCGCTGGTGCAGAAGGCCTGCCGGATGCAGATCAGCTATATGCTCCAGGACGCCGTCGGAGCGGGGCAGTAGGGCTATTCTGCATGTCCATTCTGTACGGACACGCAGCATGGACACTTTGGGTGGATAGTGTGCCCGTCCGGGATGCGTGCGGTTGCGCATGGACAGGCAGCCCGTCCGGAAGGCCCGGACAGCGTGTAAGGGCAGGATGTCCGGACATGCTGGACACCCAATCCGTCCGAGGATGCTGTGAGCGGCCTGTGAGACAGGACAGAATGGCCGCACACGCCGGACAGTCTTACTGGCGATGTCCCGGACACTCTGACAGGAAAAAAAGACTGTAAAAACAGTGTAGACTCTCGTGAAGGGACAACTTGAACGTCCATTTTGATCGGATAATCTGATAGGACATTCCCTTCTCCTATAGAAAGAGAGAAAGAAAAACTCTTTCTCTCCCCAACGATTCAAGACAAAAGGTGCTGCTGCGAATGGCTTCCAAATCGACCAAAAAAGATCTTGTCCAACACATAGCGAAGGCTCTGGAAGTGAGCCCTGTGGAAGCCGAACGGGTTATGCTCGTGGTTATGCGGTACGTCCGGCGGCAATTGCTTGAAGATACGTCGGTGATCCTGCCGGGCATCGGGACGCTGGCCGTGACGGAAACCGCGGCCCGTCTGGGGCGCAATCCCCACACGGGGCAGCCGGTGCCCATTCCCCCGCGCAAGACGATCAAGCTCAAGGTGTCCAAAGACCTCAAGGAAGCGATGGAGCCTTCCGAAACCGTGCGCACGGGCGGGGCCGATTTTGACGCCCAATAGCTCCGCCGTTCCGGAGCACGCCTGAAGGCTGGGCCTGGCTGGAAGAGGCTTATCCCTCGAAAAGGACGATCCGGTTTCTGCCGGATGTCTTGGCTTCATACAGCGCCTGATCCGCATGGGTCAGCACTTCGCAGATGTCCGCATCTTCCCCGAACGAGCGGTGCGCAATGCCGATGCTGACCGTCAGCTTGCCCGTCCGGGAATCGGGATGGACAAGGTCCAGCGCGGTCACTTCTTCCAAGATGCGCTGTGCCACGGTCATGGCCGAATATTGTCCGGCCCCGGCCAGAATAGTGGTGAACTCTTCGCCGCCGTACCGGAATATCTTGTCCGAATCCCGCAGGAGCGCTTTTTGCGTGGCCTGCGCCACGGCTTTCAGGGCGGCATCCCCGGCCTGATGCCCAAACCGGTCATTGTAGTTCTTGAAGAAGTCGAGGTCGAGCATCAGCAGGGCGAGCGGCGTGCGCGCCGGGATGCGCTCCATCGTTTCCTCAAGCGCCCGGCGGTTGTATACGCCGGTCAGCGCATCCCGGAAGCTGAGGTCAGCATACTGGTCCCGTTCCTGCGCGAGCTGGCCGGAACGGGTGTTCAGTTCGTCCATATGGCGGCTGATGTCCGGCAAAACGTCGAGTACGTCCTGCAATTCCCGAATGCGTACCCGGGGAAGTTCCGAGATGGAGTGCCCGGAGCGGATGGTCCGCAGTGCCTGAGAGAGCAGGGACAGGGGGCGGAGGATCTGAAGGTGGATGAGCAGCAGCGTAGCCAGCAGTCCCGCGATCAACGCGGTCCCCATGATCGGGAACAGTTCCTCGATGCGTGAAACTTCCTCGTTGATGTGGGACATGCTCCGGTGAATCCATTCGGCCTCGTGGGTCGAAACGGCGTCGCTGAGTTCGCGCAGTTTGCCGTCGAGGGTGTTCCAGAGCTGTTTGGCTTCCACGTGGCCTCTCGCGAGCTGCGTCCAATTGGACACGATGCCGTCCCAGTTCGTCCGGAATTCCCCGCAGTCCCTGAGCAGCGGCCGTTCAGGGGGTTCGGCCTGTTCCGCCTTGGCGCACATGTCCATCAGCGGGCGCAGGCTTTCCTCCAGGCCCTGCTTGTTGGCCGTGTTTCTGGAGAAATCCTTGTCCAGGTGCCGCGCACTGTGCTTGAGGGGATAGCTGTATTCCATCCCCGCCCGTATAAGCAGCCGCCCGAGCACGTTCGAAAAAAAGATTTCCGCATGATGGAGCCGATCCTCGGCCAGATAGCTTTGCTGCCTCAGCTCAATCAGACGGAGGAGTTGCGGCCTGATCTCATCCATTTTGCTGGAGAAGTCCACCGACGTCTCCTCAAAGACCGATTCCGCGATCAGCGCTTGGGCGGTGATGCCCGCGTTCCGGCCGATGGTGGGGTCGGACGCGCTATACACCAGCGCGATGTTGCGGCGCATGTTTTCGACGTTGAGGAGCATCTGCTGCTTGGCAAGGATCTGCGGCAGATGGCTGTTGCTGGTGGAGAGCGCCAGATTTTTGATCCGTTGAAGATCATTGGTGAAGATAAAGGAGACGAAGGCCAGCAGCGCCAGCAGGGGCACTGAGACGAGCACAGGGAAAAGGTTGATGCCGATTTGTCGTTTCCGCTTCGGCTCCGCGTTTCGGGAAGGCTTGCAGTACATGAACGCGCTCAATAAATGCTGAAGGGGAAATATTTGCGTACGATGCGGTCGTAATCGCCGTTCAGTTTGATATGGACGATGGCTTCGTTGATCGCGTCGACCAGTTCGGGATTGTTTTTCCGGACGCCGATGTGGGCATAGGCGAGGTCTTCGTCGGGCGGGAGGGGATCATCCAGTATGGCGAAAGGCTGGCCGCGCTCGCTCTGGAGGAATTCGTACCCGGACAGCCCGTCCACGAGGATGACGTCCAGCTGTCCGGCGCAGAAGGCGTCGAGCAGTTGCTCATAGGTAGGAAAACGGATGATTTCAGCCACGTTGACCCAGTGCCTCCGGAGGAAGATCTCCTGCTGCGTATGATCCTGGACGCCAACGCGTTTCCCTTTCAGGCCTTCGGCGCTGACGGTCACGCTGCCCGGAAGCCCCAGATAGATGGAACGGGAGTGGTAGTAGCTGTTGGTGAAATCCATATACGCCAGCCGTTGTTCGTTTTTGGCAAGCCCGGCAACGATCATGTCCAGTTCGCCCCGGCGCATTTTTTCGAGCAGCGTGCCGAAAGCAAGGGGCTCGACCGTGCAGGAACGGCGCATGGCCTTGCACAATGCCTCAGCGATCTCGGGGTCGAATCCGGCTTGCGTGCCCTCGGCGGGAAAGGAGAAGGGCGCATAATCGTCTTCCACGCCGATGTGGAGGATTTCCTCGGCTCCGCTGCGGGGCGGGAAGCCCGAGAACAGCAGCGCGAGGAGTATCCCAGCCAGGAGAACGGGCCGGAGTGAAGAAGAAAAAGACGGTATCGTGATTTTCAAGGGAAACTCTCTCGGGGGGCAGCCCGTGGCCCCCTGCGCCGTTTTCGGCGGGGCTCACAGGACGCTTCAATGTGATGCTCTCGTTTTCAAGGAGGAAAAAGCGTTCCTCAGGTCTTAACGTCAGGAAGTTCCCCAACAACCAAATCGGGAAAACGACGGAGCGGTGGGAATCCCGGAGGAGCCGGGATAAAGCCGTGCGGCGGAACTGGCGACGAGTAGCGTCAGTGCCCGAAACCGCGTGATACGCGGCGTCAGGACCGGACAGCCGGATGGGGTTGGCCGCTTGTCCTGAGGCGCGGCTTGTTCTTTTCTAAAGGATATTTCGGCTCGTTGCAATCAGTGTTTGGGTAGGAATAACGCTTTATTATGATAAATTGTCCCGCTTTATGACAAAGTGGGGGGATGGACGGGAAAGCGGCCCCGGGCCTAAGGGGAACGCCTCCGGATGCCGTGGTTTTCGGATCGAAGGTATCGGTGCGGGCAAGATATCTGCACATAATCATATGGAATGGCTATGAAATTGTGAGAAAGGCCCGTTCCCCGCTGGGGATGCCACAGCGGGGAATGCCGGGGAGAGCGGCGCACGGGAGGAATCATGCGGGGGAGAGGCTGGCGTGCTGTATTGTGTTTTTCCCCGCAATCCTGTGGTGTGCCCCCACTTTTTGGGGGCGATCGGTTCTCCGTTCCGCACGGAGATTCTGTCCGGCATCCGTTTGGGATACCGGGACGGGCGGGGCCCGTTCTGGTTGCGCTCCGCCAACAGGCGGGGAGGGCAATATTATATCACATAATCTTTTTAATTATGTCAATTTTATACCACGGAAAGAAGCTGCGAACTCCTTCCTTCCAATGCCCTGCATATGCGCGATCCGCTGCAACCGAGTGGCAAGCGCTCGTAATCAAAAAAGTTTATAACACATTAGAATTATGGAAAAATAAATACCGCCTCGTCCAGAAACGGGGCGGTATTTGGTGCCAAAGGCGTTCACAAAAGGGAAGAAGGGAGGGGCCGCTGTCTATTCCGCGAAAGACTTCCGGCGCAACCGGGGAAAAGCGTAGCCACCCCTCGTAATGAGAACTACTTGTTTATAAATACATGATAGTCTGTTAGAGATCTACAATTTGTTGGCTTTCAAAGCTGTCAGAGGCGAAAAAAGACGTTTTCAGGGAAGCCTTATCGCGTTTCCGGCGTGAAAAATCCAAGTTTCCACAGGAACCCGCTTGCGGCACCCTCCCGGGGCTTCGGGAGGCGCGGTTGCCTGTCTTTTATACATAAATCCCTTATTTTTCCGGCAGGATAATGTCGAGATAGGCGATATACAGTTCCTTCACGTCGAGCGGGGCCTTGTCCTTGAACATCCCTTGCCAGAGCAGCCCCTGCATGATCGGCGAGACGAGAAGCTGCGGGAACCGCTGGAGTGCCGGGTGCGGGTGCTCATGCGCGGCGAGGCGCAGGTTCTCCCGGTGCAGCTCAAGGATCGGGGCGACGAGCCCGTGGTAGAACGGCGCGACAAGCTTGGGGTTGTGCAGCCCCTCGGCCCACACCAGCCTGATGATCCGCGCCGTCCGCGAACAGCCTTGTTCATCCAGCATCGGCCCGCAGAAGCGGAGCAGCTTTTCGCGCAGGGTCGGCGTCTTGTCGTCGAGGATCTCCTTGGCCAGCGCGTGCATGGGCGCGAACGCAGACTCGGCGAGGCCGTTGAACAGCCCCTCCTTATCCCCGAAATGCAGATACAGCGTGCCCTTGGCGACCCCGGCCCGCCGGGCGATGTCTTCCATGCGCGCTCCGGCGTACCCCTTTGCGGCGAATTCTTCCAGTGCGGCGTCGAGGATGGCCTCCCGGCGCGCTTCCGTCTTTTTCCGGCATTTCGTTTGTTGTGCCATGCGTCCGCCTACCGGATTTTCTTGTTGATGGGTGTGGACAGCCAGACCAGCCCGGCCAGCCCGATGAAGGCTATGGACGCCAGCCAGAACAGCTCGTTGAACCCGAGCAGGAACCCTTGCCGCGTGATTTCGTTGGCGACCCAGACCTTGGCCTGTTCCGGCGAGAGGCCCATCTGCGTGAGCTGGTTGAGCCCGTGCTGCGCCGCCGGGTTGAACGGGTTGATGGACTCGGTGAGCCGGACGTGGTGCAGGGCTTCCTGCCGTTCCCACATGGTGGTGGCGAGGGACGACCCGATGGAGCCCGCCAGCACGCGGGTGCAGTTGGAGAGGCTGGAGGCGTTGGCGATGTCCCTGGCGTCGAGCCCCGAAATGATGATGCTCGTAAGCGGCATGAAGAACAGGGCCACGCCGATCCCCTGCACGACCTGCGGCCAGAGGACGAAGGCGAAATCGACGTCCGGCGAGAACAGGGTGCGCAGATAGAAGGCCGCCGAGAAAACCAGAAAGCTCATGGTGACGATGACCCGCATGTCGATGCGCTGCGCGAACCGCCCGATGAGCGGCGAGAGGAAGACCGGGAAAATCCCGATGGGCGCGAGGGAGAGCCCGGCCCACATGGAGGTGTAGCCGAGCCGCGTCTGGAGCATCATGGGCATCATGACCACCCCGGCGAAATAAAACAGGAACCCGAGGCTGATGCAGATTGTGCCCACGGTAAAGTTACGGTGCCGGAACAACGAGAGGTCGACCACGGGATGCTCTTCGGTGAGCTCCCACGCCACAAGGAGCACCAGCCCCACGACCGTGAGGACGCCGAGGATCACGATGTAGCCGGAGGCGAACCAGTCCTTGTCCTTGCCCTCGTCGAGCATAAGCTGGAGGCAGCCCACGCCGATGATGAGGAGGATCAGCCCCACGGTGTCGATGGGGTTCTTGGCGGTGGCCGTCTCGCGCCCGGCCATGGGGATGCGCAGCGCGACGAGGCACACGGCCCCCACGGGTACGTTGACGAAAAAGATCCAGTTCCACGTGTAGTTGTCGCAGATATACCCGCCGAGTATCGGCCCGAGGATGGGCGCGAGCACGATGGTCATGGACCACAGGGAAAGGGCGATGCCGCGTTTCTCGCGGGGATAGCAGGCCAGCAGGAGGCTTTGGGAAAGCGGGATGAGCGGCCCGGCGGCGGCCCCCTGCAAAATGCGGCAGATGATGAGCATCCCGAGGCTGTTGGATATGCCGCACAGGAACGAGGCCGCGACGAACAGGAACGTGGACCAGAAATACAGCCGCACCTCGCCCATGCGCCGGGCGAGCCAGCCGGTGAGCGGGATAGCGATGGCGTTGGCGACCCCGAAGAAGGTAATGACCCACGTCCCCTGCGAAGACGCCACGCCGAGGTTGCCCGCGATGGTGGGCAGGGCGACGTTGGCGATGGTGGAGTCGAGCACGGTCATGGCCGTGACTACCGAAATCCCGATGGTGGCGATGACGAGCATCCCGCCCTGAAGCGGCGGCAGGGGCTGGGCGCTCATGGCTTGTCCTGGACGGGGCAGACGCCGGGCAGGGCGTTGTCCCGGATGATGCCGTCGATGGTCGCCTCGACGGGGGCGAAATCGACGGCGGGGGCCTGCGAGACGAGATCGCCGGGCACGGGTTCGGTACGGGCTGAAGTGGCGAGGAGCCGCCCCGACGTGTCGGACGTGTCCACCTTCACCACGGCGGACAGGCCCACCAGCAGGGGGTGTTCCCTGAGGTCGGCGGGGTCGATTTCAATGCGCACGGGGACGCGCTGGACGATCTTGATCCAGTTGCCGGTGGCGTTCTGGGGCGGCAGGAGGGAGAAGGCGCTGCCCGTCCCGGCTGAGAAGCCGGTCACGCGGCCATGATAGGTGACGTCGCCGCCGTACATGTCAACGCGGATCACGGCGGGCTGGCCGATGCGCATCTTGTGGAGCTGGACTTCCTTGAAATTGGCGTCGATCCACAGGCGGTGCAGGGGGATCACGGTCATGAGCGGGGTGCCGGGCGATACGACTTCGCCAGCCTGCACGCCGCGTTTGGCGATCTGCCCGGCGGCGGGGCTCAGGACGGTGGTGCGCTGGAGCGCGAGCCAGCAGTCGCGCACGTTGGCGGCGGCCTGACGCACGGCGGGCTGCTCGGCGAGCCCGGTATCCAGCAGCACGGCGGACAGCGCGTTGCGTTCCTCTTCGGCGGCGGCGAGCGCTACGGCGGCGTTCTCGCGGTCGTCGCGGGCGTGTTTCAATTCTTCCGCGCCAATGGCTTTGGCCTTGCCCAGCGCCTCGCGCCGGGTCAGGTTGTCGGCTTTCTGGCGCAGATCCACCCGGCGCATCCGGATGGCGGCCTCGGTTTCCCGGAGCTGCGCCTGAAGGCGGCAGTTGTCGCGCACGGCGGAAGCCAGCGCCACGAGGGAGCGCTCATAGGCAAGGCGGGCGTCCACGGGATCAAGGCGCACGAGCGTCTGCCCGGCGGCGACCATGTCGTTGTCGTCCACATCCACGGCGACGACCTTGCCGCCCACCTGCGGCATGATGCGCAGCACATTGCCGGCGACATAGGCGTCGTCCGTGCTTTCCTCAAAACGCAGAAACAGATACCACCACGTGCCCGCGCCTATCCCCGCGAGCAGGAACAGCAAAAGCAGGAAGCCGATGATCGGGCCCTTGCGGGGGCGTTTGCGCCGCTGCGGAGCCTTGTCGGTGTCTGGGGTCATGGAAAGATTTTTGTCTGCCGTCATGAGAGGCTCCCGCGTGGTGCATGGTTCCCTGAACTGCCACTATTTTCACATGTTATGGGAGAAATTGAACTGACCGGTCAGTTTTATACCACGCCCCGCGCACCGTCAATCGGTTTTTGGCGCGCGGGGCGCCGTGCCGCGGCGGGTCCGCCTGCCCGGACGATGGAGGGGCGTCTTCGTGGCGGGCCGGCGCGGAACGCTCAGGCCAGTTCGGAGTCCCGGTTCAGGGCATGTAAGCCGGGGCCTTTCAGGGTGTTCTTGCGCGGCCCTGTGCGCCGCGAGCCGGAGGGTAGGTGGAGCCGTGGCGCTTCCCGTCCCGGCATACGGTTAAGGACGGCCTCTCGACATGGGAAACGATGGAAAAACGCTGCGGGCTGTGAGGCTTGCTCTACGGGATGCCCGCGCAACCGGGCGGTGTGCCTTCCCGGTCGTGTGGGGGAGGAACGTTTGAGGGCACCGGGTTGCACCGCGTGTGCCTGTCCCGGGCGGGCCCGGCGGCGTGGGGCATCCCATGCCCCGGCAAATTGGGATCAGGGCGACCCCGCCGTGGGGACCCGCCCGCGCCACGGCAAAAGGGGGCTCATCGGCCTTGCGGACGGAGCCGCGCGGCGCTCTCACGGGGAGGCTGTCCGGACGGGCAGGCCACGAGGATGAGGACGCTGCCGAAGATGAGGGCGATCCCCACGGCGGCGGACAGGGACAACGGTTCATGGAGAAAGAAGATCCCGAGGCAGGCTGCGGAGAGGGGCTCCGCGAGGCTGAGGGTCGAGGCGGTGGCGGCGGGCGTCACCTTGAGCCCGGCGAGGGTGAGGGAAAAGGCGATGGCCGTGGTCACGACCCCGAGATGCAGGGCCACGAGCGCGCCCACGGGCGTCGCCAGCCACGCCGCCGGGTAGATCCAGAAGACGGGCAGCATACACAGCCCGCTCAGGAGGCACAGGACCATCATGACGGATCCGGGCGAGGCGTTCCGGGCCAGCGGCTTGCTGAACACGAAATAGCAGGCGTAGGAGAACCCCGCGAGCAGGGGGAAGGCCATGCCCGCGAAGCTGGCCCCGCCCACGGCGTCGGCGTTGAGCAGGATCAGCCCGATCAGGGCGAGCCCGGTGGCGGGATACCATGCCTTGGCGGGCTTTTCGTGCAGGAAGATCAACCCGAGCAGGGCCACGACGATGGGCGAGAAGCCAATGGCGACCACGGTGCCCACGGCGACCCCGGCTTCGAGTACGCCCCGGAAAAAGAAGAACTGGAAGCCGAGCAGGGCGAGGGTGGAGGGCACGACGCAGCGCATGGGCCAGTGCCAGAACCGGGGCAGATCCCCCCGGAACGCACACCAGAGGAGCAGGGCCAGGCCGCCGACGAGCATACGCAGCGCGCCGATGACGTAGGGCGTCGCCCCTTCCGGGGACAGGGCCTGGACGGTCCCCGTGGTGCTGAAACACAGGGCCCCCAGAAGGATCAGAAGGGGGCCTTTGGCAAAGGGTGTGCTCATGGCTGTTTTTCCTGCGGGGGGCCGGCTTCTCCGGCACGGAGGCCGCTGTGCAATACGTCTTGTCCCAAAGGCAACCCGCGCCGAAGCAGGGCCGCGAACAAGGATTCGATAAACGCAAAAGTTTTGGGAGAGAGAGGGGTGGGGTTTGGGGAGGGGAGAGG